>Ga0214545_1004327_pt1 | contig 26641 bp, 22 predicted proteins | sample CNSS4metaG_FD_160064 | JGI IMG/M metagenome (GOLD analysis project Ga0214545, IMG submission 160064) | Root nodule microbial communities from cowpea collected in UCLA plant growth center, Los Angeles, California, USA - CNSS4 | ecosystem: Host-associated > Plants > Roots > Nodule | place: USA... | reverse complement strand
CTACCCCCCTTCTTATTTATACTTTTCCTAAAACAAACTTTCATTCCCAAACAACCTACTAACAGACTAACTAACTAACTAACTCAGTTCTTATTTCTTCTCACATACACCTTTAATATTCTATCAGTAACTCATGTCTACTCCACTGCAACACAAACAGTTTAAACCACCTTTGAGTTTAATGGTAAGGACAGGGGGCTAAATTCCATAGCTATAAGAGAGAGAAGGTAAGGTAAGGAAAACCCTTTGAAGCAATGAAACATAAACAATGACATGAAACATGACACGGGTACAGCAAATGCTAGACATTGTAGGACACAAGTATGACACACATAAGGTGAGAGCATGCTTTTAACGAGAGAAAGTAATCCGTGATCATACAACCCAAAATGGTTGGTTAAGATTATTTCTAAGTAAAACAATCTCAATCATCCATACATGGTTATAAAATCAACTATTAACTCTTCTTACCTGTCACATTGTCACTAGATTTGATCTCTCTATAGTCTATATATTAGCTTCATAATTCATATTCAAGACTGACACTTTGCAAAAAATTTCCTAAACAAACTTTTCATGGTAAAACTATAAATGTACAAATAAAATAATAATCTTTAAATTTTAAGACAATGTGCCCATGAAGGACTTGAGCTGAATAAAACAACTTTTAAATTGGAACTTAAGAGATGTGTGTTAGATGAGCTTTCAATCTTTCATACAAGTGTGCGTAATAAACACTTGTCTGACGTGCATAAATAGCACTAAAATCGAGTGCTTATACTTTAAAGTTTGCATGCAATCCACGAGACATTGAAATAATATAAGATGGGGCGACCGGAGTTCTGGGAGATAATGTGTAGCATCATAAGTTGAGCTAACTATGTTAACCTCCAAGTTATTGATTTCCATATAGCTAGAAAGCACTAATGCAATAGGACGTGACAAGGTTATAATGCAATATGAAAAAACAGTATTAAGTTAATATAAAACAGAAATCTTAAACCAATAGAGAGAATTGATGTTTTATATTGTGCAAACATTACTGTAGGAATAAAAACATGTTTTCATTTATTTAGATCTGATCATGGTATTCTTATTTGTATTGGTACAAAAAGAAATTAACAAGAATTGTCAACTGTGCGTACATGAAACTGTTTATGCATTTGCTAGCTGTACTTATAGTTTTACAAATAAGAAATGTAGTTCTACATAGAAGTTTTAATTTAAATGTGTATGAAAATTTTGAGGAAATCCAAATGAGTAACATATGTTTCCTTTGTTAAGAAAACTGTTAGAAATCCTATATCAACTAGAGATATGGTCAAACTATAAGTATATAAGTAGGTGCAAACCTCACCTTACCATTTTTGTGAAGCTTAAAATCTACTATCTAAAATGGTATCAGAGTCTATCAGATCAAGGTTTATGGAGCCTATCGTGCCACCTACTATTGTATCACCCACAAATATCTAATCTTTCTTTGATGATCAGTCCTTGATGTGAAAGATTGGGTTAGAGATCTCATATCGACTAGAAACATAACTAAGTTATAACTAAAGCAGATGCAAACCTTACTTTACAAATCAATTTTATGGGACTTAGTTAGACTAAAATTCACTTAATAAAAATAACCAAAACAACTAGTATATGCTTGGCAGACTAAGATCATGAGAATTTCAATTAGTGCATATTAATGTTAAAATTATCAGTTGTTTTATATAAATAAAATAAGAAACATTATACAAAGAGCTTTTAGGACACCTGTTTCGTAGTTTGATTACAAATGAACATCAGATAATGCACAAATCCAATCAAAAAATCATAGTCAATGACAGAGATGAAACAATAGTTAGTAATTATACCGTTTCATTATGCCCTTCACTCAAACACGGAATAAAATCTAATCATATCAGGCTTCAAACCTATCCAAATTAGGAATGTATCTTGACATTGACACATGCAAGCAGTCATACAAGTCATACACAGAAAGGACAATTCTAGAATATTTCCGAGTCAAATGACTAGTTAACTAGCTGAACTGCTAAATGACGAGGTGGCTTACTAAAGCTTAAACACAGTAAAATTCCTAAAACCAACATGCTTACTTTCCTATCCTGAAATCTCTCACTTAGTACAATGCAGCCAATTACAAGTGTACAAGCAACTGCAGGTTTTCTAACATATTTCTATTCACTTTCCCCACTCATACAAAGGGGAATACACAGCAAACATGACACGGTAAACATAAACACAAATCCATCTCAGTTTCCAAATTCACACTCACCTAGAAATCAATGCAGCAATGTCAAACCCAACAATAGATCAAAAAAACAAGAAACAAAGATACCTGTATTTGGTGTAACCCAAGCACACCGTTTCTTGCCCTCCAAGCTATCACTCAAATCGAGATCATCAGAACCACCCACATTGTCACTACTCACCTTCTCCATCTTGGGACCACACTGCTTCTTCCTCAACTGCACACTAACCCGACGAGCCACCTTCCCACTTGACGACGCGCCGCTACTGTGAGTGGAGGAATCCGTCGACGACGCGTCAGAGGAGTACGAAGCGTTCATCGAAGACAGGTTTTTCAGCACGGCCTGGTGACGCTCCTGCCGCCGCAAAATAAAAGATGGAGGAGCGGAGATGCATTGCGGTGGCGCATTTGAAAGCGCCACCGTCTTCTTTTCTGTCTCCGGCGTCAATTTCTTCACCGGCTTCCGTCCGTCGACGGCGGGTCGGACCTTGTTGCCTGCCGGGACAAGCACTGGACGCGCGTCGGGGTCGGCGACCGCGACGTTCATGGATCGGACTCTGGGTGGGCCCGACATTGCAAACCCTGCACTCAAAAACCCTTCTCCTCGAACTCACTCTCAGGTCAATGCCGAATTCGAAATTCAAAATTCAAACCTTCTCAGACAGAATAAAAAAAGGTATTTGTTTTTCGATGAGTGAAGTCTTGGGATTTTGAAATTTGAGTAGTGGGATTTGAATTTCAATTTCAATGCAATACAAAAGCAAACCCTAGAGGGAGTGAGAACTCCTTCAGCTGCTTCGTGCTGGTAACTATTCGCTCTCTCTTTACTGAAAAAGGTAGAAGCTTTAGATTGCAATGTTTGTGTGGTTCAGTCATGGAAGCAGAAATGGGAGTGTAGAGTGCTGAGAAAGTTGCGGAGAAAAGTAAGAGAGTGAGAGAAAGTTAATGGGTGGAAGAAATTTTTTATTTTTTTGTGAATGGAAAATTCTGATGGTAAGTTGGTGGTGAAAGCAACGAATCCAAAGGAGCGTGTTGTGCGAGAGAAAGAGACGGAGGGGAGAGGAAAGTTTAAGGGTCACCATTCATGGAGCGACACGTAGGAAAGAGAAATTTTCGACAGTAGGACACTTTTGTCGGATTCTTAAATGTTGATTCAACTGTGCCTGCTGAGAGTGAAATGGGAGATTGGCACCCTTTGCCGCTGTTTATGTATTTTTCCCAACATTAAAACGACAACCATTGGTGTCGTCGTTTGAGAGCAGCCAGCAGCAGAAGAAGAAGATTGTTGGGGATAATATAACAATAAGGTGCACACACAGAAAAAGAAAAAGGGTATCAATAGATGATGGGACCCACTTATCCAACGCTTTTCCACACATTCGAACCAGAGCTAAACTCTGATCTATGAAGTAACTTGTAATATAGCATCACTTCAGTACGACCAAACTTTGAAAAGCTCAATGGCTGCAACTTATTATAACCTGCAAAGTCCGAAAACTTTCCCAACTCTTCTTAGGAACCTACCTTCCATTCCTTCCAGTCATGTCTCACTGTTGGGTTCATTGGACTATCCCTTCCATTGTTCCACTAGAAGAGGGTACCATGTTGAGGCCAATGCTAAGAAGAAGAATCCTTGGTTAGACCCTTTTGATGATGGGGATGACCCTGAGATGGAGACTGGTTCTTTGTTTGCAAACGGGTTGCAGGAGGAGGATCCTAGGCCCCCAGATGACCCTGACAACCCTTATGGATTTTTGAAGTTCCCTTCTGGATATGCTGTGGAGGTAGCGTCCCTTGCATTGAAAGTGAGAGGGGATGTGAGGAGATGCTGCTGTGTGATATCTGGTGGGGTTTATGAGAATCTCTTGTTTTTTCCAGCAATTCAGCTGATAAAGAACAGGTATCCTGGTGTTCAGATTGATGTTGTGGCGACCGAGAGGGGGAAGCAGACCTATGAAATGAATAAGAATGTTAGGTGGACAAATGTCTATGACCCTGATGATGATGATCCAGAGCCTGCTGAGTATGCTGATATGATTGGAATTCTGAAGGTTGGCCACAATTTATATTCTCTTAATATCTTGTGTGAATCAACAACTTTTCATGGCACTAATGATGGTTGATCCATATTGCCAAAAGTAATGATGACATGAAAACTTTCTATATGCATATGCAGATACAGAAAAAAGAAGAGACATGTATCATCTCAGGATTAGATTATGGGTGAAATGAATCTATTTGTGAATAAAATTACACGTTACTCTATCAGACAGCAGAAGCTGTGATTTACAGGTTACTGTCGCAAAATTGTGATAATTTTATGGACAAATACAGGATTCTGATTTTAAGATTGCCTTCCCTAACGTGAAGAAGCTTAAAGAGCACTCTATCTTGATTGAATTCTAACGAAATTTGCAGCTTCCTGGGGCTTGGGTTGGGTGTACATATACTGCAACCAAATCTAACAATTAATTCCTTTGCATTTGCTTGCTAATTCCTAAGAGCCTCTTCATTGCAAAAACTTAATTTCAGTTCTAAACTATTTTTTTAGTGAATCTCTTCGATGATTATCTCATGCGATTTAAAAAATTCTCTATTTTTCACTCTAGTGAGTCTCTTTTCAAGAACTCTTTTTGACATAAAAAAATGTATTTTTAATGGTTAAACAACCTTGGTCGTTCTTGCTTACATAAGAAAGAAGCTTCTGCAAAATCTCATTTCTTCCAATGGTGATTTATTTTAAAAACTAACATAAGTTGCTGCATTCTGCTCACAGAATAGGTACTATGACATGGTCTTAAACACTAGATTGGCAGGCCTAGGCCATGCAGCATTTTTGTTTATGACAACAGCCAGAGATAGAGTTAGCTACGTCTACCCAAATGTGAATGCTGCAGGAGCAGGATTACTTTTATCTGAAACATTTGTACCGGATAGTTTAAATCTCTCAGATGGAGGATATCATATGTAAGTTTATACAGTACCACACAAATACCTTGTACTTGGGTAGATTTTGATGCCCTTGGTTAAACTTATAATCTAAAATAATCTTGAACTGAATTGAAGTTTTTGGGTCATACAACTGAGAACATTTTCAATGAATATGCTGAACTAGGTATCACCAGATGGTTGAGTGGCTGGGAAGACCATTTAGAGACCTTCCAAGACAACCAGTGCCACCCCTTAGAGTGTCAATCTCAAGGAAGCTGAAGGAGGTTGTGGAGGCAAAATATGAAAAAGCTGGTGTGAAAAAAGGAAAATATGTTGTAATTCATGGGATAAAATCAGATTCACAGGCCTCTATGCAGTCTAGGGGTGATCCTGATAGCTTGCTACCCATTGAAGTATGGGCTGAAATTGCTGATGTTATAAGGTATGTAATGCGATGAAAGTTCACGTTAATTAGAAATAAGATTAATTTACACTATGAAAATGAATGTAAATTTCATTTTAGACGTCGATTTTATAAAATTGAATTAGGTTTAAAATCTAAATACTTTAACATGATGCTACCAAATGGAATTTGTGCTGAACTATAAGTATTCTCAATGTCATAAAAGAGTCTAACACTATGGAATCATCTTTTGGACTTGTGTTACTTATTGTTTCTTAATGTATAAGACTTGAGGACAATAAGTAAAGTGGTATCATTCTTAATAATGTTCAATAAGTAAGTTCTCTGGTATAATTTTTTGCTGGTTTTTTATCATTGCCTGGTATGAATGTTACTGACAATATTTTGAGTATGACAGGGATGTTACGCCACTTTTTGTCATTCCTCATGAAAAGGAAAGGGAAAATGTGCAGGAAAACTTTGATGAGGATGCTTCTATTGTCTTCATCACCACCCCTGGGCAGGTACTCAAATATCTCCTGGTTATTGTACAAGCACCAAACATATGAAAAAATAATCTAGATAGTAAAAAATGACAAAATGTAACACTCAAATAGTAAGTGGATAAATCCTGAAACAAGAATCAAGCAAGGGACAAAGCAATGAGTTTTGGAATCTTCACTCATACTAATTGTATTTCACTCTTTGGTTGTGTTCTTCAGTTGGCTGCTCTTATTAATGACTCTGCTGGAGTGATAGCTACAAACACAGCTGCTATTCAACTTGCAAGTGCACGCGAGAAACCTTGGTAATTTTGTCATTCAAATAAATTATGTTGTCTTTGTTTATTAGTTTTGAAGGAATCATGCAACATAGAATCAGATCATGTTTTGTTTGTTCCTCTTATTGTGCAGTATTGCACTATTTTGCTCTGAAGAGATGGGAAACAAGTTTGTTCCGCAGGCTGAAGAGAATAAATGCGTTATAATATCATCCAAGACAGGAAAGTTGATAGATATTGATGTTGAGGCCATAAAAACCGCGGTTCAAACATTCAATTTGGCTCCAGTTTTAGTATAGTGAAAGAGAGAAAAAGGGGAGTGTTCTGTACTTCTGGTTAAGGGATTATATTAACTGTCTTTTTTAATTAATACAGACAAATGTATATCTACATAGTTATAGTTCAGTTCGTGTTCTGAATGAGAAAACAGAAATGAAAGTGAAAGCCAAAACATTGGATTGAAAAAACAGTTGAAGACACAGAAATAAAACTATTGAAAAACAAAAAGATAAATCATTTTCTTCTTTGATCCACACACAAAAGAAAAACCCCTGATAAAAAAAGAAATCTTTGCATTCATTAAAGTTAATCACTTAACGCTATGGCTTGTTTGAATACATTTGTCAAGAGAACCAGAAAGAAGTTTGCAGTTCCTTAGAAATAGTTTGATGGGATCAGAACACACAAATAGAAATGTTCATTCCAGAGCTGTGAAAAGAAACAGCAGCATTGAAGAATTTGGAGTTTCTGGTGCTGCCAAGTCCTCAAGTTCTTTCTAACCTACTGAAATTCAATCAGAGGAGTGGCTTGGCACGTGTAGATGGATCTTCCTTTGATTCCACTTGCATCATAAACACATAACCTAAAACCCAAAGGAGAATGTATTGAAAAGGAACCCACGAGAGGCATGCAAGAAGACTCAAAATGCTGCCAACGTATTGAGGATCTTTGATGACACCAAAAGGGAACTCAGTAACCCAGGGAATGTTTTTTCCAAACCGTACACCATAGTATGTGCCAGCCTCACCCAGTAGCTGATAAACCCTGTTATTTGACAATGTTATCATTGTGCACAGACAAACTTCAAAACAATAAAGTCAAGTAACTCCACTCCCTAATTAGAAGAAAGGCACACACAAGGATAAAAAAATTAAGGCTCATGAGAATATTTGGTAATACTATAAGCTTTTCAAAATAGAAATCAAAGGCAGAACAAGCTAGAAGCATTTCATCAGAAAACATGTCATTCCTCCAACTATTTCTACATTTATTATTTCATCCAGGGAATTTGTAAACCAGTATTTCCTCTATTGGATTGACAATTTGAAAAATAAAGCCATTTATTTTAACATTTTTATTAATCAGACTCACACATAGGAGTTGTGTTATCTAGTGTCCATGATGAGACTTAGCAATGAAAACATGCCATTTGCAGTCATGATAATGCTTATCCACAGAATATGTTTAACTCTGGTTTCTGTAAAGCTACAGTCACCCCAACAGAGACATCACAACTTCATACCACAGCATAATACAAGATTTGTTAGGACTAGATTTTCCATAAGCACTTCTTGTTGGAAACATAGAATGAGTTTCTTCATAAAGTAATTTTAACTTAAAGATAAACTAATTTCAGATTTTATTCTTTTTTTTTTAAGCACACACTACAAAAATGGGAGACTGACAAAACTTTAGAAGTCTGGAATTATCACCATATGTTTGATAGGGTTCAATTCAAAAGTACTTTAACTCAAGAAAGTACAAAACTTTCTTTCTTTCCTTTGGTTTCCTGGAATTCCCAGAAGTACTTTTCCAACTTTAATCCAAAGGTGGCCTAAAACAAACTCCTTTCTCTAAAAGCCAACAGAGATCATCATCGAACTCTCCTCATACTATCAAATAAACAACCCAGTTAAAAAAAAATGCTTCATTTCAGCCCCATTAGTATAGGAAAATAAAGGAAGCAACTTGATAAACCCCAGTATAAGATCCAGAAAGTTGCAACATACCCAGAAAAAAAAAAGCCAGGAATAAGATGAAAGAGATGGAAACCTGAAGTTTAGGAATTGGCCAAAAGCGAAGAGGGGCCAAAAGTACAATGGAGGAGGCCAGTGAAATGAAGAGACAGAAAATAGAGAAACGAACTGAACGAGCTTCAAGAAATGAGCAACGTGAGCCATAACATGAGAAGGGTCTCGACCTCTACCACACAGCTCCACCCATGATTGGGGCCAATTCCAGAGACAGTAATAGAACGGAAACGGTGACAACACTCCGATAGCCGCCACTATTCCCATAACGCTGAAGATCCTCTTTTTCCGAAACTCACACAGCTTCTTCACTTCTCGTATACTGTCTTTTTCTTGCTCCTCACCAACCCTGAATAAAAACACTGTCCATGTTTTTTTTGTTGGTCCAAAATGATTATTATTTTGAAATTGATTTCTAAAAATATTAACTTAGGTGGGTGCCAAAATTTGTGTGGGTGAGAAAGAAAGACAACATTTTTATGAAAAAGAAAAGTACATGAATGATAAACTATGTATCATGATTGTGAGAATTATATTTTTGTTTAATTTTGGTTTTGGTTTTGTTGTGTGATATGTGATTTTTGTAACATTAGTTAGACATAGAGGCCCACTTAAAAATAAATGCAAACCTAATTATCTGATTGAAAAAAAAAATAATATAGAGAATCTTAATCAAACAGTTTAAGAAATTATAAGATAATTTAACTTTCTCTTATGAAAAAAAACCTATCTTTAAAATTAGCATAATGAAATTATTCATGACAAATACTCATAAATATATTTTAAAGTGTATAATAAAATTTGATTCATGAGAAATACTGAAATATATTTTTAGTCTATAAAAGAAAAGTTTGATTACATAACTTTCTTCATTCCATCAAATTTATCATTAGTTTTTTTCGTCTTTTAACTTTGTTCATTTCATTAAATTTATCATCAAATTCGATTAAATTAAATTACAACAATTTCTTGCAAGTTTGATTCACGCTTGTTGCTTCATTATATGCAATTTGGTTTTATAAATTACATTTCAAGAACACCATGTAAACTAAAATAATTCCCCAACTCGTTCTTCCACTGTTTGAATAAATAAATATTTGATGATCTTTATTTTGTTAATGTGAACCATATAAAAAAAAAATAGAGAAATGACTATATAGCATTTATTGTATGCCAAACCATTATTGTTTAACAAAATTAACGTACTAGTATAACTAAGGGTTTTAATAAAGGAAAATGATAGTTTTAAAAAATATTGACATTGACAAACTATTTTATTATTTTATTTAGATTAAAAATAAAAAAATTAATATATTTAATACTATTAACGGAAATTTTGTCAAATTTATAAAAAAGTAAATTTTGTCAAAAAATTATTTCCATTGAATATAGGGTCCACAAAGTATGAGAGGAATTGTGTTTATAGATACACTTTCCAAATCTGTAATTTTTTGGTGTGCAAAAAGTCACTCGTGGGTTAAAACTTAATTGGTCTTGGATTGTAAGTTAAATTTAAAAATGAGTCAACAAATTTTTTTTCCCAAATACACATATATTTGGTTTAGAAGAGTTGGGATGTGGTGTGTTATTGGTCTGCAAAGGCTAAGTTCTAACAAGTATGGAAGGGAGTTGTGTTTCTAGTTGCACTTTTCAAATATATTATTTTATTTTTATGCAAGAAGTTGTTCGTGGGTTACCACTTAATTAGTCTTTGGTTGCAAGTTAAATCTAAAAATGTGTCAGGAAAGTTTTTCCACAAATGCATTTATAATTGGACAGGTTATCTTTGAAACGTCAAGGTTATAGGTTGCACAGTTCTATGGGAAGAAAGGTTGTCAACAAAAGGTTAGGGGAAAGCAAAATCAAACCTCCTCAAACGCGCATAATGGGTTGAAGCCTTTATGGGTACATAGGAATGGGGTTGAGGTTCGAGAATCACAGCTTCTTAGACGAACAAGGGGTTGCAATAAGATTGCTTCTAGTAGAAAACCTTGGTGGCTGCATAGGATTGGGTTCGAAAATGAGAGCTTCCATGTCGAGATTGGAGAATTTTCAGTCCACGAATGGAAAATTGAAGGGTTCGACCATGGGAAATTTTCACAGCACAAGAGAACATAGGTTTTGTTTTTACAAGATGAGGTAAGAGAATGAGAATTTTCTTAACGTGCATCTACCGTTTTTACATTTTCTTTGTCCGCATGTACCACTTAAAATTAAATTCAAAATAAAAATAAAAATGCAAAAACTAATACTACGTTAGGTGGTAAAAAAAGGAATAAAATAATATTATCATTTAATCATTTTCTTAAATTTTATTGATGTGTGAATCGAGTTGTTTGCACCATTATCTCAAATGTCAAGATGTGCAAGTATTCTATTAATAAATTTAAATATTTGAAATTCAATCAATCTCGATTTTTTTTCCTTTTTTCTTGTTAAATAACATGTATGTTTTATACCATAAAAAATAAAACTTTTTCCTTCTCGATTTTTATAGATACTTTTATTAATCAGTAATTATAATGACAATAATTTTAAATTTTTTTATATAAATTCGAAATTTCTTTTTATAATTAAAATCGATCTGATTTAAATAGATATAGACATAGTATAATCGATCCGATTTAGATATATATAGACATAGTATGGAAGAGACTAGTTTTGATAGATTAAAAAAACTTATATACATTGCATTAGATAAAAATATAATTTTGTTAATGTTTTTGTCGAATTTATACGTTTTCATTAATGTATATATTATTGAATTTAATTCAATGTTATATATATATATATATATATATATATATATATATATATATATATATATATATATATATATATATATATATATATATAAACACATCAACTGATATTAAACTAATAATGATTCATACAAGCTAAATCTTCTGATTCAGGTCTTGGCCAAAGAAAAACAAATTCAATCATAAGTTTTTGATATTCAACCAAAGAAATTGTATGTTTCTTGTAAATACATTAGATCAAATTGACTTATCAGATAAATTAAATATAAAATTCCAAAAAATCATTTTCTGTTCAAAACCATTCTAAAGAATAAAACAATTGTGAAAAAATAGGTAACATCAACGTTTCTACCTTATTTTTCTGAACATTGTAATTTTTTATTTTATTTAAAATAGGTAGCATTAATGTTGCTACCTTTTTTCACATTATAATCTTTATTTATTTTATTTTTTTCCAAAGTCACGTAGAGGTTATGAGGAGAAAAGTTTAAGTCAAACAACTTGAGAATGGGTGCTTTTTAAGAGTAAACAACTTTTAAAATGAAAGATGAAATGAAACAAAAAAATTGTGATCGTCCTTACCTAACCTTGATCACGAAGAAACAACCTTTGCAATGTATAAATGTATAAAGACACGGTCGTCAAGATTAAGTAGCACCCCCAACCCAATATTTGGCCTCATATATCTTTATTCATATACTTATTTTTATAATTATTTAAGACATATATTTATATATGTATAATAGAATAATAAACATGTTTTTAAATTTTCTAATTTCAAATTATGACATCTAAAATTAGAGCTTAAATTGGACTTTTATCATTTTATAAAAAGAAATTAGATAAATAGTTTGGTTAATAATTAATATAAGTATCACATAATACAAAAAAATTATAGTCTTAATAATTATTTTTACTTTAACATCCATTTCAATTCCAGAGAAAAAACAAAACAATGAAGAAAAGAAGATGAGAAGAGTGGATATTGATTTCATTGTGTAATAAATATAACCATACATTTTAAAAAATAAAAGTTTTGAGTAAAGAAATTGAGTAATATTATTTAGGTGTTATTTTGTTTATGTTAGGAATTAATGTATATGTTTACTCGAGTTTAAGCATCAAAATATCAACAACATGTATTTTAGTGATTGTTATCAATTCACTAATTTTGAAGATTAAATTAATCGGTTATTTCAGGGAAAAGAAATTTATGACAGCTTAAATTCTTAAATTGAACTTTCATTATTTTATATAAAGAAATTAGATAAATAGTTTGGTTAATAATTAATATAAGTATTAACGTAATACAAAAAATTATAGTCTTAATAATGGTTTTTACTTTAACAAATATATGTAGCAATCTTAATAATTAACAGAATTCAAATAAAATGATTAAAAATAAAACACTTACACTAAAACTATAATTTATGTTTTGTTATAATATATTAATACTTGTTGCAATGAATAAAATTTATTATTTTATAATAATATCATACATTTTACACATAAATACAATATAATTACTCTAAACTAATTAAGTAAAAAAAATAGTTTAATAATCTCTTTATCATTTATATGTTAAAGTTAAAAGAAGATTACAGCTACCTCTATTATACCGAAATAAAAATAATTAGAAATACACCTTCGCGGAAAATCTAACAATTGTTTGACCATTCTATAAGAAAAACTATTTTCAATAACATTAATATGGAGAAGACAATAATACCAACATATATGTGTCTATGACTAAAATGCATTACACTTTTTTTCTTAAAACATGGATTTGATCTATCATATTTCCATAAATAAGTATAGAATCTCATGATATTCTTTTTCTTATTACTATCATTTTTAATTTTTAAATATATGTAAAGAAACGGTATAAATAATTTTCTTTTTTTTACAATGGAGTAAATAATATGATATTTCTTGTAACAACTTATCAATTTTTTTTTCAAGTTGTTCTTATTATTGTAATAAAAATATTTTATAGACATTGTACATTAGTTAAATATTGAACTAATGATACAGATATTGGTATTTATTAGTATACTATGACATGAATATTTTTTTTTAAGAACAATGATACTATGACTCTTATTTTTTTATCAACTTTTATCTTTTTGATATGGTTTAATATGAATTATTGATTAATGTATCATTATATTTTTTTTTTAAATAATCAATTATTCATACTAAATTACGTCAAAAAGTAAACGATGAAAGTAAAAAAATGAGAATTTTAATATAATTTTTTTATTTTAATTACTTTATTACAAAGAAATTATTACATACATGAGTAATGATTTAGCACTTTGTTTTGTACATTAATTATTTTTTAGGTCTAGGACCACCTTTGCTACTGCTACGTTTGTGATGCCATGCGCGGCAATAAAAGTGATAAGAACGTAAGCAAATAGTAATAATGTGACTAAAACAAAGGAAATAAATATATCTTATTTTGGAATGTGGCTTTCGAGAATCAATGGCTTTCGGCAACCATATTTGTGTTTATGATTAATGCAGATTTGCATCACTCAAATTATTAAGTCCTCAAAAGAAGGCCATAAAGATGGGGCACTTTAATTCAACCAAGACTAAACAAATCATTTTTTTTTTTTTAAACTTGCATGCATTTTTTAGAATCCTAACCTAATGGATTATATTCAAAGTTTCATGGATTTCATCTCATTAATATATTCTCACTCTAAGGTGGTAAATGAACTAGATCAAAATATAAATTAAAGAAAAAAATTATTCAACACCATTTGACAATTATTTAACAAATTTTATAAAAATAAAATAATCTTAAAAAAGATAACTTTTTATATTTAAAAAAAGGTAAATAAATATGAAAAAATATCAAATGATAGTAAAAAAAATATAATATCAAAATATTGGTGTTTAGGGTTTAGAGTTGTTTTTAGAATTTATGACTTGATTTTAGCTTGTTCACTTAATATAAGATTTTTCCTAAGATATGCTTTAGGATTTGTTTTTTTCTAGATATTATTAAAAAAGACCAAAGATCACGATAGCAAGAGGGTCGAAATTAAAAACTAAGATTGAATATGATTTTGGTTATTGTATTTGTGGTGAAACTCGGTTTTAGTCTCTTCATTTCAATATTTAATTAATTAATCCTCAATATTTTTAAAATATATATGAATTTAGTTTTTTTAATAAGTAATCGGTAATAAATATTACGTTAAAGTATACATACAAATTGAAAACACTTATTTCAAAAATTAGTTGAAGGATTAAATTGATGAATTTAAAAGTATAAGAAAAAAAAATCAAAACTAAAATTTAACTGCACAATTCCCATCACAAGTTTAGCCTATGTAAAATCGACACCACATCACCCTTTTTAGGAGCTTACTTTGTTCTATATTTGTACTATTTGACTTCTTTAATTATGTTATAATGAGTATATAGTAAAATAAGAATGATAATATATGCTGAGAATAATTGCACAATAGATAAATATAATAATACATTCACAAATAAAAATAAAACACACAATAAAATAAAAACATATAATAAATTTAATATGGTTTGATATTTCAATATATATATATATATATATATATATATATATATATATCACATATATTTTAGTAATTGTCTTTTAAATTTACTTACATTTGTCCCCAACAAACAGCACATAAATCTATGCAAAATAAAAGACTCCATAAGCTATAGTCACGATAATAACTAGGAGAGCTTCTTGATGCAAGCAATTGATTCAACCATAGTCATTTTAATTTATTTTCATTTTTTCAAGCTGTGTGGATTAATCTATTCAGCAAATTCCATTTATTTAAATACACTTGTTGATTTTAATTATTAATAGAAAGACTAAATTACTAATTAAATATAAATTATTATATTGATATTACAAGGAACCGGAAAAGAAAATATAAATTTTGAGAAATAAATAATATGGATTAATATTTCAGAAAAATACTAAATAACGAACTAGAGTTTACAAAATGCACTTCTCTTTATAAACAAACTCGTTTAATTTTAATAGATAATGATATTATAATTTCCATTTTTTTACTTTTATCATTTATTTTTTGGTTGACATGACTTAGTATGGGTCATGGATTAATATATCACTGTATTTTTTTTTGAAAGAATCAATGGTCTACGTTAAACCACGTCAGAAAGTAAAAAATGAGAGTGTAGTATAATTTTCTCAATTTTAAAGACTTTATATAAAAATATTAAGAACCATAATCAAGTACTTTAAATTAAAAGAATATATTTATTATTCCATAATTAACTCATGACTCATATAAAAGCAGTGTGACATTCTTAATTGTTTATATGCATTAGGACGAGAAGGCCAATGATAAGAGGCCACGTAACCTGGATGATAATAAAATATCATCATATATTTATATGAATATGAATATTATAACTTAAGGTATTTGCTTTAGTTAACATTTTTTTATATGGTTAGTATTGTCGGTATGCATCCCTACACAAATTTACCTAAGTGTACCTCTTCTTCTAATTCTCACACTTTCAATATTAAACTTGCTTTTTGACTAATGGGGGAATATTTTTATATGTATGGTTAGTATAATGATTAGGGATAAACCCTATTTAATTTTTATTTTATATTTTCCCTACTTTTTAGGTGAAGGACCACCTTGTTCATGTGATGCCAAACGCCACAACTTAAAGGAAGCTAAGCATTAATTGTTTAAACACAATGTAAATAATTTCATGTGTTTTACTAATTAATGTGAACATAGAAACTAGATGCATGCCTATCTCTAATTTGGAATGTTACTTTATGTAGTGCCTCATTCTTTGAACATGCACACCTCTTATGTGTCCTTTGTTTTGTTATGGAAGATTTGATTCACTCATCATAGCCTCTTTAACTCACCCACACCTATTCTTATTAGGCTAATCGGAACAACTTCTCTTGTGGATTTGATCTTGTTTTTTCTTCTTCAGCAATTTGAATTGTTTGTGGTGAGAAAATTTCCACTTTTCAACAAGTGGATTATAAATTTAGCTTTATTTCATAATTCCAGATGGTTCGATAGCCGATGAAATACACAACTGATTTATAAAGTAAAATTTGTACCTACTTATTTACTTTGAATTGATTTTATTTTTAGTTGATGTAAGACTTTTTCAAGAAATATTCAATCTTTCGAGAAGTTCTAATACTGATCGGGTTGTCAGATCTTTTGAGACAAGACAAATAAAACATGGGTCTGGTTTTTACGAAAAATTAACACTATTTTCAATCTAAAACTTTATACCAATAAATTTATGAATTTTTCTTGTTTAACTTTCTTATTTGTATTCTATGCGAGATTTCGAGAGTCTAATATATCGAAGAAAAACTAATCAACACATAAACCATGAAATTTAATAATGTAAAGTTGGTTTTCTTTTTTGTAAGGAATTTGCATAAATTCCTCTGCAGCCGCGCCCACTTAGGCATTACTGATGTTAATTTTTGTTGAATCTTATATTCAGCAAAGATTGGTGAGTGCCAAAATTATTGCAATTTCTAAACTTAATTTACTCAAAGAACGAACACGAGAATATAGTCAATATAATTATGCAGGTCATTGATCTCAGAAAATAGAAACGAATAGAACGTATTTGATGTTGTAATCAATTACGCATTGTTACGGTGAGTCACAGACAAATCAAAATTAATCAAACCTGTGACTGTGTGAAACTGGTTTCAACGGATCAAGATTTTCCTGCAGTTATTTTTTCCACTGCGTGAATCTCAATCATTAATCAATTTTTAATTAAGCAAAATACTGATAGAAGAATATAATTTATTTTCTCGACTACAATATATTCGTATCTGGTAGTAACAGAGGTGCAACGATTACACAGAAGATTTTTTAAGGTTTTTCTAGAAATCTAGTTTCGTACTTTCATATTGTTTCCTTAAACTTTACAAAGTTATTATTTATTTAAAATTTGAATACAAGTACGACAAGTTTTGTATGCTAATCTTAATTAATGCTTTCACATTTCACTGAGGTTTTGTTTTTAATATTTATTTTTCTAATAAAAGACAGTTTAGGCAAAAAAAACATCTTTTAAATGTGATTATTAAAATTAAATACTTAATTAAATTTCGTAATTAACATGATTTATAATTTTGTTTATAGTCAAGACCGGATGGAATACTTTTATATTATTGAAAGTATATATTGAATAATGATGTTATTTTGTCTCTATTTTCACTAAAAAAAAATGCAAAACCAGTTATTTTTGGAAGATTTATTAAGAATAAATAGATAATATATAAAATACAATTTGTAATTGAAAAATGTTTAAATATCTATTTAACTATATTTTATTTCTTGAGAAATTTGTTTTTTTAGAATCTTGTATAACTTTAACCAATTTGTCTGAAGAGAAAATATGTCTTCTTGGAATAATCATTTATTCTAAGAATGAAGCTAAAATTATACCTAAAGTAGAAAATTTTTCATGCTCAAACCCCTTTTGTATATATGGTTTGCTTTCAATTTGATAAAAAAGTAAACTTTGCGTGTTCATACAAATTCGATCATATTCACCACTTTACTAAAATCATTTCATGAAAAGAATAAGAATAAAATTGATTCGATTGAGACTCTTGTTTTTTTTTTTTCTTTTGACAGAATTGTTGGAAAACATATTTTCAAGAAAAATTAGTATCAAAGATATGGCAGGCAGGTCATATGCAACATTAATGGCGTCACATCAGTTTTTCTATGTTTTCTAGGCATCAAATTTCTGCAACCATGGCCTCAAAACTTGAACATACGTGTAGCTTTGATAATAAGGTGTTTGTTTTTTTCAGATTAAGACTCTGATGTTAACCTTTGGAGAGAAAATTGAAGAAAACTAAAAGTGTGAAGAAGAATGAAACATAATGGTCTGAAAAGTTGGACAGAGAAAAGAGACCATTTACCAAACCCTTCATTATGAATTACCAAAGTTACAAACAGTGATGATTGAGGATTTTGTTGGTATAAGGACAGAGAACACAACTTCCTCATGTCAAAGTATATGCTTTGGATAGATTATTAATATGGCAAATCAGAATTTGCAACTCTATCTTGACCAGCTTCTCATTTTGGTGATAGTGCATTGATCATGCAAGTCCAATCAGAACCTTGGTATATGCATAGCTTTCTTCTGTATTCAGAGCACTCTGTTTTTGATGTTGAGAGAGTTCTTTTTAGCTTTTGTACCATTTGCATGTATCATTTGGAGCAAGTGGTTCCAGTGATAGGACTCAAAGTGTCGAAAATTTTAGATTAAATTTTGCATTCCTTAACAAGTAAGTTGCAGTACAATTGGACCACAGTGTAGCAGTTATGAATGAGAAAACTTCATCCAAATTTAGAAACAAGACACATCAGCTAATAAGATATGGGCTTGGCTTGGGGTGAATGAAGCTTCTAGGGACGTGCGTAGCCATTGAAAGAGTTGTTTGTTTGTTCTCTCTCACAACACTTGGCACCATTCTTTTAGAACATAAACAAACAAAGGAATGGTACGGTTTCAATTGAAAAAAGAGCTCAATATGTGCATATGATGATGGTGATCAAAACCCCACTTTTAAGCCGCACAGTAGCATCCCACATGTTCACCAAAAACGTGGTGAAAGGCATGCTTTCTATGCCACCTCCCCCAATAATTGGTGAAAGGAAAGTAATAAGATAAGGCCTTTTTTTGTGTATGCTTCAGGCTTCTAGTTTTCAAACACCTGGGCGAATCTTGCACAACATTTGCCATCATGATTCTAAAGACACACTCAATGACCCACCACACCACTCTTCTTTCATTCAATATCAATAACAATAACAAGACAGAACTAACCACAGAGGACACAGATGGTAACCCTGTACTCAGTTAAATCACACTTTCTCATCTAAAAACACATACTTTGATATCATTCCAAAACAAACCTTGAGTGGAGCCTTTTTCTTTGGATAGGGATAAGTCATGACATAACTACTCTTGTATTAGGAACCAGGGACAATTATTCAATAGTTAGGACACTACATTTGACTGCAGATAAACTTTACCTTAAACTGCTATTGCTGTCATTGTTGTTATTGTTGTTATTGCTATCATTATTAGGACATCATTATCCTCATATGGGTGTATGTATCACATTGTGAATGCGAAGACTGGTTAGTGCACCTATCATTGTTAGTTCTCTCTCCCTTGTGCACATTTAATGTGAATGCTGAATAAATTTGAAAGTTCAACCCTCTGCATAGTGATCGAAAATAATATGTGGTTTATTATCTCTCACAAAAAGTGTACAGGCGCACCAGAGCATATTTAATTTCAATATGTACATGATGTATTGGATCACGCACTACAAACAAAAGAAGATATGAACATGATGTAATATTATAGAATTATGGAATTATGGAATAGAAATAACAGAATACAAGTTTAGATTTTTTTTCCATGCTTTTCTTTTCATTTTTGCCAAAAGAACAAGGTCCACTAAACTTTGGGGAGGTGCCACGTATGCATATTCTTGGGGCTTCTAAGATGTATATATGCACATACAGATAGAGAGATGAGCATCGAAAGCTGATAGAAGCTAGCACAAGTGAGAAGAAGCAAGGGATAATCATTGATCTTCTTTCTCTTTTGCTTGCTACTGATTGTTCTAATCATCTATATCTATACCATGTCTCTAAAGATAGCAGCAGAAATTTATCCAAAATCACCATCAGAGACAGTGATGGAGCCATTGCTTGTGGTAAACGAATATGATGAAGATAGACATAAGGTGGCAGTAGAGAAACTTGAGAGGCTTTGTGAAGTTGGGCAGAGTGGAAAGCCATCTCTTGTCACTGACCTCATGGGAGACCCCATATGCCGAATCCGTCACTTTCAATTGCATGTCATGCTCGTAAGTAACCAGCTACAAATCTAGTTAAAAATCTCATTGCTTTTCAGTTTTTTCAGTTTTACACTGTCTTCAACTTTAATTTTAGCACAAAAAATATGAGAGTTTGGAATAATATCAGTTTCACACTTTGAAATTGTGTGATAATCAGCATGCATTCCTTTAAAACTGAAGTGGGATTTATAGTTTTCAGATAGATCTGTTGCTGGTTTTGAGAAAGGCTAATGAATGTTGCATTTGGTCAAAATAACAGGTTGCAGAATATGGAGAAGAAGGAGAAGTTGTTGGGGTGATAAGGGGGTGTGTGAAAACAGTGACAAGAGGGAATTCGGTTTATGTAAAACTGGCCTATATTTTGGGGCTCAGAGTCTCCCCTCGGCACAGGTTCTATTCCACTCTGCTCATGTTATTGGTTTGCTTGCTTCAATCTCTTTCTGCACACTGCACATTAAAGTCATCAAAAGAGTGAGTACTTTTGATGTTAATGTGCATGTGTTTGTTTCAGATAAATAAAATACCAGAAGGAGGAGTCATAATCAGTTTTCCTCCAACTTGTAAAAGCAAAAGTCAGTTATGAAACTGGTTTTGCTTCTGTTCTGTTTGCCATTGGTTCTAATCCCTTTCTCTTCAGCTAGTTGTGTGCTTTCTTGGTTCTAATCTCATTCGGGCCTTATAAAATAAGGGAAACTAAAAAATCAGAAAAAAAAAAGAAGGGGTGGAGGATTAGATTCTAAGATAAAGAGAAGGCAATGTTCCTCGTATCATGGAAAGGTGAAAAAAGTATGGTTAAGCTAGCCTGTCATTGACACATGTATGATGTATCCACTAAGACTACTTTAATAAGAAACTGCAATTGGATATGATGTCTTATTCTTATATTCAACCATCTCACTGAATTTCGTACAAAGTTCTTCATCCAGACACCAAGGTCCACACAAACCTTACTTTTCCATTCAGTTCAAATATTCCTCATGATCCACCCTCATTTTAATTTCCGTTTCATCATCACTTTTAATTGCATATCTATTTCTAGATAAAAACACACCGAGACCAAAAAGCAGTAGGTATAAATGTTCTGATGCTTGATGAGGCAACAAAATAAGTAAAACTCAAAAGACTTATCTTGGCATATGCAGGAGATTTGGCATTGGCACAAAACTAGTTCAACATTTAGAAGAGTGGTGCAAGCAAAAAGGGGCCAAGTATGCATATATGGCAACTGATTGTACCAACGAGCCTTCGGTGAATCTGTTCACAAAAAAATGTGGCTACTCAAAGTTCAGGACTCTAACCATTCTGGTGCAACCTGTGCATGCTCACTACAAACCAATCAGCTCCAATGTTGCTGTGCTTCGTCTTCCACCACGCCTTGCAGGCTCCATGTATGACAAAATGTTTGCAAATTCAGAATTTTACCCAAAAGACAAAGACTCGATCTTGTGCAACAAGCTGAATCTGGGGACCTTCATGGCCATCCCCAAGAAGCACTTGTCAAAGTGTGATCCAAAAAGGGGCATTCTCCCTCCAAGCTACGCCATATTGAGCGTGTGGAACACCAAAGATGTGTTTAAGTTGCAGGTGAAGGGTGTGTCACCATTGGCACATGCGTGCTGCGTAGGTACGAGGTTGTTGGATGAATGGATGCCATGGCTAAGGCTACCTTCGTTCCCAGATGTTTTTAGGCCATTTGGGGTTTATTTTGTGTATGGATTGCACATGGAGGGAAAGTGTGGTGCTCAACTGATGAAGTGTTTGTGTGCATTTGTGCATAACATGGGAAGAGATGGTGGTGGTTGTGGGGCCATTGTGGCTGAACTGGGCCAAAGGGACCCGGTGAGAGACGCAGTCCCACATTGGAGAAAGTTCTCATGGGCAGAGGACATGTGGTGCATTAAGAATCTTCACAAGGCTTCTTCTCAAAATTCTGATTGGTTCACTTCTAGATCCTCTTCACCAGTGATATTTGTTGATCCTAGAGACTTTTGACTTTGTTTATAGAGGAACAAGATGAAAATGTTGCTAATGCTTTTTCTTCTGCCACTGTAAGCTGTAAATTAAGTAACTATTTCCTTAACTGTGGATGATGTATATGTCTCCGATCAATCTCTGCATCTTAATCTGCTTGAAAATTGGAAGGATTCACTATAATTCACCCTAAAGAATAATTGTTATTGCAGTAATATATCTCTTATTACATACACAAGGAAAATATACTTTAACCTTTTGCAAACAGCTAAATTATGGTTGTGTTTTTCAGACACACTACTCTTGAGAAATTTCTAAGAAAACATTCAGGGAATGTTAATTATTAATTATTAATGATACAAAAGTTGAACGTACAAGACACATCATAGTATCTTCAAGAAAAAATTTGAAGGATTAATCGTGTTTTTATTCCTTTGAATACGAAATTAAAATTTATTTTCATGTTCAAATTGAATATAATTATTTTAATTCAATAATGTCAATTTTTTCTTTTTAAAAATTGAATAATATTTAAAATATCTTAACATGCCAAATAATGTAAATAACTTAATTATCATTTAACATAAAAACTTCACCAGATTAGAAAAAATAAATATATTTATTCATTCTGAAGTTTATAATAACTTGAAATATGAACAAAATTAAAATATGAATAAAAGAAAAACAATTTTGTATATGAATTTAGAAATTAAAAATATATTTTATCTAAATTTTTAAACTAAACATTTATAATTTTTTTAAAATTTAAGATTTGGAACATTAACTTCTACAATTTATATTTTTATACATATCATTCAGTTTTTTCATTATTTAATTTTTAACTCATACTTAAATTTTTAATAAGAACAAATTACATCTAAGTGGTTATGACTTTCCTAATTTTTTTTAAAAAAAATTTAAAATTAGTATATATATATATATATATATATTGTATTGGTGAAGATTAAAATAGGTACAATTTTTTTTTATAAAATATAATATTTAGTGTTGATAAATAATATAACATAAAATTAAATACAATCAAAAATAAATAAATTTAATGAGATATTTGTTATGTTCTCTTTTTTTTCACATATTCTCTTACTCACATGTCTTCTTTCATTTATGAAGAAAATTAGGAAGTTAGACATAAATTTTGTATTTCACAAATTCTCTTCCTCACATTTTTTTTTTTGTTTATATAAAAAAAAATAAGAAGTTAGACACAAACTCATATTATTTATTCTTATTTATCATATATATTTTTCGTTACTATCTTTGGTATACTACTAAAATATTAGTTTAATAAATATTATTTTTTTATCTCATGAATTTTTTTTATATTAATTATTTTGTGAATATAAGAAAGAAAAAAAAATTTCTATAATAACTTTTTAATTATAACTTGATTATGATATATTTTTGTTTCAAATAATTACGTGACTCAATTTTTTTATTAAATTTTGATAAATTATTTTTATTTTTAAACTTCCTTTTTAGATAGTTATATTGATAAATAATAAAAAAAATATTTGTTTTTTTAAATGATAAGATGAAAATATTATATCTACCTGATCGATACTATTTCGGTGTGGAACCAGACGATCTCAAGAACCCTCTGTGTCGAACCTCCTCCTGTTCCTTCCTAGAGTTTTCCTGGATCTCCCTGCCGTCTGCACTCCGGGGGTGGGGGTACCTGCAGGCACTCCGATGCTCAAGTCAGAAAGTGATTGATATGAGGTGTAATTGCTTAGTGAGAAAAGCGTATCTTTACCTGTTCACTAAGCCTTAATTTATACTAATTTCTTAATGGACCTGTTATTATTATTTGCGAGTCGTTCGTATTCGAGGATCGATTCTTTCCCTTTCCGACTGAGGTTGCATGCATCAATTATTTCCTTATTGGCTGAGATTGTTCTTCTGTGTCTTTGTTAAAGATCAGCTCTTTCCATTCTGAGATTTGTCCGTCTGTACTTTTGTCAAAGATAAACTCCTTTCTTTTTGGGGTTTGACCGTCTGTACTTCTCAAATATCAACTCCTTCCTTATTTGGGGTTTGCCCGTCTATACTTCGCCAAATATCAACTCCTTCCTTTTTGGCTGAGATTACGCGCTGCTCCTCTGTACCTCTGCGCCATAATGCCATATTCTATCTGTCACATCATTGGGCTGGGATGTACACGACCAAAAGGCGTCGGGATATATCTATCCATGACACTTATTGGGCCCTCTGTGTTGTGTTGGAGAAAAGGTGAAAAGCAGGTATCGGCGTTCGGGGGAGTCGGAACCCTTCGAGGGGCTGTTATTAGATCGGTGTTCAGTGCTTCCTCCAAAATTTTGGCTCTGTTGGACACAAGAGGGGTGTACCTGCTGTATTTCGGCTGCCTAAAGTCTTTGAACCTGTGACCGGATCGGGGTGCTAACGTTCACTCTTTATCATGGTGCCTCTTCTCCTGTGTGTCTGATCGAGTTGTATTGTGGAATTCTTTCAGTTGCTCCATCTGCATGAATTTGGTGGCCCTGGTCCGAAGCTCATCCAGATTGTTCACGGACTTCTTGCATAGACTGTCAACGAAAGGGTCAGGCTTTAGTGCTGTTATGAGGTGGTGCATGGCGACCTCAGGATTCAAATTAGAGATATTCAAGAATATCTTCCCAAATTGTTCCATAAATTCTCGCAACGACTCTCCTTTTTCCTGTCGTATATTTACCAATGCTAGAGAAGTAAGATGGTGTGGCTTACTGGTGGTGAACTGTATGCCAAAATGGGTGGCCAACGTATCGAAACAATCGATAGAGATGGGTGGTAATCGTGTGAACCAATTGAGTGCAGGCCCTTTTAGGGATGTTGGGAAAACACGACAGAGGATTGCGTCATCCGAAGTGTACAATCCTGCTTGGGTGGTGAAGATGTTCACGTGCTCCTCCGGATCAGTAGTGTCATCGTACTGGTTCATAGTCAACCCCTTTCAGCGCGCGGGAAGTTCCACTTCCATGATCCCGTCCACGAAGGGGTGGCGTCTGGCTGCTCTGGGCCTTGCTTCTATTTGGTTGGTGGTGGTTTGTACTCGGGACTCGTCTCGTCCGGTACTGTCCCCTCCATCTTCATTGCTACGGGATTCCTCCCTTTGTGGGGATTCTGCTCAATTTGCGCTCGCATTTGCTGGTTCTCCTCTCTTAGGGCGTTTAACTCTTCCTCGTTCTTGCGCCTTAATTTCTCCAACTGGGGCGGTTCATCTCTCGTTGCATCTCCACTGCTACTGAATTTTGATTGACTGCTGCTCTTGTCGACACCATCCTGCTTGAGAATTGTCTGGCCCCACGGTGGGCGCCAATGTTCCGATTCCAACCCAAGTTCGTCCGACAATCATCATTTAGGAACAACCACCGCATTCCCAAGGTATTGTTCGCTTTGGAGCATTTTAGCTTCGTGGGGACTGACAACTCCCCCTTCAACTTCCCTTGCCCTCGACTGGGGGGCTTGTTCTTGTACACCCAATAAGTCCCACATCGCTTAGAAGTCAATACTCCTACCTCCTTCCACCCTATGAGGTGCCTTTTAAGGACAAAACCGTGACAGAGCTAAAATTCTCCAAAGCGAACAATACCTCGGGAATGCGATGGTTGTTCCTAAACGATGGCTGCCAGACGAACTTGGGTTGGAATCGGAACATTGGCGCCCACCGTGGGGCCAAACAATTCTCAAGAAGGATGGTGTCGACAAGAGCAGCAGTTGATCAAAATACAATAGCAGCGGAGATGCAACGAGAGATGAACCGGAGAACCAGCGGTTGCGAAGGCAACTTGAGCAAAATTCCCAACAAAGGGAAGAATTTCACAGTAATGGAGAAGGAGAGGGCGACACAGGACGAGATGAATTCAGGGTACAGACCACCACCAACCAAACATGCGCGAGACCCAGAACAGCCAGACGCCACCCCTTCGTGGACGGGATCATGGAGGTAGAACTTTCTGCACGCTGGAAGTGATTGACTATGAGCCAGTACGATGGCACTACTGATCCAGAGGAGCACGTGGACGTATTCAGCACCCAAGTAGGGTTGTACACTTCAAATGACACAATTCTTTGTCGTGTGATGATGAACATGATGTGAGGGAGAAGCCATTGAGAGGGGTGATCAACTATACATCAGGAGGCTTTGCAGAAGGCAGAGCCACTATGTCCGCGAGGAAAAAGTACGTCCGAGCAATTCAAAATGTCAATGTCGTATCTACATGTCCCTAGCGGCACATGCCACCCATCATATTCTGTGATGATGATTTTCAAGCCATTGACCCCCAGCCCGATGACCCAACGGTGATCTTAGTGGAGATTGAAGACTTTGCAATAAGTAAAACCTTGGTAGACCAGGATAGTTCAGTGGATATCCTGTACTGGGACACTTTCAAAAAGTTAAGAATTTCGAAAGTAGAAATCCAACAATACTCGGAGCCGATCATGGGCTTCTCAGGGGAGCGAGTGAATACAAAGGGCTACATTGATTTGTTCACCAAATTCGGAGCAGGGAGAACGACGCGAACGGTAAAAATTCGATACCTTATTGTTGACGCTCACACCTC
>Ga0214545_1004326_pt1 | contig 26643 bp, 21 predicted proteins | sample CNSS4metaG_FD_160064 | JGI IMG/M metagenome (GOLD analysis project Ga0214545, IMG submission 160064) | Root nodule microbial communities from cowpea collected in UCLA plant growth center, Los Angeles, California, USA - CNSS4 | ecosystem: Host-associated > Plants > Roots > Nodule | place: USA... | reverse complement strand
TGTTATATTGATATTTGTTACTAAAAATGACTTATAAAATTAAGTATTGAAATTTATATTAAAGTTAATGGTAAAAGTCATGAATAACATATTTATGTTTTGTTATATTGATATTTGTTATACTCATGAATAACAAAGTTTTGGTAAATTTGTTATTCATGACTTTTACCATTAACTTTAATATAAATTTCAATACTTAATTTTATAAGTCATTTTTGATAACAAATATAAATATAACATTTATATAAATAATAAATTTGGTCTTAAGGGAGACACAATATTTCTCTATTTTGTAAAAAAATATTCGGACAAAATTGAAACAAATAGAGCGAGTACTAAATTGAAACAAATAAACATATATGGGTACTAAATTAAAACAAATAGACATATATGGAGACTAAGTTGAAATCAAGACAATGGCACTTGGCAGGTACCTTGCCACGTGGCGGTACCTTGCCACGTGTCACTAACAATGCCATGTGTTACACCAAGGATTTGACAGGTGACATTTTAAAAAAAAATTCAAACAAAATTTAAAAATTTAAAAATCAGAGGTTAACACGTGGCACGTCGTTAACGACAGTTGCGAAGACTTAATGGAGTGTATTACATTAATGCACAATTACGAATTTGGGTACTAAATTGTGACAAGCTTAATTAAAAGTGGGTACCATTTTGAAATCTTGGAACCAAACTAGGTATGTTCTGAGTAATTAAGCCTAATTTTAAAAGTTTGTTCAATAATTTACGTTAAATTATCAATAAATAATTTAAATGTTGTGACCTGATATATAAGAGCAATTTAGTAAATATGAAAATGTTGACTTGGAAATGCTCTGATCAGAACTTGTATAGTCGTATTATGACTTGAGCTTGAGGTTCCGCCTAATCAAAGACTTAGATATAATGACTTAGAAATGCTTTGTGATATCATCTTATATGTTCAACATTGAATCATTTGGTCAAAAGTAATGAGTTTCAGCTGCAATAGCAAACATTACACTATTCAAATATTTATGCTAAACCAATAAACTATGATCAACCATTGTATCGTTTGATCATGAGATTGATTTCTCAACATTATATCATCTTATCATGAGACTAGTTTTCAACACTATATCGTCTTATTAGTGTATGAGATTTTTTTCAACATTGTATCTTCTAATAAGTGATTCTGCAACATGTATTCTATGCATGGTTATATACACATGTTATATAAACAATAGTATTTGTTATAATCAAAATTGCTTTATCTAATACAGTTTATTTTCAATTGGTTCTAACACTTACTTTACACGGACAAAGAAGTCAAAAATGTGTTCTCTGGCCTATCATCTTTCAAGATAGATTATAGGGTAGCATCATTATAATTTTTTTATTAATATTTTTTTAGTAAAGAAATCTTACGTTTTTCCTTTAACAAAAACTTGTGATTGTTTACTCACCATTTTGTTATAGTTTATGCTCTAATAAAGTTGTGTGTTGAATGTTAAGGTTATTATATGTTATTAAAACTTTTATTTGAATACTAATATACAAATAAACAAATTTTTGATTTTAGTAATGTATCTTCTACGTACTCCAATAGATAATACATTGTCTACATATTGAGGTAGACAATACATTGTATCTATGTTGCAATGGATGATACACCATTTATATAAAGACACCATTTAGGAATGATAAGGTGTTTTAGTAGTTAGATAGAAGAGAAGGAATGGAAAGCTCGTGAATTCGATCTACTAACAATTTGGAGAAATAAAGTTGGTTTGATAGGTTTAGGAAAGAGAGTGAGAGATATTGTAGGTTCAACTCTCCCACAAACAAAATACTAACAACTAACATCTGTCGATAAAAAAAATCTAAGATCTAGATTAGATAAAATTGTGTCTAAATAAACCATTCATAATCAAACTTTGATATTTTATGTCTTGATATAGTAAATAATAAATTTTAAACTTATAATATTTGTCATTATAAAAAGAGATTGTTTAAACCTAGGCGATCTAATATGCAATATTTTAAGGATACAATCCTTGCAATAAGTGTTTTTGATAATAATAAATATAATAAGGTATCATACTTATTATTTATTACTATATATTGGTTGATTTATTAGTAGAAGGTAAACGAGAAAAAAAAACAAAGGAGAATGAACATTCAAAAGTAATTTTTTTCAACCTACTTCTAGGACATAATTCATTGTCACATAAATTATAACGCAAAGCTTCTCTCTTATAATGAACTTTCATTTAACCCATTTTACACAATGTAACACTTTAACTCAACTCTAACTTATTTTTTCAACCATTGTTACAAGTTCCAATAAATAGTAATATAACTAATATAACAAATTTCCCTAAAATGCTCCTGAATATGTGTATAAGACACATGAGGAGGTTTTCTCTTCTTCTGATTTGAAACATCACCAAGACAATTTCACCAGATGCACTGGTCTCAAAATGTTTGATCATAAGTAGTTGGAAAAAAAATTCTTGTTCTAAGGTTTGATCATAAGTGAAACTTGAAACCTTTTAAGACCCATATATAGTTTGTGTAGTTACAAATAATCAATATTAAATATTTTGCATTTTCTCTTCTCCTTCCTATTTATTATAAGAAAAGGTTTAACATCTCATGTATCTTCAAGCTCTGAAGCCCACACGAATGGCTTTTTCATATTCCTTACCATCAACTCAACTAGTTACAAGAAATTTTTAAAGGGTTTCAAAGAGATACAAGAAAAGATGTGTATATCTCATTCACACTAAAAAAACCAATGAAACCCGTACAAGCCTTTTATATAGCTTAAAATGACTAGTAAAAGCGGTTAATAAAAGAAACTAACAGATTTTAAGAAGCTGTCATAACAGACGGACAACTGTTTCTGTTTTTGGCTTACAACACTAGCATACCCCCCTAAGCCAAACACCATCTAGCTAACACTTCTGACACCAATAAGTTGTCTTAGTTGACTGAAACATTCACGCTTCAAAGGCTTTTTGAACACGTCTGCCAATTGTCTTTCAGAACTGTAGTATTCCACCTCCAAGCTTCCCTTGTTGACCTGGTCTTTTATATAGTGAAACTTAGTCTTAATATGTTTGCTCCTCCCATGAGAAACAGGGTGATGAGCCAAATTAATGACTAATTTATTGTCAACCAGCAGCTTCACCTTCTCATTTAGCTCAACCTCCAACTCCCTCATCAACGAACACAGCCAAACAACTTGACATGATGCTTCACAGACAGCTACATACTCTGCTTCACAGGAGGATAGAGAAACCACAAATTCCTTCTTGAGCTTCATGATATTGGTGTTATTCCTAAGAAAAATATGTATCTCGTTGTGCTTCTTCTGTCAAATTTATCACCACACCAGTCAGCATCTGAATATGATGTTAATTTCATATCTTCAAATTTATCCTCTTCCAGCATAATTCTTGGTTCTTCTGGCTCCTTTTTTTCCCAATTCCAATTAGCTATCTCATCCACTACAACATTTCTAATCACCACTACTTGACCTATTTTTTGTTCAAATATTTTATATCCATCAGTTACGTGATATCCAACTAGAATCAATGGCACTCCTTTGTCATCAAGTTTCCTTCTTTGTTGGTTTGGAACATGTTTATAACAAACTGAACAAACACTTTCAAATGGCTGACACTAGGTTTCTCATATGACCACGCTTCCTCAGGTGTGATGGCATTTAACCTCTTCGTAGGTGTTCTGTTCAGAATATATGTGGTTGTTACAGTTGCATCTCCCCACAAATACTTTGACAAACTCTTACTCTTCAGCATGCATCTCACCATATTTAGCATTGTTCGATTTTTCCTCTCTGTTGTGCCATTATACTTTGGTGTGTAAGGTGATGTGATCTCCTGCACTATGTCTATATCCTCATAGTATCTTTTAAACTCACTGGAGGTGTATTCTTCACCATCATCGGACCACACTGCCTTTCCACCATATTCTTGAACTATTTGAACACATCTAGTACCTCACCCTTGCGTTTAAGTAAGTAAATCCATGTCTTCCTAGTCCAGTCATCAATGAACAAAAAAAAATATCTACTACCTCCTAGTGTATCAACCTGCATGGGCCCACATACATCCGAGTGTATGATATCTAGTTTTGCTGCAGACTTTTGAGGTAGCATTTCTTGGAAGTTGTTTCTAGTTTGTTTTCAGTCCACACACTCTTTACAAATAGTTTTAGGTACTCTAATATGTGGCAAGTCTTTAACCATTGTACACTAACTTAGCCTAGATAAGTCTTGAAGTTTAAATTCCCAAACCGTAGGTGCCATAGCCATTCTAACTCATTCCTTGTCGTAGAAAAACACTAATGCTTGACTGCTTCAATTACCACACGGAAAGTCTTGTTTTTTGACAGACTTGCACTCACAACCAGATTTTTATTCTGGTCAAAGATGTTAAGGCAATTATTCTTCGTTGTCACCATAAACCCTTTTTGCAAGAGTCGTCTGAGACTTATCATATTAGTTTTCAGCCCTGGAACATATAGTACTTCCTCAATTATCACTTCTCTGCCATCATTTCCTCGCAACACCATTTTGCCTAATCCCTCTGCCACAAGACTCCTATTATCAGCAAATTTGATTCTTCCATTAGCTACCTACTCCATCTTGACAAACCACTCCTTCTTGCCTTTCATATGGGTTGAACACCCATAGTCTAGGTACTAGGCAATGTTAGCATTATCTTCACAACTTATTCGAGCCATTAGCATCACTGCCTCAGAAGATGAAGTGTCATCTTGAGTTAGATGAGCACGATTCTTTGGCTTGTTCTTCGCACCATCTCCCTTCCAACACTCTTTTGCAAAATGGCCAAATTTTTTACAGTTATAACACCTCACCTTACTATTATCAAACTTTTATTCCTTCTCTTGGTCAGACTCATCATCATTCTTATGATCTTTACGGTTTTCTTGATCATTGGTTTCTTTCCCTTTCTTTTCTCGAGTCCCTTTTTGCCCATATTTCTTCTTGCCACCTTTCTTAAAGCCTTTTCCCTTGCCATGGAATTGTGACCGATCTTACAGAGCTTGCTCTTGAATCTGTTTGCACTCAACCAACCTGTGCTCATGCAACTCCAATGAGTGTTGTAACTCTTCCAACTCCATAGACACTATGTCACATGTTTCCTCAATAGTCACCACAATGTGATCAAATTTTGGTGGCAATGATCTCAGCATCTTGTCAACTACGTACTAATTAGTGAAGGGATCACGGCAAGCACGCATTGCACTCACATGTTCTTAAATTTTATCAAAGTACTCTGCCACAGTTTCATTCTCCTCCATGGTCAGACACTCGAATTTCCATCTCATAGTCTGCATCTTTACTTTCTTGCTCCTATCACCATCTCCGTAGGTTTTGATCAAGATTTTCCATATCTCTTTGGCTGTTTCAGCCTTCAAGATTCTATGAAATACCTTCAGCCAACACATTGATAAAGGATAAATCGTGTTTTGCTATCCATTTTCTACTGCGCCTTGAAGTTTCTCTTCTCTTCATCTATAGCCTTTGATCCCAACTTTGGCAATCCCTCGAGCACCACATTTGCAACGTCTTGAAAGCCAAAAATGGCTTGCATTTTAATGCGGCAATTGTCGAACGACTTTTCATCGAAGACGGACAGTGAACCTTGCATCATGACTCCTAACCCAACCATCGTACTCGCCTATGCTGCTCACACTTTTTTTTTATCAAAACTTGAAAACCCTGCTCCGTTCTTGTTTTGTGCATAAGAATCGGACCACACACGTTAGGAATTCTCATTTTTTCTCTCTAACTTTTCACATACCCCTAGTTATTGTAACTAGCTCCAGATACCATAAAGTGTTTCAGAGAGATGAAAGAAAATGTGTTTATATCTCATTCACACTAAAAAAACCAATGAAACCAGTACACGCCTTTTATACAACAAAAAATGACTAGTAAAAGCGGTTAATAAAAGAAACTAACTGACTTTAAGCAAGCTGTCGTAATAAATGAAGAACTGTTTCTGTTGTTGACTTACAACACTAACAATTTTGCTCGTAATTGTAACAAGAAATTTTGCAATTACTGCAAACGTGGTCCCATACCATAATGTCGCCAATGCCTTTGGCTTTGAAAAATATAAGTTTGGATGCTATGAGAAATACTTTCGAATTTTAAAATCTGAAAATTATTATTTTTTTCTTAAAAAATTCAAATTCAACATTCCAAAATTTATTTTTTCTGGAAAAAAAAAAACTTCTAAACATAATCATGAATTGCATAATCCGTATAATCCAAAAAAAAACTATGGATTGTATAATCCACAAGCCACATAATGAAGAATGTCTATGAAAAATATTAGTTTGGATACCACGAATAAATACTTTCGAATTATAAAATCTGGATGTTAATTTTTTTTCTAAAAAAGTTTCAAATTCTACAATCTATATTCTTTTCTGAAAAATAAAAATACTTCCTAATTATATAATAAAAAGATTTTTTATTTCTAAAACAAATATTTTCATATTGTATAGTCCAAAAATCAATATTGTTTTCAGGTTACAAAGTTAAAATTAACTTCATAATTATACAATACAAAAGTAAAAATTGACTTTTAAATTATTATTCGGAACTGTACAATCCAATATACATTTTTTAATCCCTGGATTGCACAATTCACAAGATTTCTACATTCCACAGTCCAGAAAGCTCTTTAAACCAAACGACAAAGTAAAGATTTAAATATTTTTAGTTACAAAAAGAAAGTATGAGGTGCAAAACGAGATGGCCTTGACTTTGCATATATTTCAACCTTCTTTCCAAGCGTATTTAATATCTCCATAACTGTAGCATTTTTGTTAAAAAGGAATATTATTCATGTTATAAAAGGATTTTTCAGTGAGAACTCGTGATAAGTCTCTTTGTGGAATAAGAAAAGTAAAAAATGTATCCTTCAAATCAAATTTTCAAATGTATTTCAGAACTTAGCCAACAGAAATGTCTTCTAGGAAATAAAATTCTATTGTATTTCAGAACCATCAATACTCCAATTCAATAAAGTGATTGGTCAATTCATTAAATCATATCCTTTTATGATACGATGATGAGTTACTCCTCTTCTATCCTATATTATGGTATACTTAATTTGAATCGTCAAATATTCATTGAATAAAACTATAAAGAGACAGAAGAAGAAAAAATTAACTAATGAAGGAAAAAAATGAACTTTTGCCAGCCACAATATAAGCTATTGCTTACTCTCTTTTTCTTGTTATTTTTACTCCTTTGCTTTCCTTTACTTGTTTCCTACAAAATTCTTGTGATCTCACCATATCTTTGGGCTGTAATCTTGAATCTTAACACAGCACCTGAGCAAGAATGAATGCATATTTTGGATTCCTCCTTCTAACTCATGATGATACCTTACTAGAGTTGTGAGGACCTAGCAAGTCATCACAATTTGTTTGCTCACAGAGGCACTCATGAGGATTGGCATAGAAGTAGTCCTCTTCCTTTGGCTTATCTAAGATAACTCTACGCCTAGTTGGCTGACCAATTCTCCTCTCATGAACCACTCTCACAGCATCTGCAAACTGAATCCATGAAAGGGTTCCGTTTTGATGCATATCAACTAATTCTACCACCTTTTTTCGGTCCAATAAGATGGTCTTTTTAAAACCAGAATACCTGCACACAAATATTCATGTGAAATAAAACATAATTGCTGAAGAGAAAAACTCTTCATCTGAAAACACAAGATTAAGTGTCTCACTTTTTATTTAATTTGTTGCATTCATGCTTTTGTAGAAAGATTGTATTATACTAGCACTTCTCTTGCTAACGATTTAGATTAATTCAGAAGGATCCCACCAAATCAATAATGTGAAGTTCACTCATTTTTAATAGAGGAGTGTGTTTACATTCTCCAAAACAAAACTGCAACCTGCAAGGGTAAATACATACCTGCGATGACCTTCCACTAGTTTTGCCATGTTCCCATCGTAGGTAGGAACAAATGTGTTACTGGCTACTGAAACCATAAAATCCAAGGCTGCCATCTGAGATGAATGATTCTGGAACTGCCGCAACTCATCCCAGGTTAGCAATGTTTCCTTTTTCACCTAAAATTGCAAAGAAGAAAAGTCAGATGCTTCCATGCAGAACAATTTTAAAGGAGGATCAAAAAGAGAAAATGCACATTTAGATCAGGGCCAACCGGTCTGAGAGCTAGACCAATTTTCAACAACAGACAGGATGCGCAAGGAAAATTAGGCATAGTCCACAAAATTTGCATTAGTATTATTCTGAACCATTTTAATATCCAAAAAATAAACAGAAAGTTGGTAGGAAAAATTATAATCGAATGAAAACTCACAATTCGTGGATATACAGATCTCAATTGTGCAAGTCTGCGTTCACTACCATAAATTTCACCAGCTGCAATATAGATCTGAGTCTCCCTACCAAATCCTAAGGCTCGCAGAACTAAGGCTGCCTCCTCTGGTGTCAGAGGACATAAACCCTGTGCTCTCCTTTCCTCAGAAATGATCTCCTTTTCTTTCCACCAAGGGAAAGCATACCTGAATTACAAGAGGAAATTCAATATTGTGGCTCATAGCAGAATTTCTGATCATAAAAATTCTTTATTTTCTCAAATATAATTCATGAAATATAGTATAGAATGTCTACTCTCCAACTGGAAGTTTCCTCCAACAGCACAACTAATCAGTATCTATTATCAGTCCCAAACTATGATGTTCCTATTTTTCATCTCAAAATGAATAGAAGGCATAAAAATGATATTCAATTGTATCCTCCCCAGCATCTCTCAGATAAGAACCATCTCTCTAAATTATTGACAAAAACAAGAATGGTTAAAAATCCAATATATAAAGCCAAACAAGAAACATAAAAGACCTCAGCTGCTTGAGCTCTTCAGCTTCTTTATCAGTGCAACCATGGGTACAACCAGAGAAAGCCAACATATCCATCTCATATCTGAGATGCAATGCCACAAAAGGTCCCTTCTCATGAAGCATCTGAATCAATTTGTGCCCCAAATTTTCAATTTGGGGAGTGAACTTAAGTGCCTGATAATTGACACGACACCTGAGTTTCTGTAAATCAAGTGGAAGACCATTGTTTGCTAGACGTGAGTCAGTTTTGTTGAAATGTAACACCTTATGTTTTCCAAAAAGTGGTAAAATCTGCAATTGGAATTACCGGCATTAGATTAAACTCAATATATGTACTGGTCATAAAAAGATAACACAATATTACAAACTAATTATTTTCTTCTAGGCACACATGGAAGCCATAGTTCTGAATTTTGATACCTACTTTGGCACTACATCAGAAGCAACTCAGACCAGCTTTTAAATAAGAAACACAAGAAAAGCAACTTAAAGTAGTACTTGTGCCTTTCTTCATATTATTTCAATTTAATTCAGAAGTTAAAATGCTTGACTTCAATGATAATATATTTCTTAATATCACACAACCAATAGTCTCCATTTTCAACAACATAACACATCTCTTCTCCTAAATTGCACACTTGCCTCTTTTGTCCTTTCCTTTTTAATGAGAACAGATGAGATATTTAGGAAGAAGAACAGTAACTTCAGAAATGAGTCATGGAAGGTTAAAACAATTTCTTAACTATTATCCCAATTTACCCTCCAGCATGGATGGGTACAGACAGTACCAATGACAAGATGAAAGGAAAATTAAAATGCAGTCCTATTTATATACTACAACTTCACACTGCATTTTAGTCTTGCTGCATCACATAACAAAATCAAGAGTAATAACATACAGCAAAAAGTAACAATTACCAAGTAAAGCATGATTTCGAACAAGAAATCCATAATAATCGACTAGGGGCTACAATAATTCCCAAATCCCAATCAATTTGCAAGAGGAAAAAATTATTGACACATAGAATTCATTGTATCTTCATGTCTACTAAATAAGACAGCAGCAACATGCCATACAATCATAAAAGTTAAGAAAGGCTTCATGGCCTAATGAAAAAAGAATTAAATGTTGATTTAGGAGGGAATGACACACTTGTATCATAATGCTAACAAATAAAAGAATCCATCCTGTCCTAAAATTATATATTTCAATTGCATAAAAATAAAGGCGAAGAATCATAATCACAAGATCAAAACTTAAATTGCAATATGCATAGTATATAACTTTTGGCATTTTGCTCAAATGACATGAAACAAATAAAATGACCACACCTGTTCCAAGTAATATTTTTCATTAGACCAGCTAACAGGAGGCATCTCCAAGGTGGAGTATCCATGTTTACCACTGAACTTTTTGGGCACTCTTTTCACTATTCGAACTTCATCTCTTAGAGAATCAATGAAATGCTTCACATCAAAAATGTCCTCAAAATTGCTGCAAAAAGAAAACTAAAAACCTTAAAATGACAAGGAGGCCAAATTACAGGATACTCATATTTTTTTCAGAACAAAGTACGTACCTAGGGTCTGCCCAAAATGATGTTTTATCAAGCTCCGGAACAACCAATGTGAGATTCAAAAACCGAGCAACTGTCACCATATCACAAATCTGAAACGCCATACCACTAAATGAGTATTTATGCTTGTCATAAAATATAAAGAGAAACCGCAGAATAGGAAGTACAAACCGCGGCACGCATTTGATTCAAGCCCCCATTGCAGGAAACTCTTAGAAAACCATTACTTGTATAATTTCCTGTCAGGTTTCAGATCAAAAGTTTTTAATATATACCAAAATGAGTTAGAAAATAGAGGTAAAACAGTTAAAATATCTTATCCAAGAAACCTATAGTATTGATTTATACCAGTCGTATCATACCCACTCGCAATCCTTTCAACAACTAAAATACACAATAATGGAAATCAAAAGATGAGGCACACCAACAGGACACAATTTTTGTCCAGAACTCAGGAAATTGTCAATGAATCCAAAACAAGCAAGCAGCTTTGAATAAATTATTATCCATACATATAAAATAGTTATAGAAGAAGTCATATAGAAGAACGTAACATACAAAAATCTATAAATGGAGATCTTTCCGTAATATTTAGAGACAATTACCTCTTTGGTTACAACTTAAACAGGTACATGTAAAACTACCAGGAATGAACGTATCCATATCTTAAGACCCTATGTTATTGTCATATTTGCTTTCCGTTTAAGTCGCTCCTGCCACCCCAAACCAAAACTGTATGGGACCACAAATCAGTATTAATTTTAAGCAGCTCTTCTTGCAGGAATTCCTCAAAATATGATGATTAAATATCAAAATTAATGTCGATGTTCAGAAATCAGTAAGATCTGTTCTAATCTTAGTTAGAAATTATAATGCTCTCATCACAAATCCCCAATCAAACCTTCATAAACACCAAATTATAATTGCTAGTTAACAGCCATAAGTCCATAAAGCATTGATGCTCCCCAGAGATTTCACAATCCACGAATCTAACACAATTGCACCTACTTTTAGTTAAAAACAACCATAATACCATAGTCGTCTTTAATAACAATTAACAAATGGGTTTCATTGCTCAAGCATATTGTATACGTATCCAATGTCACATTACAGCTTCAAGTTATTCATTTAAGCAAACAAGAACATAGCTGTAAGACAAGTACTGAGTAAAGAAACTAACTTCGGGGAAGAAAAGCAGGAGGCGATTGAGCAACTCCATTATCCCCTTCTACTGGAAGCTGAACTTGGGCAATGTGATATATACCATTAGTAATCCCAGAAATCAAATGTGAATGCCATAGTTCACTCACTGTCACTAACTGAACCAGACACGTCCAGAGCACAATGCTTGAGCACACACGAATGAACCAAATCCTCAAACGTGTCCTGGGAATCACAGGACCCGGAAATTTATCACACCTCACTTGTATACCCTCTGATCTAACCTCCATTTCACAGCCACACACCTCATTGCCGCTTCATCGAACCTTAAAACCTTCACACAGTTTCCAACATTCCCACACAAACCAAATCAGCATAACACAAATAGACAACGGAAAAATAAACTCATTAATGCAACCCCGTAAAGCCCTACCTCGGGCACAAACGATGCAACAAAGGACGAATCTTTTGGAGAAATTGAAACCGACCCAGAATTGAATTTGAAGCAGATTCTTGTGCACGAGACTCAAAACACGATCTTTTTGTTCTTCAAGAATCAATGAACAAAAAGTCACAGGAGAAGAGAAGGATTGGAATAGCACGACGAGACAAAGATCCAAGAACAAGGGAGTGAAAGCAAAGGATCAAATCTCAACGACAAACAAACGGTCTTGCAATGAGCTTTTTTATTCTCTTTTCCGGGAAAATTGTGTTTTTTTTCCCTCTCTCTCCCTCGTTTTTTCCTTGCCTTTTCTATCCCAACCACGATTTCGCCAATCTCAATGGAAGTTTCTCTCTCTTTTCCACAGAAAAAAATGTTAGCTTTCTCTCTCTCCGATTCTGATTTTCTTGCTTTGCAGGAAGTTTTAAGAAGGAAAGGGGTATAACCCAAAATCAGTTACCCTTTCTCAAGAAAATTATACCGACGAGATGAATGGATAAGGATCAACTAATCAAAATTAAAGACTTTCAAATGATTCTATTATAAGTCTAACAACTTCTTAGTCTACCTTCAAAATTCTCGACGACACAAAATCAATTATTTAAAACTAAAACAAACATGCATTAATGAAATTGTAAACTTGAATAGAAAACATATGCATATCAAATTAATTATATAAAATTAATTTTCCAAACGTTAGTTTGGACCCGAGATGAGTGAACTTGGATCGATGGCCAAGACGGGTCGATCCGCACTTATGACCTAGATAGGACGATTCAGGTCCGAATCGAGACAAGCTAACTCGGCCCAACCATTAAGAAGGACGATCTCAGGCTGACGACCAAGAGGGATTGGCCTGTATCCACGGTTGAAATGGGTCGGCAAGGGCCAACGGTCGAGAAGGGTCGACGTTCGAGACGAGCTAGGCCGACGGTTGAGATGGGCTAGCCTTCGGCGACGAGCGACATAGGTCGACCCAGTCTGACATTTAAGAAGGGCCAGTTGGGACCAACAATCGAGACAAGCTAACCTGAGCACATGGCCTCCCGTGCCCACGGTTGAGACGAACCGACCTGTGCCCATGGCCAAGACTGGTCGGCCCGTGTCCACAGTTGAGACAGCTTGGCTCAGGCCGACGACCGAGGCAATTCATCTTGGGCTGATAGACGAGACGAGTCACATTGGCCGACGGTCGAGATGGTCTAGCTCATGCCCAAGGCTGAGACGAGCCAACTCATGCTTACGACCAAGACAGGTCGAGCTGAGCTCATTGTCAAAGGTTGCCGAAGGCTGAGACAACCGGCTTGGGTCAATGGTAGGGATGGACCAATCCAGGTTGAAGGTTGAGGGGACGAGCTCGTGACAGAGGTTGAGACTAGCCAAGACAGGCTGATTATCGAGATGGATGGGCCAGAGTCGATTGTCAAGACAAAGCTTAGTAATATATTTAATAAAAAATAATATATTTTCATGTTTAAAAAGGGAGTGCATGGGATGGCCTTGACCTGCAAGGCTTTTATGGGCTTTTTGACCTTGTGGACTTTTTTAATGGAGGCTTTTTGGTCCTGTGAGATTTTTTGGCCCCAACGTGGACCAAGAACAAGCCATGTGGGCTGGGCAAAATTGACAACTCTATTACTCACTCTAATTAATATGTATCGTTACATGGCTCACACCAACACCTTTAGTTTGATCATTGGATCTACACTGAGAAATACAGAAGGTTGTTGAGCCAATGCATAAAAGTTGAATGCAACATGTTGTTCTCATTGGTGGAAAGTGTGTAACCAACATTAATGCTTGCAAAAGTTAAAGAAGATGAAATCAAACAAAAGAAGAAGCAACAAAACAAATAGTTGCACGATGATACAATATTTGAATAAAGCACGAGCATTTCATAATGGAGATCTTATAAACTCAGCAAATCCAAGTCACAAAAGATTTATATGCAAGTTCTGGAACGGGTTACTCAGTCCAAAGGCTCTTCTAAAAGGAAATGAGGCTACAAGTCCTCATCATACAAAACAAACAACTACAAAGGAAGCAAGTCATTATGTTATTCATTCTTGTGTTTTCAACATAATGCTTGAGAATGATATATAGGAAAGGCGAAATGGCACCATCAAGATTTTTGATGTATAACATGATACCTTCCATAGCGATGATTGGGGCAATACCCACACAACTCGACTCTCTCTCTCTCTCTATTGAGAGCCTAATATTCCAACTTGGAGATGAAACTTTGATGAAGCTCACAACGATGATAACTTACAAATTGGTCTCATGCAGGACAACCACAAAAATCTTCAACAAATGAGAATGCTGACATATCAATATGCACAAGATACAAGAAGAAACTCGAGTGAACAAGTATGAAGTACGAGAGACACTTCAAGAATTCCAGTCTAATCTTCTTGAGGATTTTGTACGAGGAAATTTGTAAAAGAGGTCTGAGAAAAACTCTAGCTAGGAAAGACAATGTTCTTAAGTTTGTCCATTATGACTCACCTATCTTTCCTAGGAGTCTACTTAGTAAACCTTTACCAATATTTCTCTTTTGAAAACTTCTATCCACCACAAAATTGGCAATTTAGGTGGTCCAACTTACACCATCCTTCATCAAGATCCCAAAGCTCCACCAAAATCATCCTCACCATTTCTTATAAGAAAAGGGAGTCTCCCGCTAACTAGAGTTCAGGAAGACAACACTTTGATGAAGAGTGGCAAACCTCTTGTTGCATAGAGATTTAGTCAAAACTCGATCTCCTTACAAATACTAACTAATATAATATAGTGATCAACCAATGATCAATCCAAAAGATAGGCAAGGGAACTGAAAGATTTATTGAACGTGTTTTGTGAAATGGAGGAAATCTATATAGACTCTACTATACTAAACTCTATTCAAACTGAAATGAAATTGGACTTAAAATTACATGAATGTATATGAATGCAAAGTGTTTGATGAAATGCCTAAGTAAAACAAAATGTACCTAAGGTGTTTGATGAAATGTCAAGATGAACTAAGTGTGTGACTATGCATGGCTGTGCAATGTGAGTATCCTAAACACAATCTGGACATTATGGAATGCTTCTAATACATGAATGAAACTCAAATTAACCACTGGAATCGAATTAACACTAAAATATGCAGAAAACGAAAAATCTGAAATTGGTTCATGTATGTTCACATGCAAAATGTGCAGGCCATGGTCGAATTTCCATATGGAATGGATGAAATGATGATGTAATGATGTGAAATGAATGGAAATGGTCTCTATTGAATGTAAGAACAAGAATCACGTGAAACGATTGAGTAAAACTTGAATTCCAAAATGAAGAACCCCAATTAATGATATTAACGAACATATGCGCGAATGAATAATTGGATGCAATGATTGATGAATTGAGCATGGAAATGGTTTAGAAACGTTACATAGAACATGTTCATCTTACGAACATGAATCAATAAAAAAGTACACGAAAACAACGAATTCGAAATTGAAATACGAATATAACGGTGTGCAAGTTTTGCAAAATGAGGATCATGATTCAAGTTGATGATTTATGTATGATTGATCATAATCAAACAACCTTTGATATCTAAGTAGAATGACTACCCATTCTCTGAAGATTCAACTCGATTGCAAGTTGAATTCAGTGTTGTGGTAGATCAACGTTACTCAATTATTCACACTTGAATCATGAATTCATTTCACCAGCGAAAGAGGTAAAACATCACAATTGCACGGTGAAAAAGGAAAGAAAGCACAATCTAATACAGAAAACATCCATACAACAATTGTATTCAGTGATAGTGGAAAAAATCTATAGAAAAACAACTTTAAGAATTGTCCAAAATGTAGCAAAATGGCAAAGAAACAATGAAGAATTAGTGCTTCAATGGTATGACAGAGAGTGAATCTGTGTGTTTCACAGGGCAGAGAATGGCTAGTGTGTGTACGATTCGAATGGATGAAGTTCAAAGTGATGAACTGTGTTGGCACCAATCTAAATCAGTGTTGCACTTGTAACTGGTTTTCCAAGTAAAACCAACTAACTAAAATAACTCATTTTCCCTAACTACTTGAAACTTTAACTTGTAAACCTAGGTGGAAGGTTTCCTAGTAGTTGCCACGGGCTAATTCAAGTTCATTGCATTATGTTTGATGTTGCCTTAGACGTTAGGACCTGCTGCAGTGGGTGACCAAAGCCAACTAGTTCATAGCAGCTCTAGCTTCACTTCTCCATTCATTTTAGACGTGTCAAACCTTCATTAATTAAGATGTCATTCTCTGTTTTAATAAATTACCTATTCATGTGAACATTATTCAAGTTTAATGTTGGATATATTCAATCATCCCATGTAATATTAAATATGCATACTCTCATTTACTTTTCTCATTTCCTTGATTCTTAAAATACATATGAAACTAAAAGCCCAATCCTTGCGAAGGGATTGACTTTCCTCAGTCGAATATTTCAATTTATGTGTTGTACATTGAACCATGTATCAAGCCCACCTAGTTCAGTTGGTTGAGTGCAAGACTCTTAACCTTGTGGTCATGGATGTAAGCTTTTTTTCGTATCTCCTAGTTCAAACATAAGAAATGAACATTCTTGCAACATACATTAAGCATACATATATTCGTGAAGTATTGAGTTAACTTAAGACTGTGTATGTATCTTTTGAGCATAGTAATGCTTATCAGACATAAAAACTACACTTTCATAGTGTTGTACCATATAACAAAGGAAACACTTCTATCTCACATTAATTGTTGTTGAACAAATCTTATGTCTTAGAGACAAAGCATGATCACATTTTATAGTTTGTTGTTTTTAACACTTAAATCAAAATCATGATCGTTGAACATTTCACCAACAAGATCTAATAATAATTTTCTAATATTCATTTAAATATATTTTTAAAATATAATTTACTAAATTTGAATTTTTTTAATGACATGCAAAAATGAATGCTTAAAACTAAGATGTTAAAAACAAAATTATCTCAGCAATAAGACATACTAATGCTCATATGGGATGTTAGATATATTTGTTCTCTAAAAATGAGAATAATTTCGAAATGATGGGTTATAAGATATTAACAAAATATGTATCTAGGTTATTCTTTATTATAGATAACTTTGGATAACTTTATATTATAAAATTTAATTTATATATAATTTAATTTGTATTTTTTTTTTGTAATTTTATTTTAAAAAGTTATAAAACATCTTTTTTTAAATATCTGCAAAGAATCCGACGGATAACAAGATGGATAACGAGTTCAATTTTTTGTTATGTAGGTTTGGTAGCAGGTGTTAACTCTTTGGCAAGTGTACCAATTTGTTACAAGTAGTAAAATGGAAGTCCAAGTATCGTTTTCCCAAGGGATTTGTGTTCATTTGTCTAATTGTAATTATTTACTAATTTCAGGAATGATGTCAACATTAAAGATTGGTTTAATTTAAGATAACATGCAAAATTAATAAACACTAAAGTTATAGAATAATTTAGGAAAGACTTCACCAAGGTTGGATTTCATGAACCATACTAGCACAATATTTCCTACACAATTTCTCCATCTTGCTCAGACATCCATATCATAAGCATACTAGCCCCTAATTCCTTAGAAGCAAGTTCTAAGTCAAATATGCCAAACATTAATTCCTTAACCATTTAACACATGACTTGCATTAAGATTTGATGTATAGAATGACCTAGAGATTATGTCTATTCCTAGAACCCAATCTCATGGTTGTTCTATCCAAGGTTAAGTTCCAATTCATGTTCCAATAATTAGATACAACCAAATAGCAAAGATTTCCATCATTCACATTAATAATTGAGATAGAACATATGAACAAAGACATAGATTACATTACATAGGAAAATTACAGAGAGTATAAGTTCATTACATCCAACCCTAATGAAAAAGGAGTTTAGTCACTCTTAGGCATCTAGAGAACAAAAGATGGATGAATTTGATGGAATGAATGAAGTGATTTGAGTGCTCCTTGCCCTAGAATGGCGTTTCTCATATTTTTCCCTGGTTCTGTCGCATTCCCACACTCTAACACGTCAATTTCGTGTAACTTTCGAAACTATAACAATTTCAGAATATCGTCCTCTTGCTGGGTGAGATGACTTACTCGTTGGGCGACTAGGGATTACTCGCTGGACAACTGGGTCCTGACAGAACAGCCTCATTTCTTATCCAATCCTTCACTCTCCTATACAATAATCTCCAATAAAACACAAAATATACTTAACCTAAAAGAAACCTAAAAACAACCTAAAACTTCCCACAAAACACATGAATGAATACAATTAAGAGGTCCAATCAAATATGAATAATAAGTATTTTTTATACTTATCAGTAGGTAGGCACTTTCCGTGCCTGACCTAACCGGTTAACATCCCAAGTTGACATATTGAATGGAAATCCAATTGAAAAATAAATATTAAGTGATTAATAAACCAATGGTAAGAATAACTTTCTAGATTGGAGTCTTGACGTAACCAATCCTTAATATCGTAAAACCTTCATTAATTAATATGTCATTCTCTATACTAATAAATTATCTATTCATGTGAGCATTATTAAAGTTTAATGTTGGATATATACAATCATCCCATGTAATATTAAATGTGTGTATTCTCTTTTTCTTTTCCCATTTATGAAGCTAAAAGATCGGTCCTTGGGAAGGGGTTGACTTTCCTCAATTCAATACTTCAAGTCATGTGTTGTACGTTTAGTCATGTATCAAGCCCGTCTAGCTCAGTTGGTAGAGCGCAAGGCTCTTAACCTTGTGGTCGTGGGTTATGGTGGGCGTTGCACTGCTTTCCTAAGCAACACTTTTTACTAGTTGACCAAATTTAATTATCCCTAAAATCGTCAAACCTTCATTAATTAAGATATCATTCTCTTTGCTATTTATTAAATCATAGCCCTTAACCTTATGGTCGTGGGTTTGAGCCCTACGATGGGTGTTGCACTTTTCTTCTAAACACAACACTTTTTCCTTCCAACATAGATTTCTTCTGAACACTTTCTACTTCTAATATATATCAGGCCCGTCTAGCTCAGTTGGTAGAGCGCAAGGCTCTTAACCTTGTGGTCGTGGGTTTGAGCCCCACGATAGGCGTAGATATTTTAATATCCTTTTATAAACGATACGGGTAATAGCTCCGATGTACCATGCCCCATGCCCGCTAGATAAATATTCATCGGTATCTGTTATGTGGGTATTAACAAAAAAATATTTAACATATTTTAATGGTAAATTCAAATAAAATATCATACATAACATTCATAAATAATGACAGTTTACAAAGAAATGATTTTTTTAAACTAATTGATAAAAAAATAACTCATTCAAAATCAATATGTTAATATTTTAATCATTTTTTAATTTAAATTAGAGTATAGCGGGTACGAGTATTCACGGGTACGGATACTATGATACATGTACTCGTCCCGTTAACATGTGAGTATAAAAAATACCCGTACCTGTTACACGCGGGTATCTATTTACAATATTCATTTCCTATTCATTTCCTACTCATTGCGGGTTTTATCCACAAATACATGCGGGTACATATTTTTTTGACATCCCTAAGTGCAAGGCTCTCTTAACCTTGTGGTCATGGATATAAGCTTTTATTCGAACCTTGCACCTTTTGTTTTTACATTATTTTCAACTCAATTGGTAGAGCGCAAGGCTCTCTTAACCTTGTGATCGTGGAGATAAGCTTTTATTCATACCTCCTTGGTCAAACATAAGAAATCAACATTCTTAAACACTTTTACATTATTTTCAACTCAGTTGGTAGAACACAAGGCTCTCTTAACCTTGAGGTCGTGGATGTAAGCTTTTTTTTCGTACCTCATTGGTCAAACATAAGAAATCAACATTCTTGCAACATAGATTAAGCATGTGTGTATCGTTTTAGCATTTGTAAAAACAAAATATACATATTGTGGTACTATCTAACAAAAGAAACACTTGTATGTTACATTTATTGTTGTTGAAAAAATCTTGTATTTAAGAGACAAAGCATGATCATGTTTTATAATTTTTTTTTTAACACTTAAATCAAATTGTTGAACATTTTTGTAACAAGATCTAATAATAATTTTCTAACATTCATTGAAATATTTTTTTAAAATATAATTTACTATATTTGAATTTTGTTAATGACATGTAAAGATGAATGACTTAAAACTAGGATGTTAAAAGCAAAACTATCTCAACAATAAGAAGTTATAATGCTCATATGAGATATATTTGTTATGTAAAGATGAAAATAGTTAGGAAATGATGTGTTATAAGATGTTAGCAGAATAAGTATCTAGGTTATTCTTTAATTATGGACAAATCTGGATAACGTTAGATTAATACCTAGAAGGAGATATATGGTTGCACTAGGGATGAATGAAAAAATATGTTTGTGCCCACATGTATTTGAGGATAAAATTCACAACAAATAGTTGGTACCTACAGATGTCTATTACTCGCAGGTAGCAAGTATCTTAATACCCGTTTATAAATGGGTCATCTGCGGGTGTCATACTATCTATATCTGCATGTATCCATTACATGGAAAAAATTAAAATTAAAATTTAATTTATATTTTATTAAGTTAAATTTGATTAATTTAGATTTTATTAGGTTAAATTTAATTTATATTACAATTTATAAATTTTTTGTAATTTTAACTAGTTTTTATTTTAAAAAGTAAAAAAACATCTTCTTGTAAATATTCGTGAGAATCAGGCAGGTAACAGGATGAGTAACAAGTTGAACTTCTTTTGTTTTTTTTCAGTTTGGGTAATGGGTAGGCACTTTTCATGCCCAACTCGACCTGTTACCATCCCTAGTTGACACATTGCATGAAAAGTGAATTGAAAAAATAATAAGATATTGACTGACCAATGAGCCATATGTAAGAATAGCTCTCTAAATTGGATTCTTAACATAACCAAATTTAACTATCCTTAAAATCGTCAAACCTTTATTAACTAAGATGTCATTCTCTTTGCTAATAAATTATCTATTCATGTGAACATTATTCAAGTTTATTGTTGGACATATATAATCATCGCAAGTAATAATAAATATTTGTACTCTCATTTACTTTTCTAGTTTACTTTTTATCTTAAAACTCATATGAAACTAAACGATGGATTTTGGCGAAGGGGTTAACTTTCCTCAGTCAAAGATTTATATTCATGTGTTGTACATTAAATCATATATCAGGCCCATCTAGTTTAGTTGGTAAAGTGCAAAGCTCTTAACCTTGTGACATGGGTTTGAGCCCCACGATGGGCGTTGCACTTTTCTTCTAAACACAACACTTTTTCCTTCCAACATAGATTTCTTCTGAAAACTTTTTACTTCTAATATATATCAAGCCCGTCTAGCTCAGTTGGTAGAGCGCAAGGCTCTTAACCTTGTGGTCGTGGGTTTGAGCCCCACGGTGGGTGTAGATATTTTAATTTCCTTTTATAATTTTACCGATCCGTTTCCATCCCTAGGCGACATATTGAATGGAAAGTGAACTAGTTTATTCACTTGAATATTATTCAAGTTTATTGTTGAATATATACAATCATCACAAGTAATATTTATACTTTATCAAGTTATATTTGAAATGTTCATTTAAAAAGATCTAATAATAATTTTATAATATTCATTTAAATATTTTTTTTAAAATATAATTTACTGAATTTGAATTTTGTTAATGACATGCAAAGATGAATGACTTAAAACTAAGATGTTAAAAGCAAAATTATCTAAAAAATAAGAAGTAAAGCTCAGATGAGACGTTAGATATATTTATTGTGTAAAGATGAAAATGGATGGGAAATGATGTGTTATAAGATATTAGAAAAATATGTATCTAGGTTATTCTTAATTATAGATAACACTAGATAACTTCAGATTAATACCTAGAATAATATATATATATATATATATATATATATATATATATATATATATGTTAATACTAGGGTATCTGCGATGAATAGTTCGTATGCGCAGATATCTATTATCCATTGGTAACGACTATTTTAATACCCATTTATAAATAAATCATGTGCAAATATTAACTATGCGTATTTGCAGATATCCATAGCCTAAAAAATGAAAATGAAAATTAAATTTATATTTTATTAAGTTTAATTTGATTTAAAATTAAAATTAAATTAAATTAATATTTTATTAACTTAAATGCCAGCTGTCGCAACCAGAATCGCGACGGGAAGGCGAACCGAAAAAGAAAACAGGTTTAAAAAGAGATTTGGAGTCGCCACCATAGTTATTCTGGAAAACTATAGAAAACCATAAAAATAAAACAAGTCTGCAAAAAACCAGATTTTGGATCCGAGAGTCGGTTACGCATAGGGAAGGTGTTAACACCCTATCGCGCCCGTCCGAGGGCGGTACCTTTAATTAAAAATGTAAAGTTGATGTGATTTTCAAAATATTAATTTTCCCCAAAAATAATAAGACAAAAATGCTAAAAGAAACAAAATGTTTTTTTTTTAATTTTTTGGGCCCGACAAGGATTGACCTTGATCCTACGTATCCTCATTAAAGATGAGAAATCAGGGTTACGTAGTTCTTTAAAAAGATATTTAAAAAAAAACTATTTGGAAAATGATTTGATGTTTTGGAGGTGAACCTGACAAGGACTGACCTTGCTCCTACGTATCTCATAATGGAGAATCAAGGATCACGTAGTTCTTAAAAAGGGTAGTTGTTTGAAATATTGATATTTTTATATTTTTGAAAATTTTGTATTTTTTTTTGTATTTTTGAATTACTTGAAAATATGTGTCACACGACGCGGGTAGTCGGACAGACACTAAAAGGAAAAGAAAACTATTTTTGGTATTTTTAAAAAAGAGTGTCAAACGGTGCGGGCGATCTGACAAACACAATAAAATAAAAGAGAATATTTTTAGTTTTTAGATTTTTTTCTATTTTTGTGTAATTTTTATAATTTAAAACATTTTTGTTTTCTCTTTTTTTTAGAAGGAAAAAAAATAATAGATAAATAACAAAAAAAGGATAAAAGAAAATTTAATAACAAAAAGGACAAAAGTGAGAAAATAATAATAATAATAATAATAATAGAGTGCATGAGTAACATGTGAGGTGCATGAAGTAAACATAAAACATAGGCCCAAAACAAGATAAACATAAACAAGGGTGCAAGGTTATCAATTATGGTGGTGCACGAAGTAAAACATGAAACAAAGGTGGCAGGGGTGCAAGGTTAGTAAATATCAGGGGTACTCGCAGATAAAATTAAAACAGGGGTGTGAGGTAAAGGAAAAAGGGGGTGCGCAGAGTAAAGTATGAAACAAGTGTGGCAGGGGTGCGAGGTTAGTAAATATCATGGGTACTAGCAACAAAAATTAAAACAGGGGTGTGAGGTAAAGAAAAAAGGAGGTGCGCAGAGTAAAGTATGAAACAAGTGTGGCAGGGGTGCGAGGTTAGTAAATATCAGGGGTACTCGCAGCAAAAATTAAAACAGGGGTGCAAGATAAAGGAAAAAGGAGTGCACAGAGTAAGACCTGAAACAATACACAGAAGGGTGAGAATATTAAAAATGGTGGTGCAGGAAGTTAATGGGAGCAAATTTAAACCTAAACCCAAAAATAACTCTTAAACATAGAAAGCAAAACCCTAAAGAGAGTTTATTCTCCTTCCACCAACCCTCACTCACGGCCAGACAACTCCACTGCCTCACAGCACCAACAAAACGAACCCACCTACGCTGCACCCGTTTCGGCCACCACGCCGCTCTAGCCCCTGGGACGCGCGTCTGCTCCACCTTAAACGCCAGCGACGACGACGACCATCGTCGACGGAGCTGTCGCCGCTCCTGTCACCTCTCCAGCCTCGCGTTCGCATTTGCCAACCTAGACAGTCACGATCTGGACTGCCGCCGCGACGCCATCACTGCTTGCTGAGAACACTGCCGGAGACGCCAATCACTCAAACATAAACTCGATTCGTGCACAGGTTTGTGTCCTAAACCCCAAATCGCTGGCGAAAGTCTTTATCCTTTCCTTTGTTTCACTGTTCTGCGCTGGGTGTAAACGATTGGGAAAGATGAAACGTGAGAGCTTTGTGCAGGAATGGGATTCTGACCCGGTGTGATGATGTATTGCGGGGATGGAGTTGTGATTCTGATTTTTTGCTTGTGTATTTTGTTTGCAGGTTGAGATGGTATTGTGATGTTGAGGTGAATGGGAATGCTGCGAGATTGGGATGGAGAAGGCAGGGATAAATGGAGGGAATGGGAGGAGGAGAATCTGTTGAGTGAATAAGGGGGCGTCAATGGATTATGGTGTTTTTGTTGGAATCTTGAGGACGAAGGTGTTGTTTTTTTGTTTTGCAGAGAACAGGATGAGAAAGAGCCCCCTTGAGTGAAGAAGGTTCATCCATGAATAAAGGGACTCTGGTGATATTTTTTGTGCCTCTGCTATCTTCCTTTCCCACCTCAAGACGTGGGATAAGGCTAAAAACAGATGTTGCTTCCTGCTCCCTCCTTCTTCAGTGATCATGACCATGGCGAGCTAGCCATCAGAGACCTTACGTTAACCTCTTGGTCTTCTTTTTTTTTTCATTTCATTTTTTTTCTTAAATAATAAAAAGTAAAAAAGGAAAATAAAGAAAATTGTAAATAAAATAAGATTAAAACGAAAAAAATAATAAAACAAAATAAAACAAAATAAAAAAATAAAATAAAATAAAATAAAATAATAATAGAATAATAATAAATAAAAGTAAAATAAGATTATGAGAAAAAAAAGGTAAAATACATTATAACCTGGACAAAATTGGGTGTTGACAACTGTCCCTCTTTACTTAGATTTTATTAGATAATATGAAAAGGTGACATTTTCAAATTATTGCAGTAAAAGATAAGTAAAGATAAAGACACTAATTTTGTCCGGATTTTCAAGAGGTAAAAGATGAGTAAAAATCGGTTCACACGGATCTGATGACCAATTCCGTGAAGAGGCTCATGATATGGAAAGTAAAAACAAGACTCAACCATTCTACAGGAGAGGGTCTTAATGTGACAAAGAAATTAATGACCATTCCATTGGAGAAGGTCTTAATGTGACAAAAAATTTAATGACCATTCCATTGGAGAGGGCCTTGATGTAAACAAGAAAATCAATGACCATTCCATCGGAAAGGGCCTTGATGTGACAAAAATCAATGACCATTCCATTGGAGAGGGCCTTGATAAAGAAAGAAACCAATGACCATTCCATCGGAGAGGGTCTTGCTGTAAACATAAGAAAATCAATGACCATTCCATCGGAGAGGGCCTTGATGTAAACATAAGAAAATCAATGACCATTCCATCGGAGAGGGCCTTGGTGTGACAAAAATCAATGACCATTCCATTGGAGAGGGCCTTGATGTGAAGAAAGAAATAAATGACCATTCTGTTGGAGAGGGTCTTGATGTAAAGAAAGAAATCAATGACCATTCCATCGGAGAGGGTCTTGATGAAAGGAGGATCTGGACTTGACCAATCCCAAGGAGGGGGTCGTTGTCCGAAAGGAGAACACAAGAGTTGACCATTCCTAAGGAGAGGGTCGCGAGATAGGCTTAGCGGGCCAAGTGAGATGGGTTTTGTAGGCTAGATTAAGCTAGGATTGGGGGCCAATACGAAACTGGACTTGGTGGGTCAGTATAGATTTGGGCTTAGTGGACTAGTACGGAGGCTTGTTGGGCCAATACAGAATTGGGCTTGGTGGGCCAGTACGGAACTGGGCTTATTGGGCCAATACGAAATTGGGCTTGGTGGCCAGGCAAAGTTGGGCTTGGGGGGCCAATACGGAACTAGGCTTGGTGGCCAGGCAAAGCTGGGCTTGGGCCAGATAAAACTGGGCTTAGAGGATATATAGGTCTTTGAAGATGATCCTTAATTTGAGAAAACTCAAGATGATTTTTGTAGATTGATTCCTTCAGAAGAAATAATGGTTGAAGATGTATGATGCATGAAAATGTTCGCTTGTTCATGATGTCAAGGTTTTTGCTTTTCGAATCTGGTGTCAACACACGGCATGATGATATGACATGCAAATGGTTATTCATGATAAAAAGCATGCTTTCTCATTTCAAGCACAAGGGATCAAAACATTATTTTAGAGATCAAGATCCTGAAATGTATGAATGCATGATGAAAAACTTGTTATGCTCTACCTTTTGAAAATTTTTTCTAGAGTCAATTGTTCTCTTTTCAATCATCAGACTCATTGATATAGAAACACGTAGAATGAAATTCGACGTATTTTGAAATGGAGTAATGATTGCAAAAGAGAGTTGACAAGGTGTTCAGACTTTGCTAGCCATGTCCTTAAAGAGAAGAAACAATGTGTTGAAACCTTGACAGAATGTTGAAACCCCAACTTAGTAAGGAGAAAAACAAGATGTAGAACCTTGGCAAAGCGTAGGAACCCTAACTTAGACAAGAGGGACAAGA
>Ga0214545_1004325_pt1 | contig 26645 bp, 9 predicted proteins | sample CNSS4metaG_FD_160064 | JGI IMG/M metagenome (GOLD analysis project Ga0214545, IMG submission 160064) | Root nodule microbial communities from cowpea collected in UCLA plant growth center, Los Angeles, California, USA - CNSS4 | ecosystem: Host-associated > Plants > Roots > Nodule | place: USA... | reverse complement strand
ATATGATTGAAAACGTTGTTCTCAAAAATTCAATATTAAGCAACAGTAGTTCTATTTTTATTGTTTTAAGTTATAAGGCTTCCTGTTTTGAAATCATCCAATAATAATAACTTATAATAATCAACAAACTTGAGAACTCTATCTTTTATCATAAAAAAATATTGAGGACAGTTGTACCACTACAATAAAATTTTTAAAGAATAACTAATTCTAGTGACTACAAATTATTAGTCACTATAATGAAAAATTTAGTTACTAATTTATAAAATAAAAAATTATTTCTTATTATAATGAGTAAAAAATTATAATTGATCGCTAAATTTATTATTAATTAATTAAAAACTAATTATTTTGGTAGTCAAAACCTTTGTAGTTAATGTTTAGTGATAAAATTATAAACTAATTTCATTGGTAGCAGAAATCTTGATAGTTAAATTTTAAAGATCAATTATAATTTTTTATTCATAATAATGACTATTTTAGTAACTAATAATTTTTTATTTTGTAAAATTATTATATCAAAATTAATCACTATAGTGACTAACATTTTTTGTCACTAAATTGATTGTTTATTAGGAATTTTTGTTGTACTGCACTAAATGAGGCCAAAATATCAAAATAGTGCAATTTCTTTTCAAAATTATCCGATGCATATTTTAAAAAAAAAATCAAAAAAATAGACTAATCATGTTAAGTTTGTTCGACTTTATTGTAACTTTTACACAATTTCAATTAAAATTTAAAAATAAAAGAATTTAACGTATCAAAGTCACAGTAAGATGACATAACTTTAATTTATATCACAATACACTGAAGTTGTACTCAGTTGGTGAAGTTGTATTTAGTTGGCACGACTTGAATTGAAATTAAAAAAAAAAAAAGATTACAAGGCACTGAAGTCATATCAAGTTGGCACAACTTCATCCTAGTGAGCCAAAAAGTCGTGTCAAGTTGTAATAATCACTTCATAATGAAGTTACACCAAACTTGGACGACTCGACCATTTTTATGATTTTTTTTAGATAATTTAAAAAAGAAAAAATGATACTATGATTCTTATCTTCTATTTTGTGACGTGATTTAGTATAAGTCATTGATTATTTTAAAAAAGACAATAATACATTAGTGCACACTAAGTCACGTGGGGAGTATAAGTCACATGGGGAGTAAAGGATGAGAGTCAAAAAATAGAATTATAGTATATATTTTTTTAAAAAATTGCACCATTTAAGTACTTTTACCACCAAATAAATATTAAATTATATTTTTCATAACTTCATGTAGGTAGGATCAAAATAAATTCTACCATAGATACACACTCTAAAGATTATAACTTCCCTGCTTGCTTTCAATCAAATGGTAGAAAAAGAATCAACATATGATGGTAATAGTTTTCATTAATTTTTTTTAATATGCGGTAGGTATAAAATTTGTTTTTTATTTCCATTCTCATCAGATAATATATGTATGTATATCATAAATAGTATTCTCTTAAATATTTATTAAATAATTTTTATCAAACAAATTTAGTAAAAAATATGATGTTTTAAACAATTCATTGTAAAAAAAAAAAATACACCTTTTCTTTAGTATCAATTAACAATGAAGATATTATCATAAATTTTAAAATAATATATCTAATAAACTACTGATTTTAATAAGTTAAAACAGTAATAAATATAAAAATATTAATTATAATAGTAAATGTGTACTTATTCACTCATCCACATTCTTAATTTAAAAGATTAAATACTATTTATTCTTATATATAATAACGCCTACGAATCTGAATTTATTTTCCGTTCCTACCTCTAAAGGATAAAAGTGTTTTCTTTAAATACAATGTTAAGATATGCCAAAGAATTTTATTTTTTTTACTTCCTCCTGCAAAATTAATAAAAATAAGTTAAAATTCAATAGTTACACAAAAAATATACTAATCCTATATATTTTCCTAAGTTTCAAAAATTAAATAACTTTTAACAGTTTAATCATATGTTCCTATTATTATTTTTCTTAACTTTTTACCTTGTTGTTGTGCGTTCTAAATAAGAGAGATGTTTGAATGTTTTATTTGTTAGAGATTATAATGGAGTTGTGCTTTGGAAAATAACATGTTATTTTAGGCAAAATAATCTTGCTTTGCTTCATTGTGCACTAACTTCTTATATTCTCCCCTTTAATTATTATTTTTTATCTCCCTTGAAACGTCTTTAGTTTTACGAATTGTTTAATTGTATTTTAAATTGATGCTCTATATTTCAATCTTGTTCTCTTTACTTCAATAAAAAACAACTAATTAAACATAGCCAAGGTTTCACTTTGAAAAGAGACCTTAATTATTAAAGTTGTTATTGATAATAAAAAAGAACTAGTTGTCAAAGAATTATGATTAACTATTTGAGAATATAAATGATAAACCTAAGAAAAGTAGCTCCAATGATTCAATATTAAGTAAATTGTTCCACCAAGTAAATCTAATTAAAAAAAAAAAAAATAACGCGGTGTTTGACTATAGAGAAATTCGCGAGTCACGGGTAATTAATTTGCTTTGAGGAGGCAATTAAGAAGGTATGAAAAAGAAAAGACACATTAATTAATAGAAGGAAACAGATAAGAAAGAAGAGAACTGAGTTTATAGTACTCATTACTGCTGTGAGGGTTTGATGAAAAGAAGAAACAAAAGAAGAGAGAGAGAGAGAGAGAGAGAAGAAAAGCAAAGAGGTGCTTTAGCTTTTGTTTTTGTTTCAGCTTTATTAACTTTCCTTTTGGTTTTGCACGAATGCATGGAGTGATGAGTGTTAAGATAGGAGTGTGGGGCACAATAATTTTGGCACCAATACAAAACAAAAAGAGATAACGTACTAACATTATAAATCAAACCATAATTCAATCACATTCATATAACTTTTTTAGTTTATCATTCTTCTCTGCAAACAAACATTTTCTGAATCAATCCCAGGACCCCTCTCAAACCACTCTCTTCACTGTTTCATAGACTTGGGCTACCTTTATATAAAGCATACAACATAATTTACTTGCATGTCCATTCATTATTATAATGGAAAAACTAAATTATATATATACAACACAACCTATAAATTTTCTACAATTATGACACTTCGATATCCTGGTTACTTAAAATATAAACAGTATCTACATTAGTTGTGTGTGAGAAGAAACTGCTAATAATGTATTATTTGTAATAGTGTTTGTGGTAATTTTTTTTTTAATTCAAGTGTGAGTTTAAGTTTTATATTGGATAAAAATGAGAAAATTAAGTAGATGAAAAATAAAGATTCACAAATTAGTTGTCTTGAGATTTTGAATTCAAAATCTGTGAATATCTTATATAATTAGACTCATATATCGTTGATATTAAATTTAATAAAATCATAAAAAAAGAAAGCAAATATGAGAAAGAGTCTAAACTAAACTTGCATAATGTTGCATAAGATGGATTCACTTTCGGTTTCGCGAATTAGAAAAACAAAATCCTTTTAGTTTCCTCAAATATCACGAAATGAGTTCATTTTTCATTTTATTTTCAAAAGCAAAATCAGATGTATTCACTAGAAAATAATTTAGCTTTATTGCTCTAGACATACTTGATGATCAATTACAAAAATATGTAGCCCGATTAATGCAATGTTCTGAATTTTTTTCCTGTACGGATGTTTTTGGCTTCTAAACATTAAATACGAGAAAATATTGTTTTGTCACCACATCAATCTCACAATAACCGAATTTATTTTATGAAATTATAAAGTTTTTGGAAAATAATTGTAACAGGAGATGAAATTATAGCATCAGTGAGTACACATGTTTCTCAAAGATTAGGATTTGATGTTCTTTTACTACCTTATGATGAAACTAATATACTTGACGTGAGTTAGTTTACAATGGAGTAGCTAATTTAACATTTTTTTAATTTGATTTAAAGTGTTTTGTGCATTCATTTTTAGAACAAATTTCATATACAATTCGCTTAAGTTGTGAATTAATGTCTCAAAAATTTTCAATTAACTGAATTTTTGTGTTAGTCGAATGTGATCAACAAATTGTTCTATTTCTTTTCAAAAATAATATTTTTGGTATTTTTTATCGTTAGTGATTAAATAATGGAGGAATAAAATAAAAAATAAGGTGAAGCATTACAGATAAAGTAGAGAATGACGGTGAAAAGTATACATAAATGTAAATTGCAGGAAAAGTAATTACAAAGCATAAAGAATTCATAAAAGAAATCAACAAAAAGTAAGTATTTATGACGATATATAGATTTTTTTTGTCCACCTTTTGTTATTTCAATTTTACTATTAATTACTTTAAAAATTAATTATTTTATAAATAATTGATCTTTAACTGTTATTCTAAAAATCCATTTTATCTTAAATCATTATTTTAAAAACTTATTTTGTTTATATATTTATTTTTCTAATTTTACATTTAATAAATTTTTTAAAAATTAATTAATGTGTTTTCGCTCGAATTTGTAATTGTGTTTTCAATTTGTCATTTTAATTTTATATTTGATTTACTTATTTATATTTTTTTTCCTGGTTTGATAGTTACCTAAATTAGAAAAATAAAGAAAAATACATAAACCATAATAAGTGACCTAAAATTGTCCACATTCCATCATATCTCATCATCACTACCATAATCGACGATAGTTAATTCATGTAACTTCCTTCTCCAACTAGCCTCAAATCTCAACTTCAATTACTATATCTTCAATTTCAATGTTTTCTCTATCTTGGTCATGTTTCGTTCGATTTTCCAACGTCTTATTTCAATTTTACTTATCTTACAAGTCTTCTGTCCACCTTTTGCATATTAATGTACTTCTGAATTTCCTAAATTACGTTATTTTCTTTATGAATTCAACAACATAATAAAAATCCTTTTAGAAATAATTTTTAATGTGTTAAGAGATTTGTGAGCCTCACACTTTCTCTCTAACACTATCTATATCAAAATTTAACGGTGATCACAAACAAACAGCATAATACAAATTGAAAATCAATTTAAATAGTCGAAAACAAAAAATAAATAAAATATTTTGGTTATTTGGATTTTGTTTCCCAGAATTTAACTGTTGACTTACTATCTAAATTTTCCAATTTTCCCAAACCAAAATGAAGTGTAGTACACCTCCAATGTCTTTTTTATCTTTATTATAATCAATTGTATTGATATTTTTTATATACTATTTTTTCAATTATATTGATTACTATATTTCATGTGCTTTAGAATTTGGTTCAATCTCACCAGTAGAACTTCGATGTTAGTTTCAATAGTTATTACACTTAAAATTGACCCTTATCAAATGTTTAGGAAATTTTTGTATTTTTTGTCTTAACAAAGATTTGTCTTAACAACGATTATCTCACTTTAAGCAAGATGTTAATTTACTCACTTCAGTTGAGATATTATTTTTGTTGCTTTAAATGTCATTTCTCCTACTTTAAGGAAAAAAAAAATTTCACAAATTTTGTGACTCTTGAATTTGTACGACATTATTTTGTCATAGATATTTTTATAACAAAATTTTATTTATTTTTTGACAAATTATTTATGTCAAATAGGTGTGCTTTATAGTCGTCAATTATTTTTTATCTTGTTTGGTAAAGTATATATTTAATTAAAACACAATTAACTAGGAAGCAAATAAAGTCATTTTTTGGTTTGCTTTTAATAAAAAACAAAACATAAGAAACCCTAGATATTTTTTACATTTCCATGTGTAGTTAAGAATGAATGATATTAGGACTTAACATGTCTAATTACGTAAGAGAGAAAATGTTATAATAAATTACACTACAAAAAAATGTCTCAAAATTCATCAATCATTTCTCATCATATAAAATTTATTAAAAAAAATATGCTTTAGTGGAAGAATTTAAAATTATATTTTTTTCAGTAAAAAAAATATAATAACATAGCACTTGGGGTACTCAATTTAAAATTGTGTTTGGATTATTTAGGAATTGTTTTTCAATTTAGTAAAATGAGGGTAACGAATGTAAATGTAAATATAGAAGTATATAACATATGTGGGGATGAAGATTAATATTTCTTTTTATTGGAGAAAATATGATATATATGTTTTTTTTTTTTCAAATCTTGATATTGGTATGTAGACACTTTCTATTATCATATTGTAGTCACTTTGTTACTGCCATATATATAAAAATCTTTCCAATATTTTACAAATAAAATAATACTTAAAAAGAAAAATATATAAAATTCCATTCATACTTACCTTATAAGGCAAGTAAGAGGAATAGTAGGAGGGTGTGCAGTAGAATTTAAAATATCATTCGTCGATACTTTTTTTCAACACATTCTTTCATTGATTAAAGTTTATATGAAATGTACTACTTTAGGAATAAAATCCATATATGAATTTAGTTATATATAAAAAAAAAGCGCGTTAGGAAAAAGTGTGATAAAATTTGTCGAAAGAGATACTACAAAGAATAATGCAAATATCAATATGAATACAGTTTAATTAATTTAAGCATAAAATATGTATTTTTAAATTCTTCATTTTTTTAAAAAAATAGTCATGAGTCTCAATAAATATCCCCAGATATTTATAGAATTTTTAGATACCTTTGTAATTGGCATGTAACTGTGTGGTAAAAAAAAGCAAATATTTTAAAGATAAGTGGGCACAAGTGACAAAAGTTACTACGCATGTCTTCACCATTATGAGCCCTAAAAAATGTATTAATGACAGTTCTCTTATTTAATGTGTTACCAAAACAATAGGTGTGTGAAGTGTTGTCAGAACCGTAAGTATTGATGCACTTACATAAATGCATAAATTCAAAGTTCTTAGATTTGACAATCCATTCTTCTAACAACAGCTTTGCAAATTTTATAATTGCTGTAATCACTTTTGCAGTTGCAGCAACAATTTCTGCAATAAATTATTCCTTTATAAGTATATACATGTAAGCACGTGATTTTGTCACTGTAATGCTTCTTTCCAATATCATAAAGTTCACTGTATATACACATGCATGTGACGATATATAGTATTGTTGCTTAATTGCTGAATGTCATCCATGTCTTTTCTTTGGCAATCATCTCACACCATTTTCAAAAGTGGGAACAACTCACAAAACTCATTTATTTTTTGGAATTCCAATAGTGCCAGTTCTATATTTTGACATGCAAGTACGTACTTTAACTTTTGGACCATTTGCATTATTTGACCCACCTTATTATAAATTCCTCCCACACATTCTTTAATTAAATCATTTAAATGGCTTTAAATATTTTTTTTATTTCTTAATTTTCAGTAAAAATTAGAATTAGTTTCGTTCTAACAAATTTTGTATCAATTTATTCTCTCATATTTAGAAATACGTGGGTTTAGTTTAAAACACGTTTCTCAGCTAATATTAACATGAAACTGTGTCAAACAACGTAAACAATTCAAATGCTATCATGAAACATTTTTGAAACATCAAATAAACTTAATAAAATCTTATTAAAATGACTAAATCCATACATTTCTAAAGTTTGGTACTAAATTGTTGGGAATCAAAGATGAGTATAAGTCTTACATTGTGTAAAAATGAAAAAGTGAAGCATCATATAAGGATGAACACTCATAAAATCATTGCCTTAAAATTTTGGGTTGAAAATGGTGTCAATGTCTTATGTGATTGGACTCAGGTTTCATTAATGTTACATCTCTACGGTGAACCTCCTACCTCAAAAAACACAACATAAATTGACAAAAAATATATTTAATCCTTCAAATTAAAACTCTTAAATATTGGTTCTTCTTTGTCTTTACTCCTAATTTCTCCTCTCTTTTTTTTCAAATTTGTGTTATATATTCAGAATAAAGAATTAAACCACCTACCTTAAAATACATGTGTTATATATATATATATATATATATATATATATATATATATATATATATATATATATATATATATATATATATAAGGACTGTAAAATGATGTTCTTATTTAAAGGCATATTTCTTCTTGTTTAGGGAACAAAGACCAATCTTAAGGATGGTTGCCCTAATAGATTTGACAAAAGCCAGCTAAAAGCTTCTTACCTAAATAAAGCTTTTGGTACTTCTAAATATAAAAGATAGGAATTTGAAGTAGCCATGAAGAAGTAATGAACATATATCATTTATGGTAACTTAATTATTAGATTCCAAACTTTAATCTCTTCACGCAAGTCCCACACCTCATCATTAAGGTCTCTATATCATTAGACACATTAAATTCGAACATTTTTTTAAGGTGAAATTTGAGCGATTTGTTTTGTTTTTTAAAGTAAAACTGAAAAAATGTTTGTTGACAGAGATGGACTCGCTTTCGTAATCAACGTATACACTCTTTCCTTGTTTTCCCATTTGCTTTACGACAAAGCGATCTCATGATTTGTTCTGGGTACACATAAGTACATTAATTATTAATTTGTTAACAAGTTATCCATTATGCTAAAGTTTCCATATATGGTCTACATCCATTTCACTCGTAATTAAAAGGTTGGCGTAGTAATAATGAGCTAAAAATTATTGAGCGGAAGGAAGGAAATGAATATATAAAACTAATCATAGCAACAGTGGAAAAGCAAAACCGATACACTTCATTCTAAAACGAAAAGGAAAAGCGGGATAAAGAAAAGAAAAGAAAAGAAAGTTGGGAACATTTTGTTTCGTTTCTCTTTTTGACGTTGTCTCATTTTCATGAGTGTCACTTTTTGCTTTTGAAAAACTTGCCATGCAAGTGTTACAATTGGCAGCGTCACTTCTGTACTAGGACCCTCCCCTTTGGATCAGTACCTTCACTTATATATTATTTAATACTTAATTGTAAAAAAAAAGCAGCAGCTTGAAGCTGAAGCTGAATCTGAAAACACATTGATTATTATTAATGAATAAATAAACTGGATTTGAAAAAAATAGGTACAGAAAGAAAGCTGGAAGGTGTAGAAGGTGAATAGCAATAGCAATAGCAATAGCATAGGTTTAGGGAGAGTACGTTTTCCACAGCAAAAACAACAGTGCTCATAACTGAAGCAACCAGAGAAGAACAACCCTTCAAGCCTTGAGCTACTCAACAACACAGTCAACCTTAGTAGTTACTACGCTTTTAACAAAATTCAAAATACTATTCAAATAACATTTTTTTAATTAATATTGTATATTTTTTTTGTGATGGAAATGGTGCAGTGTTGATGTCATAGTACTGGAGAGTTGAAATAATTTATTCATGATTACGCTATGATTCATTGATTGAATCCTGGGCACAGGATCTGCACCCACGTGTCACGTCAATGTCGTGGACGACAATTGAATGAATGAATGAAGGGTTTGTCTGTGAGCCGTCAGATGTGCATGCCGTATGGACAAGGTCGAAAAGGACCAGTGAGCTCACGCCCTTCTTTTCACCTCTTCCCATGCGTCGTCGTTTTGTTTTGCATTGCATCGAAACGTTTCTCACACACTGTGTGAGACGGGCCCCTCTCAGCCCACTACCTCACACGCGCTGCCATCCAATTTTCATGCAATCAATTTAATGTTCAGTATTGGTGTCAGACCCCGTGCAGCTACCAAATTTAATTCATAAACAAACAAAAACACTAAATTAACAATTATTTTTCTCTTTATTTTGCTTTTTGGCAGAATGATCAGTGTGGCAGTTGATTCACTTGCGTGAAGCAGATTAATGGAAACACCCTAATCGGAAACCCCATTTTGTAGGTTTAGGTATATTGGAGAAAGTTTTTATGCGTTAATTAATGAAATGTGGTTTGATTTGATGTGATAATGTGTAATGTTATATGCAGTGAAAGAGAAGAAATGGATGTGGGAAACGAGATAGGTGGAAGTTGATTTGGGAGAAAAGACAAAAGAGAGAAATTAACAAAAATTGACGCTAGCTGGGTGTTAGAATAGAAGACGACGCATAATAAGGCGAGATTCTCGCGGGAGGGGAAGGCATCATTCTGTTGTTGTTGCGTTTGAGGATTGAAATGAAATGAAATGGTTCCCACGTGACCACAGAAATGACATGTCAAAGAGTGAAAAAGAGGTGAGAGAGAATGGAATTATGGAATGGAATAAAGAGTAAATAATAAGAATGTGAGTAATAAAACAGTGTTGCTTTGAAATGGAAGGAAACAGAAATGAGAGCACAAGGAACGAGGCAAAATCATTTTGCAATCCATTGCTTTATGATTGACGCCTCTCTCTCTCCTCTCTCTCACCACATGCCAATCCACCGCACTGTCGTTTTAGTATCAGAGAGAAGAAAGAGAAGAACTTTGTTACTTCACATCCCCGGGCACTTCGGGCAGGAGAGAGAAACCCACACACTGTGTTTCATGCGATGGTGACCATTCTTTGTTTGGGTAGTCCCCTCCCCCTTTCTATTCAACCCCAGTCCAGTCTTTGTCTGCCCAGCATTCAAGCCGGGCTACTTTATTATTAATTCTTCTCTCTTCTGTAATATATTATAAATAAATAAATAAAGTTTAATTAATAAGATAGTATCTATTTTTATTCAGATGTATCAGTTTGGTATTCACTTTTGAAAAAATATCAATTAAGTTCTAGATGTCATAATTAGGTCTTTTTTGAAAAAAAATTAGTAATACAGTTAAAAACGACTTTAGTATTTTTTGTCTGAAAAGGATCTGATTAAGAAACTTTTTCAAAAGGTGGAATTAAATTGACACATTTTTAAAAACGAATACCAAATTAATACATCTAAATGAAAGTGAGTATCATCCGACTAATTAAACCAATAAATAACTTTTCAACCTTTTCTTCTTACCTTCATCAAATCACAATCAAAATATTTTTAACTAATTTATTTGGGCTCGATTAGGTTTAACTTCATTGGGTTGCGAAAACCCAATACTATTTTCGGTAGGCCCATTTCTCTGAACCTTTTTATTTTTGGTGAATAATTTTTGTGAAGAAGAAAAAAAAAAAGGTAATGGTGTGAGAGGGGTAGGTGGTGACGAAAGGTGTCAGGAGACAGCGTCAGTGATGACTTTATCTTTATCCCAAAGAGTCTGAACTGTGAATCATTCATTCATAATTACTTCCTTTTAATGCTTTTGGCCACAGCACGATGTGACCTTTGCTCAAACATTTTATCTCTGTTGTGCGACAACAATGACACCAATGCTTTGCCCATGTAATATATAGCAATCTACTTTTCCTCTTCTCTCTCTCTTTATTCACATTTTTTTTTATTGGACCACTCTTTTTCCCATATAATAATATCATTCTTCTTAAGTAACACACTCACTCAAGAGAAGAGAACCCTAAGCATTTCAGACATGCATGTCAGACCCTGGATCGTTCAAAATTCAAACATAAAAAAAAAAACATGCATTAGCATTTCCTACGTTGGTTTTGGTTTATTCTTTTTCACATATTAACACTTCTTTTGGATCCATCAATTTTGTTTGCAGTCTGCACTCTGTTGTCTGTTATGCGTGTGACTAATATAACTCACCATGGTTGACTCCCACGCCAAAATTTATTAAATTTGGTCAGCATTGCAGTGACATAGTGTGGACTTAGAAATGGGTCCATTTTATGTCAATAATGTAATGACCCATTCATTCATATATATATATATATATATATATATATATATATATATATATATATATATATATATATATGTGTGTGTGTGTGTGTACGTCACATCCATTTATTTTAAACTCTAAGTACAATATTATAATTCACCTTCCACTACCTGGCTACATGAATAATATTTTCGGCAAAATCTCCACGGAAGATATTGTTGCTATGCAAACATATATACCCTATATATATTATTTTGTTGGCTTAGGGTTTTTCAGATTCCAATTTTCCTGCTTTTTCCTTTTGGAATGTGATATCTTCTAGAGGGGGGGAAATATTGGAGTGATGTAAAAAGCATGGAGTGAATAATTTAAAGGCTGAATATTATTCAAACACTCAAATTGAAGTGGGTGACAAAGAGTATCAACCAAAAAAATAAAAGGGGGGAGATGAAGGACATAAACATTAAAAGTACGTTTGATTTTTTTCAAATTATAGATTCCTACTTTTTTTTTATATATAACAGATCATCTCTGTATTTATAGTATTATTAATAAAGTTTTCTTATAGAGTGAGGTTCCTTTCATGAACTGGAATCTCGACCTCCGACACACACAATTGTGGAACAGACAGATAAACCCTGCGAGCCCAACAATCCTGGCCCAAACTTGCGTCAGGATTTATATAGGGCCGTGTAACTGAGCATAAAGGATTTGTTTGGGCCCAAATTTAGGAATAAAATAAAGAAGTGTATGTTTTGGGGAAGAAACAAAGTGCAGGAGGAATCTTATGATTAAGACAAAGCAAAGATATCATGATTCAAAATGACATGGTTACATTAGTAAATCTAAACAAATTTATCCATAAGCTCATTTTAAGAGAAAGAAAATAAAATAAAAATTATTTTATTCCAAAAATTAATTTTAACTTGAAGATAAGTAATTTTTTTTATTTCTTAAAAATATTAATTGTACCAAACATATCCCGACATGTATTTGAAGAAACATATGGGAGAGAAAAATAAAAAATAATTTTTCCCTCTTTTATCTTAAAAATTCTCACATAAAGTAATTATGGGGTTACTGGGAGCAGCCCAGGTCCAATTCCAAGACAAAAACAAAGGGGGAACCAAGCATCCTAGTATTGTTATCTGCAATGGCAGTTGCTCCTCTTCGTCTCTGCTATCTCTTCCCAAACCACACAAACCTCAACTTCTCTGTTTTCAAACCCAATGTGTTGTCACTCACATCATTTTCCCCTTCTCCTTCTTCTTCCTCTTCTCTTTCTCAAAAACAATATCTTCCTCTCCATTCATGCAGGTGCTCCTCCATCGCCCCCGTCTCCACCACCACCTACGAGGTAACATCGATACCCTCCTTCTCTTTTCTCCATCACAAGCAGAACAAAAACATCAAAATAGTTAAATTCGTTTTCTTTTCGAAAAAGAAAAAAAGGGTGGTTGATTATGATGTCACTTGTCCGTTAATTTAGTTTATTTAGTTATTAGTTCATCACAAAGGTAAAGTTAGTTATTTTTGCTTTACAAGTGATTAAGAGTAAACGAATGTGATTGTCTATCTGTACTTGTACTAATTATGGTTATATATGCCTTACAAGGGTTAATTCTGTCATGGTAGGAGGTTACTGACATGTAATGGCGGTTAATTTTGCATAGCAAGTTGTTAAGGGTAAATGAATGTGTACATATAATTACCAATTTATACTCGTATACATATGTTTCGCGAATACATGTAGTTAAGAGTAAACAAGTGTGATCGTATACAATTCTCTACTACATGTGATGTTAATGGTTAAATACACTTCAGAGATATTAGTGCTTGTTGGAAATACTATGTTGACTAGAAATAAGTTAATTTCATAATATATAAGTGGATGCAAAACTCACTTTACAAGCTGGTTTTGTAAGATTAAGTTAGATTTAAAGTCCACTCCTTAATATGTTATCAAAGAATCATGTTTTGTGGAATTGACTTAGGTCTAAAGTCCACTTAGTAACAGTGTTTAACTTTATTGATATGCTTTATTTATGTATTAAAAGTTCTCTTTTTATCATTTGAGTTTGATTATATTTGATGCTAGCCAGTTACCGAATTCAAAATGCAGTTTTCCGATGGTTCTGCAGAGGTGGAGTTAAGATTAAAGCTAGAAGGTTTGGATATTCGAAGCTCCAGAGACATATCAGTTGATGCAAACGATACCTCTTTAGCTATCAGAGTGTTGCGGCCAGGAGCTCCCATCACACTTATAGAAACTAATCCTCTTTTTGATAGGATTAAATCCTCTGAAACAATATGGTTGGTTTGTGAATTTGGAAGTACTAAAAAGATGTTTCTAGTTTTTGTCTTACTTGATTTGTCTGATTTGGACAGGTATATAGATGATGATGAACTTGTCGTGAACTGCAAGAAACAGGATCCAGATTTGAAATGGCCTGACATCATGGAATCGTGGGAATCACTTGCTGCAGGATCTTCACAACTCTTGCAAGGAACATCAATATATCTTGTTGGTGATTCAACTGAAATCAACCAAAAAGTGGCTCAAGAGCTGGCAACTGGTCTAGGGTACCATTACCATGAGTCAATCTGTGATTTCAATTATCAATATGAATCTTGTTTCCAGTTTTACATAAATCAGTTATCACTTCTGGTAAATATGTTTTCCAGCTGTGGATATAATAAAAATGCTAACAGCTTATGTCAGCTTTAACGGATACAAAACTATATATCAAAGGATACACTTCAATGTTTGATGCTGTGATTTGTGTGCAACTTTCATCAATGGGGTATAAATTTTAGTGTTTGGTGTTCTTCTCAGGTACACACCACTTAGCACAAAAGAGTTACTGGAAACATATACCAAGCAGACCGTGGATTCATGTGAGCGCATTTCTATTTTTTCTCTCATGCTGCAGATTTCTGGAAAACATAGGAACTTAAATTTTCTCACTACTAATAGTTTGATACTACTAAAAGGTGATCTGGGATCAATCTTAGTAGTGCCTTCAATGGTGTCTTACAAAATAGGATTACGTTAATTTTAGGTACACCTCACTCTAGTTGTTGAAATTAAAGGGCTGATAGTCAATGGCTTCAATCAGCTTCTTATGGAAACTTCTGATACCTGATAGTGCCAGTTTTTGTAGCTTTTTGGTCGTTACTTTCGTTGACAGAAGATGTGTTACAAAAGGAAAATGCAAAATCTGTTTTTCCTATAATCTTGTGATTGAAAAATCTGTATCGACTTAAAGCTTTGTCCTTTGACACATTTGTATAAATCATTATATTCCAGGGCTGCTTGCTGAAGGCTCTGACTCAGTAGCAGAAGCAGAAAGTGCTGTACTAGAAAGCATAAGTAGGTACGTCAATGGCTTCATTTCATTTGCTGGATCATTTAGTTATAGGGACCTAACAGATTTATTTGCTGCATGAGTGGTTTTCTCCAGTCATGCTAGGGCAGTGATTGCAACATTAGGAGGGCAACATGGTGCTTCTGGAAGATCTAATAAATGGCAACATCTTTATGCTGGATTTACTGTCTGGTTGTCACAAACTGAAGCACTAGGTGATTGTTGATCGATCTGAGTTTTGTTTTATACATGTTATATGTCTTCGGTGCAACCTTGTTTTGAAACTTCAAATTTATTCACAACTAAAAAGTCATGAAGAAACTTTTACTACTACTGAGGTTGTGGATTTAAGGAGGGGAAGGCATGAGTTTCAAAATGTCCCTCTTATCTGGGAAGTTTTATTACAAATGAAGTGTGAGATTACAATGTGTAACTCCCTATAGCGTTCCCTTAATTTTTCTGAACATCTTATTTCACCAACTTGGAGTTCTTCGGAGGATTTCTTTTGATTCCTTGGTTGCTTCAGCATGCTGTTTTGAATGAAAATGATTTGGAAAACTTAAAATGCAGATGAGGATTCTGCAAGGGAGGAGACCCATAAAAGTGTGAAAGATGGCACAATTTCATACACAAATGCAGATGTAGTTGTTAAGCTACAAGGCTGGGATCCTGCTTATGCCAAAAGTGTAGCACAAGCATGTTTAAGTGCCCTTAAACAGTTAATCCTGTCAGACAAGAAACTTCCAGGTACTTCTAGAAGATTTGTTATTTCATGGGGTGAAATGAAAATACTGAAAATATAGTTTAACAGTAGCCAGATGAGAAGATAAAGAATAAAAGTAGAAATGAAAATGACTGAGGGCATTCTACAAGTGAAAAGAGGAGATTTTCGATATGAAATAAAGGTTAAATATATTTTAAGTACTAAACTTTAACATAAAATTAGAATTTGTTTTTATTTAAAATTTTGATACAATTTGATGTTCAAACTTTGAAAATGAATTAATACAGTCCTTTTAACTCAATTATATTAAATTACTTTTATATGTCAAGTGACGCAATGGATTGACATCTGAGTTTTTTATATCATTTGGCACGTTCTACCTCAAATGTCTATTTTGAAGGTTGTTTAATAAGTAAAAATAAAAGTTGAAGAAAACTATATCTATTATTTTTAAAGTTGAGAGATCAGAATGTATTAAAGTTTTGAACAGTGACTAAAAATATATTTAACAACAAAGTAGACAAATTTTTGTTTGCCTTAAATTCTTTGACACTGTCATCATGCAGGTAAAAAAAGCCTCTACGTAAGATTGGGATGTCGTGGTGATTGGCCAAACGTCAAACCCCCTGGTTGGGATCCATCAAGTGAAGGTAACACAACTCTTGGCACTCATTGATGATGCTTGAAATTGGTGAGTAGCATGTAATTTGTTCATACAAGTTTATCTACCACAAAGGTAATTCATGTGATAGGTTCTGTTGTTCATGCTGTTATTCTAGTCAGAAAAACCAATGCACTTCAGTTTTATAATGTGATGGATGGTGTAACATAATTAAGGGCTTGTTGGTTGCAAAATTGGTGATACAGCGTTTGAATGGACAACACAAGAATTGGAAACTGATATAAAATGCAATTCTGGGCTTGTATAAAATTAAATATATTATTAATTAATAATTTATAATGAATTATATAAATTACTTTGTTATGAAAGTATTTAATGTCTAAAAGAGCAAATTATTAATTTAAACATAACCATTTGATATAGTCTTAATTCTTATCCAATTAGATAATTAATAATTTAATATGTAAAAGTAATAATCTGCTCAATTTATTTAGTTAGAGATATTAATTAATCAGTTGAAGTATAAAAATTTATTCACCTTGTTAAGTGTATTTTTAGAATGTTATATATATATATATATATATATATATATATATATATATATATAAATATATTATAAAAAAAAAAAAAAAAAAAGAGCTAATGAATTGATCATAACTCTTACTCTTGCTTATGGCAGAACAACTCCAAGCTGATTTTGACGGTTCAAGAGTTGGATGCCTATTTTACCAGTCCTATTAGTATCGAGAAAAATAAATTTTTGAATATTAAATTTTGATAATTTTATTTTATAATTTTAAGTATTATTTTTTAAGTGATATTTTAAGTAATTTTTTATTTTTATGTTTTTAATATTTTAAAATTATTTAAAAGATATCACTTCGTTGTAAAAGAATATTATTAAAATTTAGTAATAAAATATCATTGTCCATTTAAAAAAATAATTTTTTAATAATTTTATTTTGATAATTTTATTTTACAATATAAAGTGTCATTTTTAAGTAGTTTTTATTTTTATTTTTTTTATATTCTTAAATCACTTAAAAAAATAACAACGTAAGAAAAAATTATCAAAATTTAATTTTTAACGTATCATTATCCATTATTTAAATATAAATTGTTTTTGTTAACAGCTATAAACATCCACAGTCTTGTGTCATTTTTTCTTTAAATTCTTTTTAAATTAAATATTTGAAAATAAAAGGTATATGTACAATATGATATATCTCTAAATTTCGATCACTTCATATTATTATGCAGATGAAATTAACTTAAAAGACGGATTTTTCTACCTTTTTATATAAGCTCCATAAAACAAAATTATGCAATCAAAACTTCATGATATTATTTTCTTTCATAAAACATGTAGCTTCTTTTACGTGATAATTGAATTATTTAACTAATAAATTAAAACTAAATTTTACTTCATACTTGAATTTATCATGTTCATTCCTATCTGTTATATAAATATATACATTGACATGATTAAAAGTAAATTATTCACCCGTGTATTTGGTGGAGATTTCTCTACTTTTTTTAACAGAAACGTTTTCTTACGTATTGTATTTAATATAAATAATATTTGTATTCAATAAAGTCTTTCGTAAAAGAAACTCGACAATTTTGATAAACCGGTGTTGTATTTATTTTTTATAAATAACTTTTGTTTTCTGATAAACTCTTTCGTAAAATGTTCATTTCCCTGAATTAAATATCAGTATTGTTATTTTATGTTATAAAATAAATGTAAGAGTATGTTCTTTTATAGAGATCCATTGAAAGGAAAGAATTAGATGTAAGTAATGATTAATTGATGTATGTGATCAAATTAAAAAAAAAAATTAAGTAAAGTAAAAAATAAAATTATCAAATTATTCTTGATATTAAAAATAATATAAAATAATATTTAGAAGAGTTAAAATTCTTTTAAAAATTCTTTTTTAATGAGTAATTTTTTTTTTGTATAAAAAAGTTCAAATATTTTGATATTCAATATTTTTGTGACAAATAATGTATCTACATGAGTATTAATTTTTATTTTAATAGTATTAGAAGGCATTCTTTTTATTATATGATAGTTTGTAAGACTATTTACATGGAAGACTTTTTTTAATTAATGCAAGATGACTAAAAAAAGGAGATTCATGGACGAAAATTACATACACAATACAGAGTTCAAACACAACGACAATATAAATTACAGGACCTAATTTATTGACTAAACCATGCAAAATCAAATTAGTTAAACTTGAAATAGGTTCCAAACCGATTCCGCCTCCTTTCACACATTGTTGGAATCGGTTCCAACACAATCTATAACTGATTCCAATGCTTCAACATAGCTGATCTTGATCACATGGAGTTACTCGGTCACATAAGGCTGTAAAACACGTGCCACCATTCCAACCATTGTTTGCATCTTTCAGTCTCATGCATGGAACATTGAATTAAAATGAGTATTTTTGTAAAAAAATTTTAGTCATCCTCAAATCTTCTAAGGTATGGCAAGATGGGATTATAGAGTATTCCTCAAATGCCTCAAATTCCTCAAATGAAGGATGTTCATATTATAGTTTATTGATGCACATTTGTCATGAAGTACATTTAAATCATCTCACCAAAGCATCAGCCATCCACCAAACCATATGAACAAACGCTTACTATTTGTGAGCCACTTATTAAATTCTAACGACTCTATCTAACGACTGAATATATTTGTTTAACTTAAAATAGTTTCCAAGTACTTTCAACTGAATGATACGCCCAATATAATATTCATTCAAGCACACCTTAAACTTACGACTCAACAAAAAAAAGCTGCGAAATGATCATACTTTACTATATTTAACCAAGCCTCAGAAGCTATTGCATCCATCAGATTCTTGGGTTAGAAAAAGATTTCCTTCAAATGCCATACTATTCTGCTCCCCATTGTCATTAATTGCATATAAAATAATCATACCACAAAATCAAGACTTAAAATCAGCTTTAAAACTACGAATAATAGGGTTTTCATTAGGGAGCTTGTTCAAAACTTGAATTGCCAATGCATTCCTGAATATGACCTCTCAAAAATGAGTCTGGCATTCGCAACTGTTGCTTAAATGCACTCTCCGTAGGTTCTCCAAATTTTTTTCTTCACATCATGATTTGGCATGCCATGACCTGATTTAGGAGAATCATCAAATAAACATGAATCGTCTCCTTACAGAATCTCGTAGATGAAAACAGATATTTTAAATGCAAAAATTCTTACCCGGGAAAAAAAAAAATATGAAGATCGAGATTCTCGAACTTCTTCCACAAACACGGAAAATGGATCTTTAAGCAGAAAGGATCTAGAAGAAAATTTTGATGGCCACATTCCAATAAAAATCCTAGATAACTTATTTTCCCTTTATAATACCTAAGAATTTCATGCGCGATAATTCCTGACTCATTCCCAAAGTTTCCATAACCAGTGACAAAGGAACTTTTGATGCGAGAAAGAATCAATCCATCAGATTTTTAATACTTCAACAGTCGTAAAGGTGTTCCCGCGTCTTATTACATGATAGATTTTCATTTACAACTTTTTCGCACATAAAATGCAGTCAGACGCAGGTTTCATTAGTACAAGACCCATAAGCACGAGTAAGCATTGTGTTTTTAATGCAAAGAACTATATCTTTACTATTTCACAAAAATAAGACACTCCAGAAAATACGTTTCAACAAGACTACACCACCAAGAGCTACAGTAACTCAAATGAGCTAGAGAGGTGATTTACCAAGAAAATAAAAACTAACACACCAGCATTACCGTCTAACCAGTCAGTCAAAAATCAGGTAGTCAAGTGACAATTATGATCTAGGAAGCTTACGATGAATTGAATAGAAGAGTGCAACGATGATCTGAAGAACAACCCTTTCAACAAAAATCTGACCTCAAGGAGTCAACCTCAACCCAAACTCTGAAGTTGTAATTTTCTTTTGAAAACAAATCCACAACTGCGTCATCAATAGATACAAATCCCAGACAAATCAGAAGCAATGTTAACTCTTTGTATTCCAAACAGATAAACCAGCCCAAAAGCTAGGCACCTTCATTCAAGAATTAAATCAGTAACAGTCTACACCAGGCAGATTGGAGAAAGAAAAAATTCCCTAACATGCTTCAAAAACACCATTGACATCACAAGTGGTTCTATACACCAAATCCACAATACGAAGTAAACTAATTATGAGATTTGAAAGGGGGGAAATAGAGAATATCCAATTTTCATTATTTATTGCAATTATAAAAACCTAACAGAAGGTGGAAAATTGACAGGGCATATAATCAACAGACAAATTAAAATAAACTCTAACTTAGTTCCAGTTGCACATGGGTAGCAGGTCCAAATGAGGATGACATGGAAATGAAAAGGAAAGTTTGCCTAGAGAAAAAATATCACAACTCCATTTTTTTCATTTATCCAGAAGTTTACAATATTCAATTCCAAGGCCAAAGATCTCCACCTTCACCTTCCATTAGGAAAAAAGCCTTAGCCTTCCTTCTTGATTGAGTCATCCAATCCCCCATTGGAAGGTATCTGCAAAAAGTCAGTCAAACATTTAAGAGGTACAACCACATAGCAGATGTGAACAACATTAGAAAAAGGAAATAAGAAATATGAAAATATAGCCTAATATACATAACAGCAAGTAACATCTTTAGAATGTATATCACCAATCACAAGATGTCAAAGCCAAATTCATTTCAAAAAAAAAAAACTGTACCTTGTATTGAAGATCATTTATTGTATCTCTCAACAGAGCATCTCCAACTATTAACCTCAGCATCTTCACAAAATCATCTCGGGATATCTGCTTCGACTGAATTAGAATATGATGAAATATTAGTGATATCATTTTACCAATCAAGCTAGAAGGACATCAACTGGAACTTATTTTGCATACCTTGAACTGTTCATAATGTGTTTTGATAAGATTCATGTTCTTGGATGGAACCTGATTTTTTATGGCAGCAAAAAGCGCAGGTAGAGGCATCCAAGGGGATTTCGGGACTTTTGGAGTACTAGCAACCACACTATGAGCTTTTCCCTAAGCAGGTATCCAACATTTCAAAATTATATGGATAATGCTGTACTAATAGGAAATAAAAACAATACATGATTTAAATAAGACAGTTTTCAAAAGCATGATAAAATCTCTAAATGTGGTATGTTTCTCTCCCAAAACCCTAAACTGTGCATTTGTGCTTGCAGCCTAAGAAAGAACAGACCTGAGCACCATAAAGTTTATGCAGGAACTTAATAGTCAAAGCTGCGATCCTTAATCACCACCCTGTACCTTATGTGGCAAAACCTTGTCGAACATGCAATTCTTCTATAAGGAATATCAAATTATGCAAACTACTACTGTTCTTTTAGAATAGATCATCTACATATTTCACCATATCAAGAAAAAACTAAAAACATAACATTGGAATTTTAAGATACAAAAACCAGTTAAAAAACTGTTTAATAACATTTAAAACCTGCAAAAGAATTAGATGCAAAACTAAAATATCAAATAACTTACATTATCTATAGCAGATGACTCCGAGAGGCCATGAGGACCGCGAGAGGCTGTATTAACCTCATGTCCACAAAAATGACCTGTAAAAATGAAACATGAATAAATGATAACAGGAAAAGAATCATATTATACAACAGCTAAGTGGCAGAAACCCCTGCTGTTCCATTTGACCAGAGTGAAGAAATTAATCTGATGAATGTAAGATAGACCTCAAGTTGATATCGACAATCTACAGATGAAACACTATTTCTGAATACTAACATCTCGTAAAAATTTCCATGCAAATGAAAAGAAAGAATCATAGATATCATAGTTAGACAATATTAAAAACTTATTTTTGCCAGGAAAGCTCAGATGAGCAGTTAAAGGAAAACAAACTAAAGGAACAACATATCACCTTCAGCATCAGAAGGGACCTTGAAGCTAACAACAAATTCGGGATAGATGTGGGTGTTCATGTTCATATTCCACACAACATAGTATCGCGGACACTGAATATCATCCACCCCACTATCATATTCACAACTACTGGGTTGAAACTGACCACTGCCTGGACAGAGAATCTCCATGTTCCCCATTATTACACGACAGAGGGCCAAGTGTCGAACCCCATTTTCGTCAACATCACAATAACGTACACTACACAAATGGAAAAACTGAATCATTCTCTAAGCCTTCCAATAGTGTAATATATAATCTAAATACCAAATAGTAACATAATAAATTGGTTAAAAAAGATGATATTAGGACAGAAGTTAAAAGAACTTTGTATGTAACAACACCGAAAAAACAGCGACAGAAAGAACAACAGGAAGGTCATCACTTCACCCTCAATGTAAAAGGTTCATTATAAACTGATTAAAGATTATTCCAGCAGTTAGGAATAAAACTCAATATGACCAATACAGAACAAGTAAAAAACAAAGTTATGAAGACAGTACAAGATAAAGTGATGAAATTTTTACAGAAGGAAATCCTACGGCCAAAAGACTATTCAACTTTTATTAATGCATGGACAATAATGCTTATCTTTATGAAATATATAAATAATTAAGTCATGCACACTACACAGAAAAAACAATGCAGAAGATAACAATAACATAGTAGGCCAAGTATAGGTTAAAACTGGGTGACTGAAAAAAATGCTATCCCTTAAGTTTCTAACATATATTCGAATATGCAGAGTCTACGACTCTAATTATAATTTGTAGATAGAGATACATTTTAGTCACCAGTTGAAAATCAAGGATTAACTTGCTCATCAACCTAAAACCTTAATCTTAAAATGAGATGCCCATGCTCTTAGCCAATCAAGTATAATCTCCAGATAAATTTATCATCACTATTAATAATATTAAGATTTTATCATTCAGGGTCCATGATATAAAAACTAACCTGGCATCAGGGCAAGAAGCAGCAGCAAGATGAACACCAATGCCATATGTGCACTTTGGTCCAGATAGTCCACAATGACCAAGTCCATACTCCATCATTATAGACAGTTCTCTTTTAGAAAAAGCAAGCCAAGCATACCGAATGTTTGCTTCCCCATGAATTTTTTTTGTAATTTCAGCTTGCTTCTGGAAAAGCTCCCATCGAGCTTGCATTGACGCACCTGAGCAGTGGTAAATCTCAACTATGTCTGAATCAGAACTGCCAAAACTACTCATTCCCTTGAGAAACATCTTTTGTACAGAATTCAAATCCAATTTTCCATATATTGATTCAGTATAAGCATCTAAACCTATGTCTTGATTGTGCTGAATAGCTTCACCAACATTTCTGCAGTCCTGTTTGTTAATGCTATCTTCAACTTCTACATCATATTGACAGTAGTTTTGTTTAGTATCAATTTGAATACCCTTAACTAGAGCATTGGACTCCCCACTACACTCACTCAGTCTGGATTGATCCACTCCATTGATTTCAACTTCTAAATGTAGTTTTATTTCATTAGACGCATAAGAGTCGGGACTTTTTCCACTTTCCTGTTTGCTGGTATTGTAAGGTTCTTCGTCAGAGTAAGTATAGACTTCTGGGAAAAAGCAGTGACCTGCATCATCAATCCAAGCTATAGGTTGTTGCAAGCCAGTTTTTAGGTCCACCTTGCGCAGATGTAAAAAATCAAATACAAGATGATACCCATTTAACTCTATCTCCACAGCTACCTTCTTGACTTCAAGATCCTTCTTAACCAAGTCAACAACATCCTTAGGAAGGTCACACCATTCACCATTCCTATAGAACATCAAACGCTCCAGTCTCCCACTCTTTTTATAATTTGAAAAACGCCTAACTAAGGACTGGTCAATATGAGGACCAGCATTTGTCAGCTTGTTTCTACATCCACCAAATCGCATCCGTTTGGCAACCCTGCTCGTTGGTGACACATACGATGGCCAATGGCCTAAAATTGGTTGTGAAGCTCCACTAAAATGTGCAGCATATCGGGTCGCTCGCTTGCGCTTCAGATTAACCCTATCCTTCAGATTAACCCTATCCGATGCCTTTGCGATTTTTGCTTCCATTTCTATCTACTAACCCAATATCTATAAACACGCTTAAATATAAAAGCTCAGGTGCGGCAGTTAAATAGAAACCTAGACCTTGAGCAGTTTCAAAGAAACTGTGGTGCCAATGGTGAAGACCGAGACATCAAGAATATTTGGCAATCCCTGAATGTTTAAAAATTTTGAGAATATTGAACTTATATATAGGATAATGAACACATAATTAACAAATTGACAAATAAAAAACAAGGGGTTAACTAATAAAAGCATTCCTGGATAACAAAACAAGTAGTCTGAAACACATGCACAGGACAGGAGAGATATTGCAATGTGCTATCTCCAACAAGATTAAATAAAATATAGTACTGAACTTATAAAATACACAAAAAGTAGTCAACACCCAAAACACTGTAACGGACATGCTTGGACATACATCTCCCGTGAGCATTTCAAGAAAAAAAGAAAACAAAACCTTTTTTTGAGCCAAAATTAGCTCATTAAATAAAAATATTTTTCCTTCCTATTCCTTGAAGCACCTACGAAAAGTTTCCTCAATATAGTCTCAAAACAAATACAATGAACAAAGTAATGCTAATTCGTCTAAGCTGAATTTATCCAATTTTACATAAAAATATTTCTGGACTAGTTTTTAATGTCAATTTCAAATGATATTTAGGAGACCAAAAATTGCAAACCTCAAGAAAATACAAGTTCAAAATATGTATAAAATGTTATAATAAAACTAAAAAGGTTTATTAATACAGAACCCTGAAACTATTTATATTTGGTTTACAACATAAAGATTGGTCAGTTCTCTTGCAAAACATGAATAACCTTGAGGAACAGACCTATTAAAAGGTCAATGCTAGTTAACTAAATCACAAAATTCAATCAGAGCAGTAAGAGGACTAATAATAAACGCCGATGATTAGAATGTTCATCAAACAATAAATAGATAAGGTGGGGAATAAAAAACAATAATATCAATTCCAAGAGGATCCCAATTTTATTATTTTAAATACTCACTAAAACAGTCCAAATAAACTCATAAAAATTCTGTTTTCTATTGCACCGGCACCAACCAACAAATTCATTCCCTGGCTTCAACTGTACCATACCTATTCCTCACAGTAAGGACTGCAAAATAAACACCTAAAAACTAAACTCTTTTGCATAAAACTGCCAGACAGGCTTTAGTTAATTTACAGAGCACTGGATGCAAAGTTATGCAGGAAATACAAGTTTTAAGTATACCCAAATATGGAAGAATCTAATGCAACCTTTGGAGAAAACAAATTTCAACTCTCAAGATATTGTTCTATTCTTCACCATCAGGGCTATACCGAAGAAACCAAACTAGTACTAATGCTTGAAACTAAAGAATAGAGCATAAAAATATTTGTGAGGGAGCTTTTAAAAGGATGTATTTGAGGATAAATTATTACACACTCCGAGATTACGTGATCTGGACAAATCTCCATGTAACACACTAGTAACTCTTTATTCTTAAATTTATAATTTAGAGAAGGATGGTGTGTCAGGCGTTGAAGCAAAATCAAATAACAATTTTTCGTAAGTAAGGCTTCCAAATGCACCTACTGCACCCGACACCAAAGTCATTTAACATAAAAGGCTGTATCCTCATATGGCTGCTCGTATAAACAGATAATTTTAAACAACAAGAAGTTCACAAATCAAACAAACTTAAGAAATACCTCGAAATAGATCAAACACACGAATTTAAATAAATTTATGCATACCCAGCACTGCATTTAGTGATCATACTGTACATGCTTTTCCCCGGCACAGCTCTTCTCCTGATGATCGAATTTAACAGAATAAAAATGAAATTCATAAAAATTTATATAAAAAACTGTATAACAAGGCAAAGTCTAGGTGGTCTACGACGACCAAAGACACAGTACCGAAATCAACAAATTAAAACACCATCTCCTAAAAAACTAACAATATTACTTCTAAAATAAAAATTAGCTTCCAAAAATTACAGATAAACAAAAAAATTGATTCAAACACCATGGACAACCAAACCCAAGCCCGATCTACTAAATCCAAGCCCTAAATCTAAAAGTCAAAGGAACAAAAAATATTGTTCAAACCCTCGCATATATTAAAATTCTGAATCAAAAAGCACATGAAAAAAACAAAATCCAGAGAGCTTCAGAAATTACCTGAGTGCACAAACATGCACAACAACAGAATTACCTATTTAAAACAGACAAATTTTTCACCTCTTTTTTTTGT
>Ga0214545_1004324_pt1 | contig 26655 bp, 18 predicted proteins | sample CNSS4metaG_FD_160064 | JGI IMG/M metagenome (GOLD analysis project Ga0214545, IMG submission 160064) | Root nodule microbial communities from cowpea collected in UCLA plant growth center, Los Angeles, California, USA - CNSS4 | ecosystem: Host-associated > Plants > Roots > Nodule | place: USA... | reverse complement strand
TGAGAAATGAACCTTCACATCTAGATAGCATGCTATCTTAATGTCCAGTGGGAATTTTCAAAAAGCTTTCTTAAACAACTTCACCATATTCATAACTCTAAAAGGGAACAAGATAATCCTTCATCATGGTTGATGTCTAAGGTTTCAATTTTGTACTCGAAATTTGGAATTCATTGTGGCATTTGATTTGATTAATCAAAACAAGTATTCATTAGAATTTAGGGCTTGAAATTGATACATGGGCTTGTTATGTTTCTTTTGTGGTTTTATATGGCATTGGTTTTTTGTAAATTGCAAAATATACCTGGTGTAAAACCCATTTCTTTTTCTTTTAAAATATTTGTGCACAGTTAAATTAAAAAGGCAAAGCCAACATTCTTGTCCCTTTTTTTCAGAAACCTTTTCAATTCCCCACTGTTCTTTTTTCTCTCAACTTTCTCCACTCTTCACAGCCAATGTTCTTTCCACCCTCTAACTCAGTTACAACTATTTCGTTAAACAAAGGCGGGACCTAAGATCTCTGCGACGTACTCCAATGATCAAATCGAACATTTTCGTCCTCCATGTATTAGTCGATCTCCAACCTCCGTTCTATTTTTGTGCTCCTATGTTGGAGCCTTGGTTCCTCGTTGTTCTTGTTTAGAACCTCACTTTTCATCTCCATGTGCTCTTGGGTTTCAGTTTCTTAAGTTGTTTTGGGGTTATGGTGCTTATCTCCCCTATGGCCTTCTTCCCGTCTAGAGTAGTATCAATTTCGAGGTAAGGGAAGCTAGAGTTTGTAAAGTTTTTGAAGTATCTTGCCTTATTTTGGTATGGATTCATGTTTAAAATTCCTACTTTCTGTTTTTGTTCGCATGGAAATGAGTTGTTTATTGTTGGTATGACTTTTTATTTTTGCATCCACGAGTAGGTGAGGATCTATTGTTCTCACCTAGGGGAGAAACCTCTAGCCTAAGTGAGAATAGCAGAAAACTCCCCTTTGTTGGTGTGTGAGTTGTCACTTAAGCGAGAATTCTCGTCCAAGCAAGAGTAGTCTCGCCAAATAGAGAAGATCTAGCTTAACCAAGAACTCACAGATATGCATTATACCTTCTACTCGAGTTCTCGCTTAGGCGAGAAGATTCTAGTTTGAGTAAGAGGACCCTGTCACTAGAGTGATACCTTATAGCCTAAGCGTGAATGGCGCAAAATTGTTTTAAATCTCTAGTTGAATCTGTGGTTGGCTGAATTCCTTTTAAAATCATGAAGTATATGATTATGCACATGTTATGGGACATTTTGAATTGGATTTGGTGTGTTTAACATGAGATGATATTATTCTGAGATAAAATGTTGAGTTTGTGAGGATTTCATGGAGAAATTCCTTTGGTGATAAAATAGTGTATGTAATGATTTATGGATTCAAGTAAGGTCACATTCTTACACTTTAATGGATCAGTAAGACTCACATAGTGTAGATTGGTTCATGTGGTGCGAATAGCAGGAGGTTCTAGCTCTTATAGGATAATGACCTTAGATGATCATGGACTAACCTTGTGTGTGGTAGGGTGAAACCCTTTGGTAATGGCTCTATAGAGTAGTAGAGGCCACCACAAGTGCAAGTTTCTAGTGAATTAGATTTCATTACATGTATTCGGATAATCAAGTTAGAAGGTCTTCTATTGTTTGCTGTCACATGTTGCTTGTTTTTAATAACTTGCTCATTCATTTGATAAAATTATTTTCACTAGCTTACCATTTTCCTATTTGTACTCTATTTTCTTATGGCGTTTTCTTTTTGCAATGATCACCAGTTTTGGTGTGAGCAGACGAGGGAGCCCATGGTGATCGTCAAGATGGTGGAGATGCTGCCATTTAGTTTAGGCATGTTAGTTATTACCCTTTTGTGTATCTTTTGAGGATTTGTTCTATGACTTCCTTTGCTATGTTGAGCAAATCTTTTGCATAATTACTTTATGTTTTAAGTTGTGCTTATGGCATTGTTTTACGCCCATGATACTTCCTTTTTAATATATTTTGGAAGACTATAATGGTTGTTTCTAGTATACTTCCCCACCTTTTTGCTCTATTATATTATATTATTGTGATTTTTTATTTATTAGAAATTTTCTATTAAATTGAATGCAGCTCCTTGGCTTCTAATCCTGTATCTATTCAAACAAAAATGTATTTTTTGTATGCATTTCTTATTATTAATGAAATTTTAATATTTCAAAATGAAATCTTATACAGTGTGGAATAATGCATGATAGTTCTATTTGTTTCATGATATTTTTCTACTTTGAACATCTTTATTTTAAACATTTTTTTCATGATTAGTTAGACTCTTTCTAAATTTTGTTTTGTAAACAATAGTGAAAAAAAGGAAAGAAAAAGTACAAACACCGAATGTTCAAAGAAGAGGAAGAAAACGAAAGAAAACAATAGTGAAAGAAAATGTGATGGATGAGATCTATATCACCAGTTTATGTATGATAGTCAAATGTTTGAAGAAAGGATGTTTTAGGTAAATAATATTATATATATATATATATATGTATGTATATATCACTAGTGCAGGAAAGAGTTTTTTCCGTAGTTATTTTGGCCATTTGGCATCAGTTTAAGACACGAGGCATATCCAGCCAAGACAAAAAAGTGTCATATTTCTGTCTCGGTTCTTAATCGAGACATATCCCATCATTACTACCTCAGTTCTGATGCTAACCGAGGCGTAATATGTGTTAAAAATTAAAAAAATCATAAATGATGAGGTCGGCATCGCCGTTAATCAACGAAAACTTGCTCCAATCGACGATGAAGTATCATAATGGCCTCCAGATGTCGATTTGTTCGTGAAATCGACCAAATAGGCAACAAAAGATTCGATTGAGTTCTAGTGGGGAAACGCACAAACACTCTCACTAGTTTAGGAAACCCGACAAGGTTAAAAACCTAATATAGGTTTTAAGGTTAAGCAAGACGAAAATGGGGGAAAAACCACTCTCATATAATCATCAAGCTTAATAGTGCAAATGAATGGCTTTCCTTTTACAGATGAGGAAGGTAACCATAAAAGTAAACCAAAGAAAAACAATGGATGTCGTCTAACAAGATGTCCTAACAGCTAAGGGTTGGGGAAGAAACATTGAAACCCTATCGTGAGGAAGGAACACGCATGAAAATAATAGACGTTATAGGCACTTTTGTGGTAGTGACGCCGTAAACATGTTTGGCTACGCTTGAGGGAACCCTTGCATCTAAGGTGAGGAACAGAAGGAAACCGTATCAGTGAAGGGAATGAAACCCTAGCTATGCTGCCAAGAGAAAGCTTGTGTTGATTGATCTGCGGAAAGTTATTGGGTTGCTGGTTGTAGACCCAATTTGAAAGTTGCACGCGTGGAAGAAGAAAGAATGTGTTGTAGTTGTTGTTTGAGGCCCAAAAATCAGCAATGTTGATGTGTGGAGGAAACAAATGCTTTTAGGTGTGCTGTTGGTTACACTTATCACGCGTGGAAAGGCTTTCTGGTTGCAGACCTATGAAGGACTCACTTAGGCACTACTTGAAGAAAAATAGTTGGCTGCCACTTTGTAGGCCGAAGGCCTAATGCTAGCATGAAGGAATGCGAATGAAAGAGCCATGCTTGAGTTTTAGCTAAATTGGGCTGCAGGCCCAATGCCAACACTTCAAGAATTGGGCAGCTTGGAAAATGGGCTGTAATTAACAAAACAAGCCCAATTAGAACAACATTTATTTAATCAAAAATAAAGAAAAGACGAATACAAATCGACTACGATCTTGACAACACGAATAGTTCTAGCAAAGCACCATCTTCTTCAAATTACCATGGAAGTGCGACCATAAGTAGATCGAGAATGATGCAACACCTTCAAACCACCATTGACATAGCTTCGTTCATGGTCCTGAACTCACAAAACGAACTAGTTCTTTACCAAAACTCGTTGTAGCAAGACACAACGAATACGCAAACTAGAGAACGAACCCAACAATCCAGAACGCGCCATGGATTCTTCCACATAGACGAACCAACGAACTTGGCCAACACGCATCCACCACGCTAGAAAACTCAATGCTACAACATCTGAACCAAGCCATCGCGAACCCTAATCGCGAGATTCACCGCATAACAGTTCCTCCATGAGATCTCCATAACCACCGCAACCAGAGTCACAAACACAACAACGTCACAAACCCATTCGAAAGTCACTCCATTGCTAGACTTCTCCAACTCCTTGATGAAACTCATGTAGAGGATCAGAGAAGAAGAGAGAGTTCTGCTTGGTATCACGCACCAGAGGAAGGAGATGAACTGTCCACCTTCTGGCTTGAGTCCTAACACTCGAGGCCATAGAGTGCAGAAAAAAGAGAAAAAAAAAATTGCTGACTAGACCACTTTTTTGGCTTTGGGTTCAGACAAACTAAGGCATAACTAGCTTTACTGCCTCGGGTCAATAATTATCGAGACATAAAGCTTTTGTTTTAAATTTAAAAATTCCAAGTGGCGAGAGGGGGAAAAATTTGGAGAGGCTTTAGGCCTCGGGTCACTTAGAATCAAGAGATAAGACTACTTTCTACCTCAGGTTAACTAGTAATCGGAACATAAAATGTTGCATAAATTACAAAACTGTCACCGCGTGTTTATATGCCTCGTTTTTACTATAATCGAGACATAAAGTCTGAGTTAAAAAGTACAAAATGAACTAGTATATATATATATATATATATATATATATATATATATATATATATATATTGTATATATTAGTTATTAGTTAAGGATAATTTAGTTTTTATGTTAACATTATAGTATAGTATAATAATAATAAACTGAAAATACAAAAATGGAGATTGTGTTTGTTCCGCTCAATTAACTCCTTAGTTCATTATGTATGTAAAAGATCACGATGGAGTAAAAAACCTTACATGTTCTCAAATATGTAAATTGTTGAATTGCAGGGAACAGTAGTAGTAGTTGGAGTAGATAGACATTGAAATGGTGCAATAAGAAATGGTAGGTGAAAAGGTTTAAGGATTTTTTCATGCATATGTAGAAGAGAATTCTCAGAATTCAGACAGAGCTAGCTCTATCTTTTTGGGATGAGTCCCCACAAGGCCGTGGTAGTCACATGCAAGAGCACAGGAATTAACTGTCAGCACTCATTCTATCTAATCTTTTAACCTGGACAAGTTAACTATTTCAAAGGTTTATAAAGTTCAATTCTACAATATTTGAAGATCCTACAAATTAGAGAGAGAGAGTTTATATATATATATATATATATATATATATATATATATATATATATATATATATATATTCCCCCAGCTCGAACAAAATTAGCTATAGAAGTTTATATTTTTTACTTGACTTCGCAATGTTGCTTTTAATGCATAAGAGCTTATTATTATGTCCTAATTTCCAACCCAGGATCACGCACTACACAGTTCTTTTCCCTTTCCCTGTGCTTGCTCGATACTGTTTCAGCTGCATAGAAAATGTGGTTATGGCCACACTAGGTCTATGTTCAAACATAGGTTCAATGGACCACAAGAGTGGCGTAAAGTGCAGCCTTTTCAATTTCAAATGGTCACTGATTGTAACAGGGTATGCTACATGTGGCATTCTACAATTGCAGATTTATACCTTCCATCAACCAGCTACCTCTTTCTTCCATTTTATATGAACAATATTTTGTGTTAGAATAACAGCAGGATAAGCTCAAATGCCTGAGTTGGTCAACCAATCAGTTGAAGTAACTTAACTTTCTTTCACAAAATAACATAAACTAATAAAACGACTTATTTTACTATAAAAATTTGTTTATTTGTGATATCAAAACACTTTTATTCTCTGTTGGCAGAAACACGCGTACCTATTCCCTCTATGTCTGTATCTCTATTTCAGTATATTACTTTATTATATTATATTATATTATATTTATTATTATTAGTTGTTGTTTTTTAATTGTAACGAGGCGTTTCTAGAAAATAAAATGTAGAGATTAATAAGAAAATAAGAATAAGTACTTTGTTATAAGATTATAAATGCTCGCATGATGAAGGTTATTTCTCTTGTGACGGTAGTGGATCGGCATAAATTTGGCCGTGATGCATTCTTCATAAGTATCTGAAGTAGAGATAGATGGTTGACTATGACATGGAGATGTATAATTGACCTATGTTAATAAATTTATTAAGTTTGTTACTTTGTCACACTAATGGACATTTTTATGAGTTTTGAATTATTTTAATTTTAATATATGTGTAATGTTTTTGAACGGTGGAGTGAACTGGAAGTTCGATTGTTGGCTTTGCAATTGAATTGCAATCAGAAAGGTGATTTGAATTTAATGGTTTCGTTTAGTTCTTTTAATTAATTACTAATGTAAAAGAGACTTATGTCAAGTCTACGAGATTTACGTTATTTTTATATTATAATTATAGATGATATAGAAAATTCGTACTTTTTATGACATGAAAAAAACCTAATATAATAAGTTTCAAATTATTATGTCTGGTATATAAATATTTGTCTAATTTATTGATAGATCTAATATAATAAAAAATAATAATATTTTAACAACCACTTTTTACAACTTCTCTTACTACCTAACGTGATAGTGAGAGATTTAATTTTTATTTAAAAAAATTTTACATAAGCACGTGTCTGAACGAAGCGTGAGACAATGTAGCTTTTATTTTTGGTGTGCAGAGTGTGCAACAGTTACGTTTTGTCGCAGAAAAAATCACTTGGCATTGCAGTTAAGACGGTTCTTCTTCATTTTTCTCTGAAATTCTTCCTCTTCTGTTGAAGGTCATCCCTTTCACCTGTTTTGAAACCCCATTTTCGGTTTTGATTGCTTTCATTCCATTGTTTGCCAAAGTTTAGGTGGTGGAGGAGGTGTGGGTTGAAGGGGTCGCTGAAGCTGGGGGTCGGTAAATCCCGTTCTGAATGTTGTTGTCCTTGTGATTTATGTTGGAAAGCTGCCATTTTTGCACTGGTGTTGTTACTAGTTTGAGTATTGGAGGAGCTGCATTTGGTCTCTATTTTGAAGAAGTTTTTGTGCAATAAGTAAATGATTCATTCCACATTTCTATGTTTGGTTGGCATGGTGGGTTGTGATGTAGTTTAGATTTTTTTTTTGAAAGAGAATTTCTAATTTGGTTTAGGGTTGATTTATATAAATGTTGGAGTTATTTGGTTATTGTTGTGGAAGAAAGAAATGAGGTTACTTGTTGGGGTTTATTTTTGGTTTGTTAGTGCGTTTTGGTTTTGGCTGTTTGTTATGTGTTACGGAGTTGGTTTTTTTTTAAAGTGAAATGGCTGGAAAACACAAAAGAAATTCATCATCAGAGAAATTGAAGGAGGATGTCAATAGAGGAAAGTCATCTGTTAGCACAAATAAAAAGGATGTCAATAGAGGAAAGACACTTGGTAGCAAAAAAGAGCATCTGTGAGTGATGCGAAATATATTTTATTTAGGTCTGCATTGAGCACCGCTGCCAAACTAGATACATTGTTGAAGCAAACGCCTTACTTAACAGTATTCACCGTGGCATTATTGAATTGACCCCTTTTTCATCATGCCTAAGGATAAAGAAAGAGTTGAACATCAACTATGCGCTGCTTAGAGAGGTTTTGAGTCAGTGGCTTCCTATTGGGGAATTCATTCAAGTTAGGTAGTAGTTGGTTAAGTTAAGTTGTTTAAATGTGAGTATATGTTTGGGCTTAAGTGTTGGGGGTGATGATGTTGTTTTTAATAGTGAATTGTGTGGGGAAGTTGGTTTGCTATTTCCTTCAAGGGAAATAAAGGTGAGTGACATCATTGAGAGGATGCGTGATTTGGTTGGTGAGCCAGATAATGTGGAAAATGTTTGCTGCCTTCATGGGATTTTATGTTTTGCTGTTTTATTTTTCCCTCGGACGTCTAGGAGCCTTACAAACCTACCTTTTAGGTTATTGGATAACCTAGACACATTGAGGAAGTACCGATGGGCTAGTCATGTGCACAGTTTTTTTATTTCCTCTTTGAATAGATCATCGACAGTTTATAGAGAGAAGTCAAATGAGCACACCATATTTGTGTCTAGCTCAGTGGCCGTTGTTCAGGTACATATTTTTTTGAATTGTAATATTTACTTAATGTGTTTGTTATTTGAGGTGCATTAATAAAGCCAAATTTCATAAAGGGGTGGGCATGTCAAAGGCTTGGTTTGGGAGAAATGAGTGGTATAGTTGCCTTTCTCAGATATTTGTCATGGCCGCTTGTAAGAATGCGGGGTGAAAGAATCAAAAAGTGTTTTGAAGTGAACCAGGTGCATTATAGTTGTGCATGTAATTGTAAGTGTAGAACTGTCAACCTATATGTATTCATTTTCTGAGAAGCTATGTTTTTGGAATTTTAATGCTAAGTATGTAGTGTATAAGTGCGAAGTCATTGGAATTTGGAAAAAAAGAAATTTTGTGTTTTTCTATAATGATTTTGAAATGTAGCAGTTACCATAATGTGGCATTGCATTAGTGTAATATAATTATTGCATGTACAAGATCAATGATGTCTTTCTACAGCAGTACGTATTTGCGAAGCCATGCAATATTATTCGAATTTAGTTGAATTTGAATTTGACATCATGAGGCTCAATGAATTTAACTGCAAACCTGTGTTTTTGGAACTGCAAATCCATGACATGTGATATGAACAAGTGTCAATATAACTGAAAATAAAGTAGTACTGCTTTGTAGTTATTAATGCACGAGTTAGCACATAAACTGCACCCTCTTATTTGGCAGCATAAACAACATTTGTTTAAAAATCATGCACCTGTGTTATCACTACTTATGTCACTGGTTTGCACTTAGAAAAGCAATTAAGGTTGACAAAACTATGCACATATATCATTGTTAACTATTGCATGATGTAGTAATATCAGAATTACATAACTGTTGAAAATATCAATATAACTGAAAAGAAAGTATTACTGCTTAGCAGTATTAAGGCACAATTTAGCACATAAATTGTAGCCTCTTATTTGGCAGCACAAAGATCGTTTGCTTAAAACTCATTAACCTGGGTTATTAGTACTTGTGTCATTGCTTTGCACTTAGAAAACCAATTAAGATAGACAAAACCATGCACATATATCATTGTTAACTATTGAAGGATGGAGTAATATCAGAATTACATGGCATTTAAAAATATCAATATAACTGAAAAGAAAGTATTACTGCTTAGTAGTTATCAAGGCATGAGTTAGTACATAAACTGCAGCCTCTTATTTGGCAGCACAAAGAACATCTCTATAAAAATCAGTCACCTGGGTTATTTGTACTTGTGTCATTGCTTTGAACTTAAAAAACCAATTAAGATAGACAAAACCATGCGCATATATGACTGTTAACTATTGTAGGATGGAGTAATATCTCATTTACATGGCTCCTGAAAATATCAATATAACTGAAAATAAAGTAGTACTGCTTAGTAGTTATTAAGGCACAAGTTAGTACATAAACTGCGCCCTCTTATTTGGCAGCACAAACAACATTTGTTTCAAAATCAATCACCTGGGTTATCAATACTTATGTAATTGTTTTACACTTAGAAAACCAATTATGATAGACTAAACCATGCACATATATCATTGTTAACTATTGTAGGATGGAGTACAAATATTGTTAAAGGCATCCTGAAAAAAAAAATGTTATTCTTGCAGAATACATGACAACAGAATTGCACATTGCCCATTCTCAATCTTTCTTTCCTTCATTACACATACAACATCATTCGAATCCATTAAACTACATTCAATAAAGAACCAATAAAAAAACCACATTCTAATGCCAAGAAAAAAAATCAGAATATAATTTTAATTCTTGTTCCAAAAATTACTTCTATAAATTCATAATTCGTCCACAACTTACACAAATTAAGGGTACCACAATTAATTTACTCTATGTTTAATTCAAATCAAATCTAACATCACTACAAACATCCAACAACTTCTAACTACTTCGCTTCCTCCTCCTCGTATAAGTCATAAAAGGAGTTTGTATGACTATGCTCTTGAAACGCTACCTCGGTTCTTTCTTCAATCGGTGGTACAAATTACTACTTTAACCTTCATCTAGCTGTATGTTCGCACCAACCTCTTCGCCATGTTGTTGCGGAGGAGTCCTTTCAACAATCTCAAACCTCTCTTCTTGCCCATATTCATCAAAGTCTTCCTGTCCCCCATAATTATGTGGTTCAGTAGGAACCTCCTGTTTCAAAATCTTGTTGGATGTATCATTCATTATGGCTTTAAACTCCACATTACCTTCCGCAGTTCCATAATCTCAGCTTCTTGTTTAGCTATTTCTATACTTAATTATTCCTCGTCTTTTTCGTCTTCGTCGTGCTCAAATCCTTCACCATATTTATCAAAACCTTCCTACACAAAAGGATGACAAAGCTCGGACTTTGATATACCTACCTCCATCACAACCTGAAACATTACACCCAATAATTACTGCATACAATTTATGTCAATACCTATAAGTAACTACTAATACTAAATCCACTTTCATACCTTATTGTTATTCAAAGCACTACTTATTTTTTCCTCAGCCACTTTCATATCTATCCATTGCAATATTCGGGGGAACATTGTGCTTGACTTTCCAACATCACATTTTGGAATCAAAAAGTGTTCAAAAGCCCAAATCTAAACCATCTCAAAATCAATAAAATTAAATGAATACATTTGTTCCTATTTCAATCAATACACATTTCAATTCAAATGAATTCATTAAAAATTACTTGTAACAAGTACACACAACCAACAATGTGGAAGTGTCTCTTTTTTCCTTTTTCCTGTAAGAACATGGATGCATTGCATATGCTCCCAACTAACTGTTCATAAACAAGTCCACCCTAATTGTATTTGCCAAGACTACTAAGGTCATCCACAATGGTAAATAACATAGGAAAAATTGTTCCCTTGCGACTTGGAATAAGGAATTCCGATATTCCTAAAACAATATATAACCTACAATAATCCTCTGGGCTAACCGACTCTCTACATCTTCTTAAAAAATCATATAACATCTCAACATCAACAATTTCGTTATTCAATAATTTCCTACACTTACTGATAGAGGTCGTACCCCACAAAATTAAAACACTTAAAATGTAGTATATGAAAGTGAACCAAGTCATCTCCCAACGACCAATATTTTCATTCAAAGCTTCGATTTCCAGATGAACACAACAATAGCACAAAGGGGGGGGTTTGGCAGATTTACGGATGCAACATACAGTTGAAAACTTAAATGCAAACGTGTAAAATTAATGTAAAAACAGTGTTGATTCTTTACTTCAAATGAACATCCACCAATCACGGATTATAACTAAAAATTGTAATATTAACTCTCATGGAACCCAAATTAACTACTAAGCGCAAATTAACTCGAACTCAAGTGCATTTAAGCAAAGCACACATTCAGGAATCTGCTATAGTTCACTAAGCATGAACACACAATGATTCCACTCTATAAATTAAGCAAAAACAGAATGGTTTCATTTAAACCCAAACACAAATTCAGAATTGAGAGATTAACATAACTCCACCGAACAAAACACTAATCTCAAGGTTTCAATCCATTATCTGCAAAGAATCAACACATAAACTTAGTTCCTCATGGAATCCGAATTAGGCTTCAATACAAATTTTGATTCAACCATCCAAATGAGTGCAAATTGATGCAGAAAACCTAAATTTGTGTAGGAATCGAAAATGAGCAATTCGAAGAACCGATAACAAGCGCGCACACAACCACACTTGTTGTACGCGACCACACTTAATTGAGCACCCATTCCCAAAACAATTCCAAAGCTCCAAAATTTCCTAAGGTAGGAATAATCATGGTTTTTCAGGCTAAGGGCTTGTAATGAGCTGTAGAATAATGAAAGGATATGCAGGCTCAAAAAGGGGTATCAACGAAAACAATTCAAGGTAGGCTCATTTGGCTGTAGGCTCACAGAACAAAATTGCCTAAATCAGAAAAGCATTCAAAAAGAGTCAAGCCAAGGCCACTATGCAAGCATTCAAGAGGCATATATCACACAATCAAAGAACAGAGAGTGGCTCAAATTCTCACATAGGGTAAAATAATTCCAAAAGCAACTTGACATGCAAAGAGAAAGCAAGGATATCAGTCCACAGAGTAACCAACAACTCATCCTCCAAGAGTGAAGTGAGTGTCCCAAACAAAAAATAAAAACATAACACAAATTAACAAAAAAGAAACAAACAAAAGGAAACAACAACAAACAGACAGACCCGGACAAGTGCAATAAAAGTAAAGAAGGGAAAAGAAAACTCCCTGAATCATGGTGAAACAACAGTGGGGTCAAGCAGGGAAGTCTCCTTCACAACAGTATCCACCAAGGCAGGATTACTGAGGAATGGCTTCAGACGATGCCCATTCACTTTGAAGCTCTTATCGGTGGACTGGCTTTTGATTTCAACTGCACCATAAGGATAAACATTAGTGACAACAAAAGGACCAATCCACTTTGATCGCAACTTACCCCCCATGAGTCCAAGTCTGGAGTTATACAATAAAACTTGTTGACCAACAACAAACTCCTTTCTAGATATGGAGCTATCATGGAATCTCTTGGTCTTCTCCGTGTAGAACATATAGTTCTAATATGCCTCCAGACGGATCTCGTCTAACTCGTTCAATTGTAGCTTCCTTTCCTCTCCAGCTTGATCAAGAGAGAAGTTGCATGACTTAACAGCCCAGTAGGCTCGGTACTCTATCTCCATTGGAAGGTGGCATGGCTTACCAAAGACAACCCGATAAGGAGACATCCCTATAGGTGCCTTGTAAGCAGTCATAGAGCGTCTTCAAGTCTATTGCTCCAATCCTTCCTGTTGGGCTGCACAATCTTCTCCAAGATCCTCTTGATTTATCTGTTTGAGATCTCGGCTTGCCCATTAGTTTGGGGGTTGATATGGTGTAGAAAGCTTGTGCACAACCCCATACTTTTGAAGCAAAACCCCCATGGATCTGCTACAAAAATGGGTGCCCTGGTCACTAATAATAGCTCGAGGAACTCTAAACCTGCAAAATATGTGAGACCTAACAAAGTCCACAACAACTCGAGCATCATTAGTTCTAGTGGCTTTGGCTTCCACCCATTTTGAAACATAATCGACAACAAACAAGATGTAAGTAAAACCAAAAGAGACAGGAAAAGGGCCCATGAAATCTATACCCTAGACATCGAAGACCTCGCAGAACAACATGGGTTATCGAGGCATTTGTTGTCTCGAAGAAATGGCTCCTCTTGCTCGTTGGCATTACTCACACGTGCTACAAATCCTCCACACATCCTTAAAGATGGTGGGCCAATAAAATTTGCAATCTAGCGCCTTGCGAGCTATCCTTTGTGTGTCAAGGTGACCACCAAGTGCAGATGAATGACAAAATTTGAGGATCGAGTCAATCTCATGGTCTGGAATGCATCTCCTGGTGACCTGATCACTGCACATTTTCCACAGATAGGGGTCATCCCAAATGTAATACCTAGCATCGGTCTTTAGTTTATCACATTGAGCTCTGGATGCTAGGGGAGGAAAAATAGAAGCAGCAAGATAATTGACAATGTTAGCAAACCAAGGTGAGGAAGAACTAGAGAGTATCATCAAACTTTCATCGAGAAAGTCATCCCAGATCGGTGAAGCATCATCAGTAGACCTCTCAATCCTGCTCAGGTGGTCTGCAACCAGGTTTTGTGCTCCACTCCTATCACAGATCTCCAAATCAAATTCTTGGAGCTAGATCATCCTTCTTATCAGCCGAGGCTTTGATTCTTCCTTCTTCAACAGGTACTTAAGAGCTGCATGATCAGTAAACACAACAACAGGAGAACCAAGCAGGTAAGATCGAAACTTTTCTAATGCAAAAATTACCGCAAGGAGCTCCTTTTTTGTTGTGGTGTAGTTTGCTTGGGCAACATCTAATGTCTTGGAGGCGTAATAGATTACCCTCGGCTCCTTGTCAATTCTTTAAGCTAGAACAGCCCCTAATGCATAATTGGATGCATCACACATAAGCTCAAATGGGGTTGTCCAGTCGGGCGCCTGAATGATTGGAGTTGTGGTTAGGGCCTTCTTGAGGCAATCAAAAGCCTATTTGCATCCTTCATCAAAGATGAAGTCAACATCCTTTTGCAGTAGGCTGGACAGTGGGAGGGCCTTTTTGTTGAAGTCCAGAATGAAGCGCCTGTAAAACCCTGCATGGCCAAGAAAAGAACGAACCTCTAGCACAAAAGAGGGGTAAGACAATTGTGAAATAATCGAAATCTTGGCAGGGTCAACTTCAATGCCCTTTCTTGAAATTATGTGCCCCAATACTGTGCCTTGTTCTACCATGAAATGACATTTCTCAAAATTGAGAACAAGGTTCGATTGGATGCACCTATTTAAAACTCTGTCCAAACTTTCTAGACATGCATCAAATGAGGACCCGCACACATTAAAGTCGTCCAAAAACACCTCTATGCATTTTTCAAGAAAATCACGGAAAATGCTAAGCATGCACCGCTGGAATGTGCCAGGGGCATTGCATAGGCCAAATCGCATCCTCCTATAGGAAAAAGTGCCAAAGGGGTAGGTGAATGTGGTTTTCTCTTGGTCCTCAGGTGCAATGTGAATTTGAAAGTAACCAGAAAAACCATCAAGGAAGCAATAGTGAGACTTACCTGCTAAGCGCTCAAGTATCTGATCAATAAAAGACAAGGGGAAGTGGTCTTTCCTGGTTTCTTGATTTAGCCTTCTGTAGTTAATGCAAACTCTCCAACTATTTTACACCCTTGTTGGAATCAACTCTTCTTTTTCGTTCTTGACTACAGTGAGGCTTGTCTTTTTGGGGACAACATGGATGGGGCTGACCCATTGACTGTCAGAAATGGGGTAGATGATCCCAACTTGTAGAAGTTTGGTCACCTTTTTCTTTACAACATCCGAGATGACAGGGTTGAGTCGCCTCTGTGGCTGTCTCACTGGCTTTGCTCCATCTTCTAACAATATATTGTGCATGCATGTTGATGGGCTAATACAAGGGATGTCAACCAATGTCCATCCAATTGCCTTCTTAGGCTTTTTGAGAACATGCAACAACCTCTGCTCTTGTTCAGCAACGAGGGAGGTGGAAATGATGACAAGCAGTTTGTCCTCCTCCCCTAAGTAGACATATTTGAGGTTGTCGGGCAAAGGTTTCAACTCTGGTGTGTTGGATGTTGGCTGAATATCAGGAACTCGAGGGGAGGGAGAAATGGGTTCCACAGCCTGTACCTCAGCATAATAATCAGATGCATATGTACTTCCTGCAACATGGTTAGTGCAATCTGACTATATAACATCAAAATCATATGGTACAACACCTAGTGAGTCATAATCAACATCGAAATCAGAATCAGAATACGAATCACAGTCAACACCACCAATGCATGCAAATTCAGATAGCTCAAACACAAATGAATGTTTTAATGCATGCAAAGAGTGGAAATCATAAATAAGTCCATCCACAGTATCATCAATAATATCAACATGAAAAACAGAGTGATCCTCAGAAGGATGTTTCATGGCATCCAGAATGTTAAATCGCACAACAATATCATCAAACTCCATGGACAAAGTACCTGCATGGACATCAATCTTGGTTCGTGTAGTTTTCAAAAATGGTATGCCTAAAATGATTGGTGCAGAACCATGTGAAAATCCCTCTTCCATATCAAGAATGTAAAAATTAGCAGGGAAAATCAATTCACCAACACGAACCAAAACATCATCAACCAAACCTGCGGGGTGGGCAACACTTCTATTTGCCAACTGAATCACCAGACCCATAGGTTGCAGGAGTCCAAGAGAAAGATTTAAAAATAGACAAAGGCATTACATTTATTGAAGCACCAAGATCAAGCATTGCATTTTCAAATTTATTGTTACCTATGATGCAAGGTACACAAAATGTACCTGGGTCCTTGCACTTCTCAGGAATCTGAGGAACAGATTTACCTATCAATGCTGACACATTTCTCCCCATGCTGATCTTTTCGTTACTCTTTAGCCTCCTCTTGTGCGTGCATAGCTCTTTCAAAAACTTTGCATATCTGAGAATTTGTTTAATGGCATCCAACAGAGGTATGTTCACCTCCACTTTCCTGAATGTTTCTAAGATCTCCCTGTCAACCTCTTCCATCATTTTGCTTGGAATGGCTCTTGGAGGGAAAGGAAAAGGTATGGAAGGTGCAGCAGTAGAAGGCGTAGAAGTCACACCAGATGTGGAAGGACCAGCTGCATGAGCATCACACTTTCTCTAAAGTGTGGCAGGGTCGACTTCCTTTAGGGGTGTAGGCTCAGGAGTGGGAACTTCAATGTTCTTCTCAGATCTCAATGTAATGGCACTCACATTCTGTGGATTCTCCACCGTTTGTGATGTCAACTTGTCAGAATTCTAAGCTCGTGACTAGTTTAGCTGAGTGGCCATCTGCCCCATTTGATTTGTCAAACTCTGGATTGAGGCCCTAGTCTCCTGCTGGAATTGCATATTTTGAAGGGTCATCATCCTGACCAACTCCTCCAATGAAGTAGAAGAAGAAGGTGCAGGTGCTGCAGCAGGAGCTGGTATGGGTACAAGTGGAACCGGAACAACTTGTGCAGGTGTAGCTCTTTGTTGTGGAGGTGGCTGCACATTTTGAAATGGTTGGTTTTGCTGCTGTTGGTTGCCCTGGTTTCCCCATCTCAAATTAGGGTGATTCCTCCATCCTAGATTATATCTGTTTGTTGACAAATCATTGTGGTTTTGTTGTTGATGTTGGGGCCTATTGTTGTTGAAAATATTAGCTGCATAGGCCTGAGGGGTATCCATTGGTGTAGAAGAAGAAGAAGCAGCCTGTTGTTGCAATGCTGGGCAAGAGTTTGTAAAATGATCAACAGATGTACAAAGACCACAAACTCTTGCAGCTGGATCTCTTTGATTGGAAGCAAGTTGGTTGACCAGTGTGGTAAGAGCATCAATCTTAATTTCCATCTTCTTCGTGTACTCGGCTGCCCCTACATCATGAACACCTCTAACAACTATGGCATCAGTCCTTGTGCCAAATTGTTGAGAATTTGAAGCCATGTTCTCTATTAGTTGTCTGGCTGCAACTAGGGTTATGTTACCAAGAGCACCACCACTTGCGGCATCAATCATATTTCGATCCATGTGGTGCAAGCCTTCATAAAAATATTGCAGAAGTAGATGTTTAGAGATCTGATGGTGTGGGCAGCTTGAACAGAGATTCTTGAACCTCTCCCAGTACTCATAAAGGGTCTCCCTAGATTGCTACTTAATGCTAGAAATTTCCTTCCTTATGGTTGTTGTCCTTGAAGCAGTGAAGAACTTGGCAAGGAACAATCTCTTCAGGTCATCCCAACTCGTGATGAACGTGGGTGAAAGGTAGTACAACCAGTCTTTCGCATTGCCCTCCAACGAATGAGGGAAAGCCTTCAAGTATACATGGTCTTCCTGGACATTTATAGGCTTCATGGTGGAACACACGACATGAAACTGCTTCAAGTGTTTGCACGGGTCCTCACCTGCAAGACCATGAAACTTTGGCAACAAGTATATTAAACCATTTTTTAGCACATATGGAACTTCCTCCTCAGGGTATTGAATGCATAAACTATCATAAGTGAACTTTGGTGCAGTGAGCTCACTCATGGTTCTCTCATGAGGTGGAGGAGGTTGAGCCATGTTATCAGTATGAAAATCAAAATGATCAGAATAGACAGTATGCTCAAAATGCAAGGAATGAGGAATGTCAGGAATGTGATAAGAATCAGAAAGAGTCCGGAAAAGTTACTAAATATGCAGCATGCAAAGATGGATTCCTAAGATGCCTACGTCCTCTGTGGAATGTCCTATCAATCTCAGGGTCAAATGGTTGTAATTCACTTGGGTTTGCCCTAGTCATGCACCAAAAAACATTAATTCTAGTTATATTGGCATAACATAGGGTATAACTACAAGTATACTCAAACGAACTCCAAATGACTTGAAAATTGGTAGGATTGTCCTTTGTGTGCTCAAACAGACCCACAAACAAAATCAGATCGAAAATCAAAGTAGAAGTATTTTTAAAAATTTTTCAAAAGTGGAAAAAATGAAGAAAAATCACAAAAAACATTGCTGAAATGTAGAAAATGGCATTCTCTGGAGAATCTGAGTTTGAAAACCGGCAAAACGGGTTTTAAAAAGGTGGGAAATCAAATTGCACCCCAAATGCATATAAAATAGTAGTGATTCTGATAACCAGAGCAAAAGTTATGGTCCTTTGAAGTTTGCCCAAAAATCAGTCCAAAATGTTTTTGAATCTCTCAACTCAAACCATACCAACTCCTCTAGCTATTTTTTCCATCAAGTTCAATGTCTTAGAAGTGGGGGGAAAAAATTTCAAGTCAAAACAAGCACCGTAGCTACCAGAACAAAAATCTAGAAGTTAAATGTCAGATTCACACACTATTAACTACACTAGAAATGACATTATTCATACGCGTCGTGACACTATTCACTACACTACACAGAAACACACAGGAATGGAAACAGGCACTGAACTTAACAAAACATTAATATCACAATGAACATATACCAACTCAACCACACCTGAACTACACACACCAAAACACTGAACACAAACACACTGAAAATTTTACTTTGAACAAAACGATTGGTCCCTGGCAAGGGCGCCAAATTTGATAGAGGTCGTACCCCACCAAATTAAAACACTTAAAATGTAGTATATAAAGTGAACCAAGTCATCTCCCAACGACCAATATTTTCATTCAAAGCTTTAATTTCCAGATGAACACAACAATAACACAAAGGGGGGGTTGGCAGATTTACGGATGCAATATACAATTGAAAACTTAAATGCAGACGTGTAAAATGAATGTAAAAACAGTGTTCATTCTTTGCTTCAAATGAACATCCACCAAAATTGTTATATTAACTCTCATGGAACCCCAATTAAGTACTAAGCGCAAATTAACTCGAACTCAAGTGCAACTAGGCAAAGCACACATCCATGAATCTGCTATAGTTCACTAAGAATGAACACACAATGATTCCACTCTGCAAATTAAGCAAAAACAGAATGGTTTCTTCATTTAAACCCAAACGCAAATTCAGAATTGAAAGATTAACATAACTCCACCGAACAAAACACTAATCTCAAGGTTTCAATCCACCGAATTAGGCTTCAACATAAATTTTGATTCAACCATCCAAATGAGTGTAAATTGATGCAGAAAACCTAAATTTGTGTAGGCATCGAAAATGTGCAAGGAAAGAAAGGGGCAACAATAAAAACAACAACCAAAAATGAGAATACTTGAATATAAATGTGAAAATGATGTGGCGACTCTCTTCAACTGGATATTGATGTCCAAGCTCCAAAATTGTTTCACCCAAATACCTAAAAATAATTAAAAACAAAAGTTAGGCCAAATAATGTGAAATTCATCCAAATTCGGAACAGTGGCCCAATAAAACCCAACAGATGAAAAACACTCTAAAGATGAACAATTAAGCACTGAACAACTGTCTAATGGGTACACAAAGGCTAGTGGAATGGAAGAAAATAATGACTCATCACTTACTCTCCACAAAAATGTCATCTAATTTAATATTATGACCAGCAACCCGTAATCCGAGTCCCAAACAAACATCCAATAAAGATAAATGAACAACTTTATTACTTATGATAAACCCCCCCTCCTTTCAACCCACACACTAATTAAGGAACTAAGAAGTTTCCTACTCATTTTTACACTTCTTTTCAACATCAAAAACCATCCAAATTGTGTGTGTTCAATTACGGACCTTTGTTCCCTAGTTAAATTTTTATTTAACGAAGCAATGTACTTGGTCTGGCAGCACTGCCTCTACACATATGCATCGAGAAAACTTATGAAATGTCATTGTACATGTTAATGAATAATAACCAAAATTTAAATCTTCACACCTTAAACTCATGCTTCTTCTGACCACTGCATTCACTGCTATCACTATAATGAGCCATCACACTATCACTTTTGTAAACTACTGTTGTCACGTCCTATCATATGTGCATTGACATACTAATAGGTTAACACTTACAAACTCATAGCTTACCACTTAAAAAAGGATACCTTAACACTTACAAACTCACAACTTAGCACTTACAAACTGAAAGCTTAACACTTAAAAAATGATAGCTTACCAATAACAAACTGATAGGTTAACACTTAAAAACAAAGATGTTAGCACTTATATTATAACAACTTACCATAAATGCAATCCATATCACCTATGAATAAATGCAACAACAATGGACATCATATGTGCCAACATATAAGCATGCATTAGCACACCAAATATATTTTTTACCACTTAACATAATATCAATCATGATATCCGCAAAAACAATTACCCCACTCAAAGCTCTATTGTGCAAACATTTTAAATATTCATTTCCAATTCATTACTGCAACGTCTGTGCAAAAGTAATTACCTTGCCTTAGCACTTATATATTAACAGGTTAGCATTTATGTTTTCATCAATCACTTTGCTTACCTCTTCAACAACACTCATTTAAAAAAAAAAAATCAAAACTTTATCACATATTAACCAAAAACAGAAACAAAAATCACTTCTTTCCACAAACATCAACAAATTTCTCGCAGTGGGTTAACCCACAAATTTTTGTGCTCCACCAAAATAGAAAGCGAAGACCACAGAACAGACAAAAATTACAGGGCTGACCAACAACACACATACGAGACGACATGGAGGACGGAAAAATAGTGGGCAAGGACGAAAACGATACCTGCAAATGGTTTAACGACAAAATGCTCACCACCGTTGCTCCAACCACTTCCACTGTGTGCTTTGTAACTCCTTTCTCGCTTTTCTCACTTCCTTCTCTCACCGCTTCGCTCTCTCTCACCTCATTCTCTTTCAGGTCTGTAACTCTCACTTCTCTCACTTCAACCACTACTGCTCCTCTCTCTCACTTGTTTCTATTTCAGTTCTGTAACTCCTTCAAACCACCAATAACTCTTTCGTTCGGACACGTGCCTTACGTGGATTTTTTTTTTAAAAAAATTAAATCTCTCACTGCCACGTCAGGTAGTGAGAGAAGTTGTGAAAATTGGTTGTTAAAATATCATTACTGTATAATAAATTGACTTACAATGACCAATATTAGGATAATTGACATAATAAGTCCATTTTCTATGAAAGATACTCGCAAAGATCGATAGAAAATATTACTTGACAATTATTCCCAGATCTAACATAAAAATGTTTTACTATAATAGTTATTCTTATACCCATCATACTAAGTGATTTTTTTTAATTTTTTTTCATCACAAATTTTTCTCCATTCATAATTTTCTCTATTTTCAAAAGCAATTAAAATAATAAAAGCCACGTAATTAAACAAAAAAAAATTTCACATTCTCAGATTTCAAATTTCTGATCCAATAACAAAAATTTAATCCAACAAAATTGAGGTAGTTCAATTTAGTAAAAAGTATGGGTGATCATGGATTGTATTTTTAAAGATCTAACTTAGATTCAAATAATTCGATCAGATTTTGGATCCAAATTCATTTTGTTGCAAAACTAGTTTGGATGTTTTAAAGATCCAAACCCAAATATTTGGATCTGAATATATTTGGATCAAGATTTAAATTCAGATCCAAATATTTGGATCAATTTCAAAATCAAGAATCCATTTTATATATAAGAAATTTATATTGAATTTTCTTAAAGTTGTGTCATCGGGGTTGACTCAATCGTATTCAATTGAATTTCAGTAAGGGCTGACTTAGTCGAATTTTTTCAGGGACCCACTTGGTCCAATTCAGAAAAATTTTGGGTGAGGCCGACTGCTCAAGTTCGACCGTATTTCGGTTGGGAATGACTCCATCGTATTTGGTCGCATCGTCTCGACCAAATTCTGGTCAGGGACAATTCGGCAGAATTTTGATCAGGGCTGACTTGATTTAATTTTGCCGTATTTCGATTAGGATCGACTTTGTTGAATTCGTTCATATTTTTGTCGGGACTGACTTGTTTGAATTTGTTCTTATTTCCGTCAAGGCCGACTTGGTCGAATTTGGGCGAATTTCGAATGGGGCCACCTCAACCAAATTTTTGTCATGGATGATTGGGTTGAACTTTACCGAATTTTGCCTGGGTCGACAGTCACGACCAAATTCAGCCAAATTTTAGCTAAGTGCCAACTCTATCAAATTCGTCGAAATTGACCGAGGCCAACTCAACCAGATTTCAGTCGACCTTCAGCCAAGGCCAACCCGTGTTGACCATGAGCCTAGTCAGTCCAACTCAACCTTTGTCCTGAGACAACCTTGTTCAACCTTGCGTCCAAGCCAACCCATCCCGATCTTTAGTCCAACCTAACTAAAAGTTTAGATGAAAAATTTGAATTGAATATTTTGAATTTTATGTATTTTAAAATCTGGATTCAAAGAATGGATGTCTAATAAAAAAACATAAAATGTTGATCATTTTGAATTTTATATTTAAAATAAAATTTAAATGGATTGAATTTTTAATAAATATATATTTTAAATTGATTGGATTGAAATAAAAGAAGATCGAATCAAGAAAATTATTTTTTGCCCGATATAAAGTGACGAAAAAAATATTGAAAACACTAAAAAGATTACTGGGCACTTAATATCAAATTGAGAACCGGGTTCTCATTAGCAACCTTCTCGGCTTTCAACATCAACTTGTTGAATTGCTTCTTCCTCTCATAAACCAACTCTACCTTGTCCTTTCTCTTTTCTTCAACAACTATGGGCAACAATAAAACAATTACTCAACAAAAAAGATCAAACGTACTTAATCCATGCATGTATAGAAACACAATAGCCAGAATAACTATCAGTGCAGTTTCCTATGTTATATAAGTTATATAACAGTATCAGACATATATGTTATAAGGTTTTAATTTAGTGAAAATTTGTAATGGAATGAAATACCATTCCATAGATTAATATTGAATAGATGATATTTCTAAATAATTTCATTAGGATATAATATATATATATATATATATATATATATATATATATATATATATATATATATAAAAAAAAAATAAAATATATATATATATATATATATATGTTCATGCAGAAGACAAATAAGATAGATTAGGCACAAGCGTCACCTTACCATGTAGTCCGCTATCTCCTCAGTTGGCCTCTTCCTGGTCGATACATGTTAGCTTGGACCTAAGAGGGGTTACCTGTAGAAGAGTCTTCGAAGCTCAAGTAAGTCAAAGTTCTCCTAAAGTCAAATCAGTGATTAATGAATGCGTACCTTTAAATGATGGGGTCCACGCGTATTTATAGAGCATTAATGATGTTTGACCATTTCATGGGCTGGGCCTTGACTTGGGCTCTAGGTGGGGCTTGCAAGTGGGCCAGGGCCCAAACCCAGGCCCTTAAGGTTCATTGGAAGTCGACGTCTCCATTATGTTGAGTTCGTTAGAGTGGTCGGCCTAGGTTCTAAACTTAGTGGATATGCTGGAGTGGTCGGTCTAGGCTGGCTATTTGTCTTGATGGCTTACGTTGGTGTAGGTTAGGCTAAGCCAGACTAGGCTGGATACTTGGCTGCCTTGATATGCATATTGTTTACTTGTTTGGTCTAGTTTGGCTAGGTGTGGTACACCAGTCCCCCAGCCTTTAAGTGTGCTGAACAGTGTTAAGGCTAAGAATTTGTAACTGTTAGAAGGTAGGTGAAGGGGTGTCAGTTGGTCAGATCGAAAAAGTTTTGGCACCGTCGTTTTGAAGTGTTATATCCTTCGTAATGATGGTGTCGATTGGTCTGGGGTATCATTTTGGCGGGACGATTTTCGTCGTTTGAGATCGTGGACTATAAATATGGATTTGAAAACAGATGGGAGGTTACTTGTTTCATTTGCGAGAATTCTGAATCCCGAGATCTAGTGCACGTAATACTGTCCGACTAGTTCCCACTTTCGACCGACATCTTCTCGTAAAAAACAAAACCAGGTATGTCTAGTAGTGATAGCATGTCTACGTTTAGTAGTAGCGAGAGTACTGAGTCAGAGAGGAGTAAAGATAGGTTGCTTGGTGATGAGGGTACGAGTTCTATGGCTGGTACCAGTAGGATGCCAGTGGAGGTTGTGAGGGAGGTTCGGGAGGATCCCCCCGAAGAGTTAGAGGACAACTGGCCGGCGAAAGGCGGCTACGGGTGGGTGGCTGGTGATGTTCGTGATCAGTCGTCTCTGTTCAGGTGGTCCCGCTTACTGAACTCTTGGTTGAATTGCACACCTATTATCTCCAAGGGTGTCAGTAGGGGTATTGTTTCTTTGGAGAGGGTCAGCGCTATCGACCGGGTATACCACGGGCAAGAAGGGGCTACCGAAAAGTTCTTCTGCATGTACATGTGCCACTTCTCTCAACTTCATGTACGATTGCCACTAGACGATTTTACCATGGGTGTGTTGCGGGCGTTGAATGTGGCACCCACACAGCTGCATCCGAACAGTTGGGCTTATTTGCAGGCTTTCCGCATCCTGTGCCAGTCTTTATACTTGGAGCCCACTCCTCACGCTTTTTTGTATTTCTACGATACTAGACCTCGACGGTCGGTTACTTGGCTATCCTTGATAAGTCGCCCTAGCATCAGCAGACTGGATGCCTTCTCCCAATCTTTCAAGCATTTCAAGGACGGGTACTTCAAAGTCGTCATCAAGGAAGGGGGTAAATCTCATTTTTTGAATGCGGATGGGAGAACCAAGTTTCCCTTTAGCTGGACCAACAATCCTTCTCGATATAAAGACATGGGAGTGGAGGTGTTGTCGGCTGGTGATAAGGAGGTGGTGGGGATGTTGTTGAAGTTTGTGGATAAGTTGCCCACTAAGGGCCTAGTTAGGGTTTATAATTTGGTGCATCCGATAATAGATATTGAAGGTATTTGTTTATTACTTAAGCTGTGTTAATAATGCTAAGTTGTTTTGATCTGAGTCGTGATATGTTATTGCAGGGCATATGGCGCAATCTGGCAAGAAGAATCTGGCGCTTTTTCAATCATTGAGGAAAGAAATGGTCGCTAAGGCCAAGGCGGCTGGGAAAGCTGATGTTCCCAACCTGTAGGAATCGGTGGTGGAGGTGCACGTACATGGCGGGACGAAAAGGAAGGCTGAGCTTCTGCCTCGACCCGGGAAGGGCAAAGATGTGAAGAAGATAAGGGCGGCTCTTCTTGGAATGGCTAGCGGGGCGGGGTCGGCTAGTGGGGAGAAGGGGCCTGAAGCCGAGTTGATCGAGTTGCCGGAGATATCCGTTAGGAAGGATATGTCGATCGACCTCCCAGATACCGTTGTTAACTCTATTGATAATATGGACGTGGATCATATTGTGAGAACCATGGTAGAGTTTGGGAGCAAGGCTTTAGTCCTGAGCCGGCGTGTAGGGTCTCTTTACAGAAAGGAAGTAAAGGAGGTTGGGGAGTTGCAGGGTAAGGTGGATAAGCTGGAGGAGGAGAAGGCGGCTTTAGAAAAGGAGAAAGAAGGCTGGGAAGCGGAGAGGAAAAGGCTGGCAACATGGAAGGTGCGTTGCTTGGATTCTGAGGATAAACTGAACAAGCGTATAGGGGAGTTGGAGGAAGACTATGAGGACTTGAAGGATAAGTATGATGGGGTTGTTGGGGAACTTGATGATCTGAAGAACATCGTCATCCAGGAGCATATCAATGGTTTTGAGAAGGGGTTGCGGCAGGCGGCCTTCTTCCATCTAGGTGTAGACGTCTCGGATTCAAGGTTCGATATAGATAAGGACATAGTTGATGGAAAGTTGGTGAGGGAGGATGAGGGGGATGCTGAGGAGGTGGAGGAGAAGGCGGTAGAGAGGGAGAGGAAAGCGGATGAGGCTGTAGAGGTGGCCCATGATTTAGCAGAGTAGGACACTAATTTTTTAAATTTGTAAAAGTATTATTGAGCCTATGTCTATATTATCTGGTACAATATGTTCGTTTCGTTGGTACATTTATTTGCGTTCATGCTTAATGCGCTTAGTTTCTGTATGTTATTGTGTATATCGAATTTTGACGATTTGTGATGTATGTTATGTACGGCGTAAGCGATTGTATGTTTAAGGGTGTTCGACCCAGGCCGCTTACTTGGGGTAAGGGTGGGGAACTTAAACGAATTAACCAAAAGTAAAGGGTGTTTGACCCAGGCCGCTTACTTGGGGTAAGGGTGGGGAACTTAAACGAATTAACCAAAAGTAAAGGGTGTTCGACCCAGGCCGCTTACTTGGGGTAAGGGTGGGGAACTTAAACGAATTAACCAAAAGTAAAGGGTGTTCGACCTAGGCCGCTTACTTGGGGTAAGGGTGGGGAACTTAAACGAATTAACCAAAAGTAAAAACATAGAGTCATAAAGTAGTGAACCCTTCTTTTTATTTATTGAATAGGGGTGCCTCGTTAAAACCTCCTTGGCCAAAACCCTCCTTAGGGAAAAAAGACCAAGTGAGGAAAAAGAGTACACCCGGGGTTACAAGTATTGGGTTCGAT
>Ga0214545_1004320_pt1 | contig 26665 bp, 12 predicted proteins | sample CNSS4metaG_FD_160064 | JGI IMG/M metagenome (GOLD analysis project Ga0214545, IMG submission 160064) | Root nodule microbial communities from cowpea collected in UCLA plant growth center, Los Angeles, California, USA - CNSS4 | ecosystem: Host-associated > Plants > Roots > Nodule | place: USA... | reverse complement strand
ATATATATATATATATATATATATATATATATATATATATATATATATATATATATATATATATATATATATATATATATATATATATATATATATATATTTGAGATTTTATATTTAGATGATTTAAACATTATGATTGTAGAATACTACTAGCACCCAATATAAAAAAAAGAGGTTTAATTAGTTGGATGGTACCCACTTTTAAAAAGATGTCAATTGACTCTCAACTTTTGAAAAGATGCCTCAATTAGGTCCTTTTCAGCAAAAATTTTATTAACATCGTTAAGGTTATTGATATTTAAAACTAAGTATTGATATTTATATTAAAATTTAGTGGTAAAAGTCATGAATTAAGATAAAGGCTTTAGTAATTTTTGTCTGAAAGGGACTTGATTAAAACACTTTTTCAAAAGTTGGAACTAGATTGACACATTTTTAAAACCGGATACCAAACTGACACATCTGAACGAAAGTGAATATCATCCGACTAATTAAACCCAATAAAGAAGTAGCACTTTGCATGAGACAACCCGGTATGGACAAAATTATTATTTATTTGGGTTCAATCTTAATAAATGTGAGTATGTTTATCATATTTATGAATTTTATTTTGTAAATAATGCTTCTTAAATAATCATTTCATAAGTTATAAATATAATTCATGTGTCTATGCTTATCTATATATACATGTTTATATGTTAGTTTATTAGTACCACAATAACACATTAAAACAAAGTTAATACATATACTATAGAACTATCACTCATCCTTACGATGCTTTGTTTCGAAAGGAAACATAAGAAATGGAACAAAGTAAAAAAATCGAAAATGAAACGCAAAATCACCAAAAGTAAGATAAATCTTGATGTATATTTTCAGTAATTTATAAAGAAAGTTGCCTTTAAAAAAAAACTTTATTAAATTTTACTTATAAAAATGAATTATAATCGATTAAAGAAGAAACTTAATGAATTAATTTAAATAAAAAATAATAATATTTGTTATTTTACTCTAACATACTAAAGAATTAAGATCTATAAATGAAATATATTTAACACTTTAAAAATATATTATTATTATTATAATAAAATGAATAATTAATTTTTTTAAATAATTAATAAAATTAAATCAATTTAATATTTTTTAATAGATGTTTAATATTAAAAAATAAAAATAAAAAATAAAAAGGCATTAAAATGAAAATAAAAAAATAATTAATTTAAATTTTGATGATTTATTTTAATATATTTTATTTTGAAATATATTTCTTGTTTATTAAAGTTTTGTAATAATTTTATTTAATGTAAACTTTATTACTTTATTTTACATTTTAAGAAAATAGTCTTTACATTTAATTTAAGAAAAATATTTTATAAATTATTTTTTCAATATATTAATTTACAATTAAATTTCACCACATGAATTAAATGCAAATATTTCATTTCCTTCTCCTCAATGCAACCCTTTTTATTCATTCTCCTCCTAATAAAAAAAATCATAACTAGTTTTTAAGCTTTGGATTAAACAATATTTATTTATTAATAACTTTCAATTAAATACACATTTAGTTCTATTCATTTTAAGTAAATCAGTGAAACCACATACGCTACATGTGTGTTCATTTTTTGGATGACAATAAAAAATAATAAAATTATTATTATTATTATTATTATGAAATTACATATAAATAATTTTTTATAAATTTGTTGTAAATACTTTTTATTTATTTTATAGGTAGTTTAATAATTAAAAATTGGTCAAATGAAAGAACGATTAAATTAAAAAATTAGTAAAATCAGTAAAATAATTAATTTAAGGGTTAAACATATTTTTAGTCCCTCAAGTTTCAATGAATTTTGGAATTAGTCCCTCTTCGAAACTTTATACTAATTTAGTCCTTCATTTTTAGAAATGCGTGGATTTAGTCCTTCTTACCAAATTTTATGAAGTTTATTTGACATTTTAAACGCATTTTGTGATAATAAAAGGGTAAATGTAGGGACCTAAAAGATAACAAAGATTAGTGTTGATGTTAAAAGATGACACTCGATTATTATATTAATAAAAGTCATATTATAAATATAAATCTCTATTAATCAAGTTTCTTTTAATAAGAAACACTATATCTCTATAACTTTTTTCTAAACCTTTTCTCCATATCTTTGGTTCCATCTCTCATTTGTCTAAAGATTTGAGTATACCCTAAAACTCTTGGTAGCAAGGTTTATCCTTAAGTTCATATTTTGTTATTTTTAAAGTCTTGTTTATTTTTGTAATGCTTGTGTGAGGTTAGGGGGTTGCATGTGTCATCCCAAGGCTATAGATGAATCTATGTTCAATTTGGATAGTTAGGTATGATCAAATCATTGATATGAGCATTCTTTGTTCATATATTTCCTTATGTGTGGTTAAGAGTGCTTTGAGGTTGAGGAAATTGTGTTTTGTGCTCATAAGTTAGGTAAGGAAAGTTAGTTATTTAAAAGTTATTGTATTGTTAAATGAGATTGTGGTTAGATTTATGAGTTATGAATGGTTGAATTGATACATGAGGTGATTTTGTTTGTTTGGTGTTGTTAATTGGTGAACTAGTTGAATTGATGAATTTAGATACAACTAATGTATGTAATTGGGATTTTGATGGGAAATTTTATGTCAAGTATTGGTAGATCTGCCTCAATTGATTTCAATGAGTATATTTTGTGCTTGTATAATCTGTTTTGAGTTTTGAAATGTAAGAAAAATACCTGTTGAGACTTATTAGTCGAGTTCACTAATCTAATGATAGAATAAATTTGTTTTGGACTGGTTGAAATTGATGAATGAGATGATTTGTTTGGTTGAATGATTAATTCTATGTTTGGTGAGTTAACTTAATATATCTCTTTAGTAATCTAGATTCTTAAAATGGTTGATATTGTCTTGAAATAACTAGAGATGTCACATTTGAGGATATTAGATTGACAAAATGATATTATAAGCATGTGCCATTATGTGCTTGAACTAGTTCTTTTGTGTTTATTTAACTATTGATGAGGGATTTTTCTGAGAGATAAATTAATTTTTCAAATTGGTGCTTCTTGAGTTAAGATAAAGTTATATTATGATCTTATAGAGTATATTGAGTGGTCAATAGCTCAGAAAAAGTCAAATTGATTAATTAACATTCAGAGAAATTTCAAAATATTTGGTGGAGCGTTAGGCACCCCTGCAATATCGTTGGGCACCAATCAGACTGTGTCTCACTAGCTTGTTGGCATTGTGCATCACTTTTGGACTTTTGGGCGCTCCCAAATTAGTGAGTACCAAGGGGTTTTATCACCTAACGCTACTTACCCAACGGTCGACACCACCTTGTTTTTTTGTCCTGAGTTATCTCAGGAAAATTGAGATTCCCATTTCATTAACTGTCGGATCGAGTTAAAATTTTGATAGTTGGTCATAGACATATTATTCTTTCACTTTGAATGTTGTGATATTTGATTAGAGTTTGTGGTTAGAGTCATGTGTTTTGCCATTTTGATGTACTTAATGGAAATATTGTAAATGAATATTATGCTAATGTAATACTAAATAAATGATGGATTGTTAACATTTAAATTAAAATAAATAATAGGTGATTGATGCTATGAGATAAGTTTGGATTGAGGTAAATGATAATGATGATTTTTATGTGTTTTGGTGTGGTGATTTTAGAGAATAAAATCAATTGTCCCTAGTTTTTACCTTGTTTGATCTCAAGTTTAGTATATTTTGTATTTTCTTGTGTTTTAGTTAGTTTATGTTTGTTTTACCTCTAATATTTATTTTTAATGTGTTAAATAAGTGAATAACAAGCATTTGTGGTGGAGAAAAACAATATTGAACTCAAAAGTAAATACCCGCACTGGGCAACACTAGAATCACGCTCAGCACTGCAAAGTCAAAGAGCAACCAGTGTTGTAGAGGAGTCTGACATTGAGCGACACAGAAGTAGTTTTGCAGAGTTGGCATTGGGCAATGGTTTGAAAGAGGCGTTGAGAGGTGGCATCGTTGACATGTCAAAATGGTTTGAAAGAGGCGTTGAGAGGTGGCATCGTTGACATGTCATTATCTTCCTCTCATGATTTGTCTCCACCTAGAACGACTAATAGAGTCCCTTAGAGGTTGTTTGGGGTGCTAGGAAGCTCTCCACTCCTCCTTGGGTCTTCAATTTTCATCCATGGGAAGGATCTACAATTTGGAGATGGAGACACGATTAAGAGGTGCAATTGGATCATAGAGCAATTGCCAAAAACCTTGGGAGAGGGCTTGCATCTTCTCTTTGGTTTCTATTTCTTCCCTAACTCTTCTATTTGTAAACCCTGGATTCTTCACTATGGAGAGCTAACCCTATTTGTTGATATTAGATGTAATAAACTGAATCTTGTGTATTTTGTGATGGTAATACATATGCTTTTCCATTTCAATGTTAGTATTTGATTTCTATGCTTAATGCTTATTGTGACTTGATCACCCATGGCTTGATTGTTGGCTCTTGAAGTGTTGGAAAATGTCTTTTGAACCTAGGACTAAAATTGAATACCTAATGGAGCTAGTATCTAAGGATATAATATGATTCATTAGTAATCTTAAGACTTTTGAACTTAAAACATGATTTCACTTGTCGAGGATTCAAGGAATTAGAACTTGAAGAATTATCATAGGCTCAAAGTCACTAGGGATATGATTTGAGTATATTTATGAGTTGATTTTGACTTTAGTATGAAATTGAGATGTTTGTGAATGTATAAGAATGAAGTGAATGGAATTTAATCTTGCTAATTGTATATTATTTTAAATTTGTATAACACACCAATTGTATGATAAAAATACAAAAAGAGTTTCTTTGTGTTTTGTGAGCTTTGTTGTTTAATTGAGTTTTGAATTGTAAGAGTTGTCATGTGTTACACAAGTCCTTGTGGAGTGGAGATAACAATATTTACTACTTGCTACGTGCGATCAATGCAATTGACGTTTTTCACTAACAGTAAATTACATATATATGAAATGATGTAATGATGTAAGATTATACGAGAATGTGATGAATGAGCTATGTGTGATAGGTTGCTCTTTGGTTATTTTCTTGTGAGTGTGCCTTCTATCTTGGTATAGTTTATTGTTAATTAGAGGTTTAGATGTGAATGAATACTAGTAATGTTTAAATGTTGTATGAGATGCTAATGTGTGGTTGGGAGTGATGAATGTCAAATGGCTTTCAAGGGAGAAAGCATTCCACTCTTATGTTAGGTGTGTTGAGTAGGGACTCAGAAGGAGATTACCTAGACTTTACTAGATATTCTAACTCATGTAGAAGGTATTTAGTTAATGAGAGTTGATTGAGGTTCTTATGACGAGAATTAGTGTTAAATAGAACTTTTCTGGCGTGTCATAGTCGAACTAACCTTATCATGTAGGAAGGCTTGGTAGAGCCATGGTTTTATAAGCCAAAATGCTATTGAGATCCTTATGACAAATGCATAATCTCTGAGGTCTGATTCAATACATAAATTTCTCAAGAGGTAGTTGTTGTAGTTTATCTAGAAAATTTTGTATGATTGAATGAAGTTAGTGTTTGTGAATGATTGCTTATTTTAATCATCTTGAACTATTTATTGTTAAAAATATTTTAATATAATTTATAAAATAACTAACTAAAATCAAAATCCTACTCTCACTCATGTTTTCATGGACTTTTAAATTTATGGGTTCATGTTATTTATGACTAACAATTATAATTTTTTATTACAAGTTACTCTTGTGTCTCATTTTTCTACCTATAAATAACACTTAGGTGTATGAAAGACACAACATTATCAAAAGTGTTATTCTTTCTTCTCTATATTATCTTTAAGACATTGGTGTTCATAAGGTTCAGAGATCATTCGCTGCACTCGATCGATTGTATCTTGGGAGAGATCGCATATGATTTTGTTTTGCCCTATGTAGTAGGGACATTTTCTCTCTAAAGATAACGTTATGCGTGCCTCAACCTAGGTTATCTCTACTCCTTACCTCTTGTATTTTTTATCTATTATTTATTATTGTTCTAAAAATTATTGAGTCTTTGATTAATATTTTTTATTCATATACGTGTTAGTATTATTATTATTTTAATAATTATTATTATAATAAAACTATGAATAATTAAGTATCAATTCCATAATAAATTTGAATATTTTAATTGAGTCTCTATTACTTCTTTTATTACCCAAATTTTTTATATTTTTTAATTGTTATCTTACTTGTTTCCATATATATATATATATAAAAAGAAATATGACATTATGATTAATATAAAATGATGCTAATGAATATAAAATGCTAAATGACTTTATTATTTTAGTTTAAAATATGTTGATTAACGAAATTATCATAATCCTTGATGACTTCCACATTATTACAATGATTAAGGGACTCTACTGTCACCTCTACGATGAAATCATGTCATCTAACATGGTTTCGTACGATAAAAATCAGAATTTGAATTTTCTATTGAGTTTAAAAATCACTAATCATTTTATATTAATTATGATATCATTATATCAATCACATAATCTCATATTTCTTAACATGTGAAAATAAATAAGATATCCACTAAAAAGAAAAATAAATGACAAAAGAATTAAAAACCATAAAATTTTGAGTAATAAAAAAAGTTAATAAAAACTCAAGTGAAAGTATCAAATTTATTAGGAAATTAAACTCCTTAATATTACATGCACATGAATTATAAACTATGTATTTTTAATTTATTTTATAAATGAATAAAAAATATATGTTATTTTGATTGTTCATATTGAAATAATAAATATATTAATGATGAAAGAGACTTAGACAACAAAAATTAAAAGTATTTAAAAGTAAAAAGTAAGCATTATTAAAATAAAAAAAATTGGTTTTTATTTTATATGATAAAAAGAGAAAGCATAAAAACTTGAAATTTAAAGTGAATTAAGTTATAGAGGTTTAGTAAATATAAGAATCATATGTACTATAATTTTGACTAGTTGAAAAGAGAATATAGAGTTATGATGCATGAAAATAGAGGCAGAATCAGATACCGTTGTATAAAGGCAAAAGCGACAAAGCGTTGATAAGAGAAAAGCAATCGCATGCAAAGAGCCAATGGTTTGTTTTTCTGTATGTTTGAAGAAGACACAAAGGTGAGTTCAAACAAGATCATTTTGATTTTATGCCTTTATTCTCATTTAGCTTACCAAAATCTTGGGACCAACAACAAATTCCAAGCTTCTTGAATCAGATCACTAGTGCCCATGCAAGCTGTCTCTGCACTATCCCTTCTTTACAGACACCAACCAAGAATCTCACTACAACTTCTTTCTTTGTCCTATCAGTATACAATTCTCAACAACTGTCCTTCTTCACACTTTGCTAAAGACACAAACTTGTGGACCATTTCACAAGGGATCACAATTACTATGGCATAATGGGATATATCATTGTGCTTCTGTACTCTCATTTTCATTGCTAATTTCAAGTTTCAATCAAGAAAGATGATGACAGTGCCATGATGACTAGTTAGGTTTTAGTATTCATTTCATGCATCATTAATAAAAACAAAAAATAAAAGGAACAACAAGGGGACCAAACCAACTCAACATGAGAGTGATGGGCATGATTTTTGGAGAAATATGTACACTGTGATATTCCGATTCTCATGGCCAGAAGGCAAATTAAGAGAAGGCAAGCTAATGTTACAACTGATTCTGCATTTCTGACCAAACATCATTTATACCAACAGAAATTGATTTTGTATCCATTAAGTTTTTAGCTTTACCATGATTTTTATCATGATGTGGCCTAAGCACTTACCATTAGGCATGACATAATTCGACTATGACTCGGTCCATTTGGCTTCCATCATGGGATAATTAATGTTACTTGCAACAATCTTTACCTGAACAATTATCTACTGTAAATCGAACTCGTGACCTGGGTTTTGGTACCAATTGTTGAATCAAGTATTTACCACTAGGTAAAAAGCTATAGCCGTTAGTCATGACACAACTTTTTCTACTTAAGAACTAAATAATCCAAACGTCACAATTCAATTGTGACTTGACCCACTTCATCACTACCGTGGAACAATTGATGTCACCTAGAACACTACAACAGGATAAAGGGTATCTAAAATCCTTATCATATAAAAAGCCAACTGAAACATATTACAAGAACATATTTGCAAGTCTAACTTGCTTTACCTTTAAGATGTCAAGATAAAAGCACAAGGAAAAAGTACAAGAACATATTTGCAAGTCTAACTTGTTTTACCTTTAAGATGTCAAGATAAAAGCACAAGGAAAAAGTCAAGGTAAAAGCTTAAGTGTTATTTTCCTCTCTCCTTTACAGAAGTTTTTATGAAGTTTCTCTGAATTATTAAGTATTAGTTGTGTTGTGCTTAATTAAGTCTTTGAATTTTAATGAGTTTAATAACTCCATCAAAGATTAATTAAGCAGGCATGACCACAAGATTGAAAACCATAAAACTGTCATAATAAAAGACATCAATAGTCAAACATCAGTTAACGTTTTTATAACTTCCAAATGAAATGAATTCTCCTGTTTTCTTTTCCTCCCAATTGAAAATAAAATCCTTTTTTTCTGTAACATTGATAAGATTGAAACTATTTGCTTTTGTCTGTTACAACTAGAAGCCATCCATGGTGAAAACTCACATCAAGTGGCAAGTACAATGGCTCCTTGCCTTCTTGTGCAACCATGGTGTTAGCGTGCTGGGTCATGTCAGTACCATGATTGTTGTGGCCAAAGTAGTACTATTGAAACATGCATGCGTCAAGATTACCAGCTAATGTGGAATGCTATCCTCCGAACTTTGTGACATCATTTGATATGCATCAAAAAAAGAGTTTATGATATCATTTTATACCAGAGTGGTTGTGGAAGTACAGTTTTCATATTTCCAAGCACTAAATATTTCAACCGTTTAAACAAATGTGCATCATTAGATCTATTTCTTTGGGCTCATTTGCTTCTAACTAAAGCCAAAGTGAAATATGTTTCTGATGTGAAAATCTAAAAATTATTCAAAGCAGAATCTGCACTTAATTTGATCCATGGTGAATTCAAACGTACCCATATTTTCTTGAGAAGTTACAGAGTTGATTTTCTTGTTGATGTTCCCTAGACCTTTGGCTTCCATGAAAAATATGATATGTTTCTTTCAACTTTCTACCCTTTCCCACTGCAATGAGTACTTCACAAGCTTTTGATTTCAAATCCAGTTCACAAGTACATCTGTCACTGTGCATCTCAATAAAATATTTTAGTGATACAAGTAACAGAGAAAACAGACCTATATACCTAAACCCTATGTTTAAGTTTGTTACTCCTAGTAACTTCCATATTGGTAGTGAACCATAAGAACAGTTCTTAATTTGCTATGTTGGATTAGTTGGAATTGTGGTGCACTTAGAATGGAGTACTTGATTTTGCTTACAATAATCTAACTCAAAAAATTCTCTTCATATAAAGCCTACAGTGTCAAAGTCCAAATTAGCCCTGCTGGTACTGTCATTCTGATTCTGTGTTTAATCATGCAGATTTTTGCATGAAGTCATTAGTAAATTATATATATCTTTCTGTAAATACAGTAGATGAAGGCTAGGGATGGCTGTGCATGTGATATGGGTCCTTCACCTGCGTATCAGAAATCACATCAACAAACAAAGGGAAAATCCTTCTCTGCTAAATTGTAACTCCTTGAGCACCATTAGATAGGCATTTACCACAAAGGAACCAAAATTGACAGCACTGTCACTTTCAACACATCATTCATGCAAAATCAATCCCCACTTCCCACTTATTACAACAAGTGATATTTAAACTTTGCTTTATTTGCTTATCATTACAGACAAAACAAACCACATCCCCATGCATGACTTCCCCCCCACCCTATGCTAACAAAGCAAACAACCAACAAAATGAAGTTTGTGGTCCACACCCTTCCCTCTTCTTTTTCTACCTTTTTGGCTCCATATAAACTCTTCCATTCACTCACAATGCTCCCAGAGACAAGCTCTAACCGTTTTCTTGCCCCCAGCATCTTCTTCTTCTTCTTCATACTTGTCAGAAGAACTCATAATGGAGATCAAGAGTAGAGACAGGAGGCAAGTGTCAATTGAGAAGGTGAGGAGAGAAAGTCCAGTTGAAGTTGAGGATGAGGAAGAGGAGGAGGATGAAAGTGTGGCTGGCGGTGAGGGCTGTCTTGCAGAAGATGAGAGGAAGAAGGGTGGTGCAGGTGGTGGTGGGAGAAGAGGGTCCACTGGGGGTGGAGTTTCTCCACCTTCTTGTCAAGCAGAGATGTGTGGTGCTGATTTGACTGTTGCAAAGAGGTACCATCGCCGCCATAAGGTGTGTGAGCTTCATTCCAAGGCACCTTTTGTGATGGTTGCAGGAATGAGGCAGAGGTTTTGCCAGCAATGTAGCAGGTGTTAAATCCCTCATCTAAACTAAACCATTTTCTCTTAATGTAAAACTGTATTGCCTTTAGCATCTTCATTATATATAGTAGAGTGGATGGATCATGCTTTATCCATGAAAACTTTGAAACTAAGCATTGTACTACTTTTGAAGTAGTCCTTTAAATTCAAACTATGAACAGACTTATTAGAATTAGAGGCATGCCTTGAATCTTAATCAGTGACTAAAGAATTTGTTGTTGTGTTACTCAAGAAACATTTTCTGATGCATACATCAGAAACATACATTAAAAAATCAACTTCAGTGCTTAGATCTTTTAACATATCTTTCATATAAAGAACAAGTGTCAACTATTTCAAGGGATTGCTTCTGTGCATTTGCCTTGTTAGAAACCTGTGATGAGTTTGTGCAGGTTCCATGAGCTGGCAGAGTTTGACGAAGCTAAAAGAAGCTGCCGGAGACGCTTGGCCAGACACAATGAACGGCGCCGGAAGAGCAATGCTGAGACTTGCAGTGAAGGATGCAGCAGCAGCAAAGGACAGAACCCTACAGAAAGCCTATGCAGAAATGCTGATGACTGGGGAAGAATTCAGATGAACATGGCAAGGAATTCTGGTTACAGGTCCTTCCACTTCAGATGAATTCAATGTGTTCATCAGCATGCTCCCTCTCTTCTGTCAATGGATCTTTACAATATGCCAAGGCATATAATAAAGTCCACTTTTTATGTTACGAGAATAAGAATCTAAAACCAGAATTAAAAACCCCCAACACTTAAAGGTGGTGTCATATGTAAACTACGTCATAGTGCTGAAGCTCTGTATTTTATTATTTACTTACCAAGTTTCTTATTTTCTGTGTGCCTTGATACCACCCTTGGAATGATGTATTTCCCCATTATTAGAATAAAATCTATTGCTTATTGAGTAAATTCAGGTATCTCTTTCAATTATTTCTATAGATTCAACAGACTCAAAACGCATAAAATGGTAAAATAAAATCTCCACAATATATCTGTAGGATTTATTTGCATCTCCAGTAAATAAAACTGTAAGATAACTCAAAATGGTAACAAACATGTTCTTGTCTGCCCCTGTCAATTATTGATATGCTTATGACACTGCAAAGCCATCACCCTCCATCCTATTTATGAAAAGATATTGTTGAAGGTCATTCCCATGTTCCTTCTGAAAAATAACAACAAATTATGACAACAGTGATAGGAGTAATACAAGCAAATAACTTGATCTAAAATCTTACAGGCCTAGGCAGTGATCTAAAAGTATGGTTCCAAGATCACTGACAAAGCCAAAGCTCCTTGCAAACTCGCAGATTAAAGTTTGGTCCATATAATCACAGAATCTACATCTTGCCCACATTGTTAATTTGCATGAAGGACTCAACATAATTTATCATTTTATTCATTACACCGCAGTATATGTTACACTTGCAAGTTTCTGGATCAAAGTATGTCATGTGAGTGTTGTGATCACTGAAATTTGACAACAATGCACGAGATATCATCAGTGCTTTTCTTGTTAACTGCTTCTTCGGTAAGGCGCTTTGCTGAAGACCGAGCATCCTTTATATTTCTGATACAATTAACTGCTTCTTGATTTGACATGACCTGGAATAATTTGAATAAACAGATTTGAACATTAGATAAAACTCCACAAGCACCAAACATGACTACTTAGAAACTACTCTTTAGTCCCTATCCTACACATACACTCTTTAATCCCTGCTGTCCAAAACTATAAGGACTAAAACCGATTAAAAACATACTAAACAGAGTTAAAAGGTATGTGTGCATGGACTAAAAACAAGTATTTTCTAAATCGTTTAAGATTATGCACACACAAGAATCAAATAAGTAATTAAACCTATCAAATATATACATTGATAGATAGATAGATAGCTAGACGGTTATAAGGTGTTTGCATCATGCTTCATTTATAAAAACTGACCTTCCATAATCCATCACTGGCTAATATAATGAACTCTGCATCATCATTTATATTCTCCACTGTCACAAATGGCTCTGAACTCAAATGTTTCTTCAGGCTTTTGTCACCAAAAGCCCTTGACACAGCCAGCCGTCCATCAACCCGTGGAACATCCCCTGAAGTAATGACAAAAGTTGCATACTTAGCACTGGAACAAAGTCTATGCCGCTCTAAGTGAACTTTTTAAAGCAAGCAACTCAACTAGATCAGAAAAACAGCGAGAATCATTAGCTTAGTTCTATGCTACAAATCTCACAACTGACCAACCTAGCGGAGCATTTAGTAAGATTGATGCTAAGTTATAATGCATTTTAAATTATGTCATACCTGGAAAGTTTGATACAAAACCACCTCTATTCTTTATATCTTCGTGCTCCGTGTTTGGTTCATGATCCACTGATAATTGTTTGGCCACACCCTTCTTGCATAAGACAGCCCTGGAATCCCCAATGTTGGCTACTATTAACTTCTGACAATTGACTAATATGGCTGTAACTGCAGTTGAACCTCCTCTACCTAATTCACCCGACATCTCTAAAATATTAGAATCAGTTTTACTGTAAGCTCTCTTGACAGCATCTGCAGGTTCTTTCCAGAAGTCAGGCTACACAAGACAAAAAATGATTGAACTTCTATTAAAAATAGTAATCATATTCCTTTAACTATAGTTAATTTTCAATTTTGAGGATATCCCTGAAATTAATCTCCTTTACAGTTAAGTAATCAGCAATAGCTAACAACATGCATTACCTCTTTTAAGATATTGTCAAACAAATGAGACTGCAGGTAATTAGGTACATTGTGACCGGCATGTCCATCAAATATTGCAAACAAACCTAATTCATTGCTATCTACTTGCTTAAATTGAGCAACAACATAATCCTCCATGTCATGATATGATTTTCCTTTTACCAAGTGAAAGCCATGAGTTATGTTCTTCGACATCTTGCTCTTGCCTTTCCCTGAATCAGTGTCTGATGAACCCAAACCAACTTTTACCTGCAAGCAACATGCTCATGTCAAAAAATGACTATAGATTCATGCTTTGGTTATCTATATGTGAAGTAGTTAATCAAGTGGGTGATTGACCTTGCCATATATGGTCCTATGGTCATTAAGAAGATGCCCATGTAAAGAATATATTATGACCAGAGAAACCAGTGGTGCTCTCCCAACCCTCTCCGTTACAACAAGAAAACTTTATCTCAACACTGAGATAGGTTACATGAATCACACAACCACTCTCCCAAATTTACACTATATAACAAGATCGTTTGTTACACTTTGTATTAGAGCTGTCAAACAATGATCTAGCTCACATAGATAGGTCAAAGCCAAACCCCCCACAAACCCTATTGTTAAAACTTAACCTAGCTCATTCAAAGTGATATATTATGATTTTGCATTTCCCTGGAAGGAAATTAGAAAGCCCTCAACTTCTTTTACCATAGCTTTTGCAAAGTTCATTAAGGCAAATCCCAGATGGCTCTTAATGGACAAAGAACCAGGTTTTGGAAGAAAGCACTCTTAAAATCTTTATTTTGTAACTTTGTCATTTCAAAGTAAAGCCTAGGGTATGACAGAAACGAGCAAACATGATAAGCAGGTTGGTTCTGGAACATACCCTCACTCATCACAATTTACATACTCATACGCATTAAAATCAATTGAAGTATTTGACATGATCCGGTATATTTATCTCACACCGGAAACAAAGATGCATATGAGTTTCAGTGATATGTTTTTCTACAGATCGGAGATAGCTGAAAGATAATAACATTAGATTGCAGAAAAGTGATTGCAAACACTCTCTTACAAGTCAAAGTCAATGATGGAAGACCAGGCACACTCCATGAATCGGTTCAACAACAACCACAAAAAGCATACAAATAAAACAAGTTGAGTTTATTAACTTATAAGCAACAAAAAGCAATCCACAGAATCGAATGATGAAGAGTAATACCCACAAATGAAGATCTACATCATTTATCAATTGATGAATATAAAAGCAAGAAAAATGTGATCCAAGAACAGCCACCACTAATTTTCTATGCAATATCAAAAGGGAATGACTTGTACCTTCATCTTGTTAAGGATTTCTCTGGTGGTCATAGCTGTTTTCCTTGAGCTGATGAAAAGAGAGGAAGAAAAAGAAGGCAAAAAAGAAGAGAAAGATGAGTGACTGTGCTATATGCTGATGAGGATGGAAAATAGTGGCGTTGACAGACAGGTCTGAAAAGGACAAGTCCACCATGTTTGATTTTTTGATAATTTTCTTTATGTATATAAGAGATATCTGCATTGATAATCAAAACTTTATCCTTTTGAGTAAAAATTATCAAAATAAACTTACTTTCTAATAATGTATTTTCATTTACATTGGAAGAATCAAAACAACATTCTTAAACAATCTACGTATTATTATTTGTTGTTGTTCTTTGATAACTACTAAAACTGTTATTTAACTCTACGTTTTACACCCCTTCTGCAAAATTTCCATATTTTACCAACCTTCCCATAGATTTGATTTGGTTTCTTCTCTTATAATCCTATATCAGGTGTTTTCAATAGCTAGCCCTCCACGTGGAATAGAGCAAAATTTTAAGGTTTAAAGTAAGTTTTCTTTTTTTTTAACTATACATAGCTTTTATCTTTAATTTAAAGATTTAACCTTTTATGTTCATCGTTTTCATTTCGTTTAAATTTTAATAAAAAGTAATATTTTTTGAAAATGGGTAAAATTATATATTTTTATCTTAAGTAGAGATTAAAATTAGTTATTCTTCTATACTTTAGTTTAATTTAGTTTCCAACTTAAAAATCGTATTTTTAACCTAATTTTATTAAATTTATATAAAGTTTCAAATTTAATATCATATTTTTCTACTAACATCAAAATAAGATGTGTCTAGCTGTATAAATAACTATTTAAATATTATCATAAAATACACTAAAAACTTAAAATAAATTTAATAAAATTTTATTAAAAAAATTAAATTCACATATTTTAAAAATTAAAAATTAAATTAAACCAAAATTTTAAAAATAGACTAATTTTCACATAAAATTAAAACATTAAAATATATTTAACCAACTAAAAACATCTGCCAAATTATTATAAAAACTAAAAAGTAACCTTCTAGAAGTATAATAACAAATAACAAAGATAAAAGTTGAAATAATGCAGGCGCCACAAGTATATTTTAAGAAATTAAATATAAGCTTTTCAGTTGTTGATAAATTTTTAAAATTAAATTTAAAATGCAAAAGTAATTCTAATATAAAATTTATTCTTCAAAATATATACTTGTAAGTTTCAACTCATGAGATATAATTATAAGAAGTACTCATTGGCTCAATAGTAAATATTTTTTGATAATCTGAATTTATACGTCCAAATAAAACACTTATAATCTGAATTTGGTTTTTAATAAAGGAATAGCTTTTGAATAAAATACATTGAACAAATAATTGAAAGACTAAACTTTAAAATTTTATTTAATTGCGTAAAAGTTGTACGCTTACCCATGTTGACTAATGGCTACCGTGACTTTTTCAATGGATGAAACTTGTTACTTGTAAAGTATATATAGGTATTTCTTTTTATAATTTGATGTGAATAAATAAAAATCTGAAGTAGGTAGAAAGAAGGGAAATTAAACAAAGTAACTTTATTTTTATCCAATTTTATCAAAATTTCCTACACGGTTAAATGGTGGTTGTTGGATAAGATTCCATTATATAATAATGAAATTGTGTTATCTAAACAAGAAATTTAACAAACCATAATTTTTTTTATCCAATTTTATAAAAACTATTTACGTAGTTAAATGATTATTGTTTGATATGATTTTATTTTAAGGAAATTGTGTTACTTAAATATGTGTTTTCCTGCTTGTTGGCATCTGACTCTACGTGAAGTTGTATTTAACTATCATAACTTTTATATTAGTCACAAACAACAACTTGTTTAGTCTAATTCTGCTTTTTTTTTTTTTTTTTATTTTTTTTTTTTTTTTTTTTTTTTTTTTTTTTTTTCTTCATCTTCTTTTTTTTTTTTATTTTTTTTTTTTTTTTTTTTTTTCATTTACAATGAAATCATGCAAGAATTACGCAATTTTAGTTTAGTTAGGAGCAATAGTTGAAATAATATATAAAGGACACAACTTTATGTGATTAAAACTAAAATAATATAGAAAGACAATGACTTCACTTGCTTTTATACTATAGAAATTATGTACTATCTATACAACTTTGACATCGTACAAATGTGAATTTCATTTTTTATTTATTATATTAGTTTGTTATTTTATAATTTGTATGATTGATTTAAATTTGGAAATAAATATTTCAATTAATTTAATTATGTTTTGAGTCTCCAATAAATTTGGAAACTTTCAATTGAGTTCGTATTAAGTTTTTGTGGTTTACTAAGTTCTCAACATATTAAAAATTTTTAATTGAGTTTATGCGATTAGATTGTACAGTTAACTATGTAATGTGATAGTGAACTTACATTACTATTCCGTCACATAATACTATAAGACTTTAATAATGAAGATCTCCCTCGAAGATTTACTATATTGAACAAAAATTATATTTAAAACAAATTAAAAGCATAAAATTAAAAAATATGAAAATAAAAGATAAAAAAAAATTCAAAAATTATAAAATATAAGATTATATAATAAAAAAAAATTTAATTATTAAAGATAAAATAAAAAATATAATTTTAGTTTCATAATTTTTTAATTATCTAATTTTACGATTCATAATTTTATATTTTATAACTTCGTAATTTTATAATGTCATAATATTATAATTTCAAAAATTATAATTTTTTAATCTTATAATTTCATAATTTTATAATTTTTGTAATTTTATAATTTCATAATTATATAAGTAAATATTTTTATAAATTTATAATGGTTTAATTATAGAATATAGAAATATTAAGTGTAAAATTAGATAATTAATAAAATTAAAAATTATGAAATTAAAAGCATAAAATTATATTTAATATTTAATATTTATTAATTTATTAATTTTATTATTGTCTAAATATCTAATTTTATAATTTTAATTTTAATTTGTTTTAAGAATAATATATCGTTAAATATATTAAATCCTTGATGAAGATTCTCATCGTTAAAGTATATTGTAATAGTATTATGTGGTGACATTTAAGCATAATGATTGTGTAAGTTAACTCCTACTAGGGATGTAAAAAAATCCGTACCCGCGAGTATCTATAGATAAAACCCGCAACGGATATGAAATATATATTGTAAATTGACATTCACAGGTAACGGGTACAGGTATTTTTATACCCGTATGTTAAAGGGGCGAGTATGAGTATCATAGTATCCATACCTATGTATACTCGTACCCACTGTACTCTAATTTAAATTAAAAAATAATAAAACATGACTAAAATATTAACATATTGATTTTGAATGAGTTATTTTTTTATGAATTAGTTTTATAAAAATTTCATTTCTTTGTAACATGTCATTCACACTATTTAAATGGGTTATTTGGACTTTGTTTGAAATTTATGAATGTTATATATTGTATTTTATTTGAATTTACGATTAAAATATGTTGTTAAATATTTAGTTTTATTTTTTTTTAAATACTCGCGAATATCCGTGGATATTAAAAAATTATGCGGCACAGATATGGGTACGGGTAAGAGACAAATATTTATCCATCGCGTAGGGTACAAAGGAACCACTACCCGTACCCTACCCGCCACGTTGACATTTCTAACTCTCACGTCATATCTAGTTAACAAAGTTAACAGTAAAATCTGAGAGAAACAACTTAATTAACTTAATTGAAAAGTTTTAAAATAAATTTTGAGGACCGAATATACCACTAAAATCTAATAGAGACTCAACTAGAAATTCTTAAATTTACGAGGGAGTCAAAACATAATTATGTCTTAATTTAATTTATTGTATGTATGTTAAAATGGGAGGAAAATTGAATGTGTGATATAATATGCGTAAAAAAAAGTGTAAATAAAGTAATCAAATTTTAATTTAGTGAGGACAAAATGTTACAAATGACAATATTTTATTGTTTCGATTAAAAATTCTTTCTATTATAATCTTTATTCTGAAAATAAAAATATATCTTCTGACTTATTCGAAATTGGTTTATTTATTTTGTTATAAATACGATTAGTAGTTGGTTTTCATGATTTCTTAAGTGGCATGTAAGGTTATATATGAAATTCAGTCCATATAAGTACACTAATAAATTTTATTTTAAATTAGATCAAATTGGACTATAAACCTTGCAAATATTGTGGAGGTTGTAGACTAGGTTAACAAATGTCACTAGTTGTAAATAATAAACAATTTTGTTGATTATATCTTTGCACATGACACATCATAAATTGTTGTTCTTAGTAAGGCCGTAAAATCTTATGTGTTTTGGTCCCTTGTTCAACAAATTATAATATTTTTCTTTCAAATATTGTCTTAATAACAACTTAAATGGGTGATGATCATGCTCCTTTTAAAATAGTATGAATTCGATTAGATTTATTATCATATGCTTCTACCTTTTGCCTTTGTCATATATTTGAGCTCACTTTTCTAATGGTATTTGACTTATCCAAGAAAATGCTTGCCAAAATTCTAATCTCATAGCCAATAACTTAGCTTGAAAAGAGGGGTTGTTTCATTTGATATCAGTGGCAATGTAATAAACGAAATTACTTAAACATTTTTGTGATTTTGTAATGTTGTATAATGGAAGTTAAGGAATATAGATATCCATGTTTATTAATTGTCTCTTTCAACTCTAAATTTGTGAATCTTTTGTTAAGACCTAATGCAATATAGTGGTACGAGATCACCTGCTTCCCAATTAACTTTTGGAGATTGTAATGATGACAATATATTGTTCCCTTGGTCAATTATGATACATACATTTGGTTGAGGCATGACATATGCTTGCAACAATTTGGAAAAATCATATCATATCTTCCTTTTTTTTTCACTTTCAACAATTGTGAAAGCTAAAAATAATGCATTCTAGCTTCTATTTTGACTAATTATAGTACAAGGTATCATGATATTTTTTCGGTAAAAAAATTTCCTATCAACATGGACTATAGGATTGCAATAGTTGAGGCCATTAGTGCATAGGTTGAAAGATAAAAGACATGTTTTAAGATGTAAGACAAGGTGTCTTAAATACCATCAACAACATAAGGATATGTAAAATACTCTACAATTGTATCTAGAAACTTTGTTTTACAACTTACAACCATCTTGAAATATGATTATATGTCTATCTTTATAATCATCTTCTACCAATAGGGATGTCAACAAAATTTGTACCCGTAGATAAAATCTGCAACAAGTAAAAAATGAAATGAATATTGTAAATGGATACCCACGGATAACATGTACGAGGATTATATTATCTGTACCCGTGGATACATGTATCTGCTATACTATAATTTAAATTAATTTTTTTTTAAAAATATAATTAAAATATCAACACATTAATTTTGAATGGGTTATTTTAATTAGTTTTAAAATACAATCTCTTTTTTCTTTGTAAATTGTCATTTAAGCATTGTTTAAATTAGTTATTTTAACTTTATTTAAAATTTATGAATGTTATGTATTATATTTTATTTGAATTTATGGTTAAAATATGTTGTTAAATATATATTTTTTAAATATCTACGGGTACATATGTGGATATTAAAAAAAAATATGTAGGTACCCACCTAACGAGTACCTACACAAATATGAGAACGAGTACAAGACGAATATATTTATCCAGTGGACAAAATACGAGAGAGGTACTATTCGTACTCTATTAGTCATGTTGACATCCCTAGTACTGCCTATCCATATGTCATGTACAAAATTAAAATTAAAATATCATTTGTATGTGTATAAAAATATAATTGGTTAGTAGTAAAAATCCTATATCTCTTAAATATCAAAACAACGGAGATTGTTGTTCACTCTCGTTAGGTTTCATAAATTGTTGGTGTTGTTAAACTTGTTGAATAAATTATACTTGGAATGACTCTTTCACATGACTCTGAAAAATTTATTATAACATTTTTCAAAGTGTAGAAGTATTCAAATATGATGTGCTTGATTGATTACTATTACTCTTTAAGCAACATAATTTCTTTTCTCTAAACAATGTAGTTAACAACATAAAAAACATAAACTCAATTGAAAGTTGTGTTTGTGGATATATAATAAAATAAAATTTAAGTGAGTTATAATCATAATTTATGACTAACTATAAAAGAGATTAATTATTAATAAATTAAATTCAAACTAAAGTAGTATTCTACCACCTACTTTTTTACTCGTGTAATTCTATCAAGTCCTCACAACCTAATCTACCTAAACTGTTTTAAAGAATTATCGCTCTATAATGGTGTGATAAATATTCTACCTTTCAAGAAAAAAAAAAGTCTAACTAATAAAAATCAAACTCATATTTCACTCTATTATTGTATGAGGATTTATTATTGAACAATTCATAGATATATTTGTGAATTTTCTTTTTAAGTCTTAAGTAATAATCATCGATAAAATTCAGGCTCATAATTTTCAATCTGACGTGACTTTTATCAATGAAAAATGTGAATTTCTTTAAGTCTTGTGTAATGTTCTAATCCTCATATAAGCTTTTCATAGCCTAATTTATTTAAACTTTTTTTTTTAACCAAAAGAACAAGTATTCTACTTTGTTTCTAAGGAAAATTTACAAATATTTTGGCTAGTGTCAATATGGGCTATGAGTGGTCCCAAAAAGCAATTGTCTTAGTTGGGCCCATGGGTTCTTCAAGAGAAACCCAAAATAGAGACTCTGGTTTTTCAAAGTGCTAATTGTCCCTTTGGCATTGTTTCCTCATACAAAGAAAGTTCACACCATTTATTCCTTTGGTCTTCTCCATGTTTGGTTTCTTATTTTCCTTTTACCTTCCCTTTTTACTTTTTTTTTCTTTCTCTAAATAGTAATGGGTGTGTGTATTTGGACTATGTCCTTTGCAATAATAACAAAATGCTACTTGACAAAAGAGTAGTGTGAGATTCATTGTACTTCGGATAAACAAACACTAATTGAATCCACAATCATGAAGCCAAAATCTTTTTAATAATTAAGATAATGTATTTGTCATTAAAGCAATATTGACTAAGGAAATGAAAATTACAAAGTGATTAATATCTTAAATACATAAATTATGAGAATTATTAGGAAGGTTTTGCAAAAGGAATTAGAATTAATCTTTTTAAATATGTTATGGAGCCAAGAGAGGCATGATGATTAAATAACTTTTGCTTTCTAGTACTTCATTATAATCAAAATTAATTATACAAATGTCTCTAAAACATGACAAAGTGGTCAAGTTTTTCACATATGTGTAAATATATTGCATGAAATGGCCATATAATCATTTGGGTGCACCAAACTTCTTAACATTCTTTCTCTTTTAGAACTAAAATGGGAACATATCCAACATCATCTAAAATATTAATTTTTAAAATGTTGGTAAACATGGAGAAGATCTTCAACCATAAATCACATAAGTAAATTTAACATCTCATTGAATGCCAAAAACATTAAAACATTAAGTCTGTGGTATTTTTGCTTTCTATATACTTCATTTTCACCCAATGAAAAGTTCACATTATATTTAAACTCTAAAAAAATAAACCAATTAACATATATATTGAATAACATGATGGGAAATTAGTTACATGATTAGAACATTTACAAGTTTTCAGGTTGGTACATCATTCAGAGTATTTATTTATCTATTAAGTTGTAACAAAAAGAAATAAATCTAGAAAGTTAGATTTATGTTTAATTTAATCTCAAAGTCTAATCAATAGAATGAAAGTTACCCTACATATTATTATGACAATTTTTATTTAACGATACACTTAGTTTTTCTGCAATATTTTTCCTAATTTTTTTTTAGTCTTTACAAAAATACTTTTTATTTCAGTATATGATGTCATTATACGTTAATATGACATTTTTTTATGAAGGTCAATCTTGAGTGGATAATTTTGCTAATATGTCATGTGATGACATTATCATGATATATACATTATCATTGTTAAAATTAATAAAGAGAGTTAACAACTAGAACTAAGAAAAAAAAAGTTAAGACAAACGAAAATCAAACAAAAGTAAACCAGAAACCAAAAAGATTTGTATTATGAATATTAGTGAGTTAATCAAGTTTTAAAGGCAATAAGAAGATTATAAATATAATCAATGGTGTGTTAGAGAATGAAGTGAGAAATAAAAGGAAAATAATAATATGAAAATAGAGTGAAAAGAGAGTAAATGTTTTGTAACGTCTTAAAAAATTGCATTTGCTTTTCATTATGTAATTATATTAAAATGTTTTGTTATGTGATCATTGATCAATGTTATAACTATGTAAATTATATTTCGATCATCAAACTTTTACACCTCTAAATAAGCATTTTGATGAATCTAACAATGCAGAAATTATGGAGGGTGTGATAACAATAAATGAATATTTTATCTTACTGGTGTGTTGTTTCATTCATGACATGTTTATTCAGGAAATTTGATTAAAAAAATTAAAAAGGAAAAAAATAATAATAAAGAAACAAAAATAATACACAATTAGTAAGATGAATGCGTAATAGAACCAAACATGTATACCGACTTTAAAAGAGACACTAATGTTATGCGTTTGTTATTTTGTTCTCAAAAGTACATAAAACTTGACTCTAGCTCATATCCAAGTTGTCCATTAATTTGAAAATTTTCATAATATATGGTGGATATCAAATATGAGATAATATTTTGAATTTTAAGATTATAAAATGAAAACAAGGTTAACGAACAAGATTGAGAATTATATAAAGTTTAGAATAGTCACATTAGGAGGCTACGATAAGAGTAATTTAAAATTTTTTACTAATTTTTTAATATATTTTTTAAAGACAAAATTGTGATTAATGTAAAATCCCTTTTTTTGTCCTAAAATTTAAAGGGGGCCTACTCCTATCTGTTGGGCCTAGTCCTATCTGTTGGGCCTAAGGACTAGCCCATAGGGTGTCCAAAGCTCTTAAGGCAGCCTAACCCTCTCATTTTTTGGGATTCTTGCGAAAAACATGACGTTACCCTTCCCCTTCCCTATCAACAGAAGCTCTGCTAGGGTTTGGTTCCCTCTTGTTCGTGCTAGCTCAAAAGCCACCTCGTCTCACGTAAGTTGGTCCCTGAACTGTACTCCCTCCTTTATAAGTTTGTTTTTGTGGTTTCTGTTAGGATTCACAGTCGTAACCCTTAGTAACCCTGTTATTCTCTCTATGCCGCTGTTCGAGTTCCTCTTGGAGCTGTTGGGTTCTTTGGCTTAAGGTCGCAGTCTGTTATTAGCCTCTTTCCAGGTAAGGGAAGCTAGGGCTTTATTGTTTTTTACGTTTTAAATGCATGTTCGGTTGAATCTATGTACTGGATGGTTGGTATGTGTTATTAGTCATATGAAAATGCGTGGTTTTTACTGCTATACCGAGGTGGACCTGTTTCTGCATGAGAGAGAGTGGTGAGCTATGTTGAACTCGCCCAGGCGAGCGGGTTGGTCGCTCAAAACGAAAGCTCTCGCTTAAGCGAGGAGCTCTCGCCTGAGCGAGAACATCAGTAGCTCACTCCCCTCTCTGTTTCGAGGGCTCGCCTAAGCGAAGGCCACTCGCCTGAGCGAGAGCAGTCTCGCCTGAGCGAGTTGGGCTAGCTTGAGCGAGACCTCGACGTGCTCCCTGTCGCAGTCTCACCCAGGCGAGAGCTGGTAGCTTGAGCGAGGGGTTCCTCTCGCCTGAGTGAGGACTCTTTAGCTTGAGCGAGATTTGGCATTTCTAAGTGTATATATATTTATATATATGTATGTCTCACATGATTGATTGATGTACGCTTAAGACGATTCGAGCCATGATGCTATAGGTATTGTATATGATATATTGGGATTGTAAGTTGATGTGTTTAGCATGGGCTTGGTGTGATATATGCTTGATTGGTTTGGTAAATATATATATATATATATATATACACATATTGGCATGAGATTGATGTGCATGAGAACTCTAAGAGTGGTTGGTGAAACATGGGTAAAGTGCGGGTACGACGTAATCCCATGACCTTCATAGGGAGTACCCATGGTGGTGCCTCACTTAATGGATGTAATTCTGTGGACCCTCCTAGGGGTAGTCCACAGTGGTGCCTCACTTAATGGACATAATTCTGTGGACCCTCCTAGGGGGAGTTCACGGTGGTGCCTCACTTAATGGACGTAATTCCGTGGACCCTCCTAAGGGGAGTTCACGGTGGTGTCTCACCTAATGGACGTAATTTCGTGGACCCTCCTAATGGGAGTTCACGGTGGTGTCTCACCTAATGGACGTAATTCCGTGGACCCTCCTAGGGGGAGTTCAGGGTGGTGCCTCATCAACAGGGCGTAATTCCACGAGGGTAACGTGGTGGTGCCTCAAGGTCAGGACGTAATTCCACGAAGGCCTCGTGGTGATGCCTCATGTAAGGATGTAATTCCGCGAAGGCCTCGTGGTGATGCCTCACTGCTAGGACGTAATTCCACAGTTTGGTGGTGGTGCCTCATCGTATGTATCCGGATAGTCAAGTCTTGGCGTCTCATGTAGTTTGGTACTTCTTACGTGGATGTATGTTAATTATGCTTGACTATGAACTCGTATGTTGAGTGTTATGATATAAGAACCTTTTTGCATTAGCTTACCCTTTGTTTGTTTATATGATTGTGTGTGGTTTGCTCCTTTGCGATGATCATCAACCTTGTTGATGTGAGCATATGTGAGAACCTCTAGCAGTGGTAATAATAATAGAGATGTTGCAGTTTGATGATATCTTGGACGACTATCAGGCTCACTATGGGGGCCTCAGCGTTTGGAGTTTAGTTGTAGTAGTAGTTTCTCTCGCTCTTGGCGAGTTCTTGTACCTCGTTTAGGCCTGTGGAGCCTCTTCCTTTTGTTATGGATACGTTGAGGTACTATGTACGTCATATTCCGTTTTTCCGCACTCTCTGAATATTTAATACATGTGGCGTTTATTTAAATTGATTTTTATCTATTTAATTGGAACGTTACAATTAAGGATGGCGGTCTGACAGTATTAGGAACAACCACCGCGTTTCTGAGGTATTATCTGTTTTGGAGCATGAAATTCTGTCACGATTTTGTTCTTAAAAGACATTTTCCAACCTGACCCAAGTCGGTCCGACAATATCATTAAGAACAATCATTGCATTCCTGACATATTGTCTACTTTGGAGCGTGGAGCTCCATCATAATTTTATCCTTAAAACACACCTCAAACAATGAAAGCAGGAATAAATATTTAAATTACGTTTGATCTCAACTTCTAAATGATGTAAGCTAAACAACTAATAATCTCACACAAGCAAGAATATATATTATTTCTTGAACCTTTAAACCATCTTTTAAAGATAAAATTGTGATAACTTCAAACTCCCCGTTACATCAAATTCGTTGAAATTAAATCAATCATCTATAATTATAATACTATATGTATATGTCACTGTTATATAAATTAGAAAGATTGAAATATTAGTTCATAAAAGATGCCAAAAAGTAAAATCAGTTATCACCATCAACAAATACATCTCATCTCAAAAAAAAAAAAAAAAATTTTATTATTATATTTTTAAATTTTTAATAAATTTTTTTTAAAAATTAATTTAAATAAATTTTTTCTTTATCAATTTTTTTTTAATCATTATTAAAATAATCAATCCTTATTTATATATTTTAAATTAGTCTTATATTTAATCTTTAATACATCTTGTACCGAAACATAATAGATCCAAAATAATAAATTTTAATATCATATAAAATATAAATTTAAATTTAACTTATTTTCAAATAGTTATAAAATAAGAATTACTCATACTTATGTACCTTAATGGACTAATGTCCGACCATTCAAATTTCAACCACGATATGGACATTATAAACGGAATTTCATATATAAATAAATATATATATATATATATATATATATATATATATATATATATATATATATATATATATATATATATATATATAAAAATGTTTTTTTTTTTTGTTTATTTTTATTATTTTTTTCTTTTTTTT
>Ga0214545_1004319_pt1 | contig 26670 bp, 9 predicted proteins | sample CNSS4metaG_FD_160064 | JGI IMG/M metagenome (GOLD analysis project Ga0214545, IMG submission 160064) | Root nodule microbial communities from cowpea collected in UCLA plant growth center, Los Angeles, California, USA - CNSS4 | ecosystem: Host-associated > Plants > Roots > Nodule | place: USA... | reverse complement strand
ATCAAATTTGTTGATTACTAAATTTTGATAACTTTCTATTACGTAACGTGATATATTTTCACCAGTTCACTAATTTTTTATTTCTATTACGTAACGTGACATATTTTCACCAGTTCACTAATTTTTTATTTTTTTATTTTCAATATTTTAAAATTATTTAGAAAATGACATATCATATTATAAGAAAAAATTATTAAAATTTAGTAATTAAAATATCATTGTTAATATATATATATATATATATATATATATATATATATATATATATATATATATATATATATTCACTTGTTTCTACGTACGTACAGTTTCACTTGAAGCAGCAAATTCAAATCTTGTTTTTCTCAAAGATTCTGAGTCCATCATCATCATCATGTTCCACCACACTAACACCTTCAACCTTTTTCAATACCCCAACATGAACATCAACATGAACATGAACATGTCTATTTGTAACCCTACTTCTATGATGGAGGCTCATTCCAATTCTGATACTATTAAGAACCTAAATATGAGTCTAAGTTCCACATCGACTAAAAATGAGAAAGTAAAACGGTTAACTGTTACCACACCTTTCGACGGAGGATCATCCCTTGGAGGCTTTGCTAATGATCACTGTCGCCATTCTGTGACGTTGGAACCAAACAAAACAACCATTGATGCTTTGCATGGGTACGAGAAAAACACCGTCATATGTAAATTTTCACAGAAAACCATGTTGGTTCATCCATCTCAAGCTTCATCTTCCAAATCATTACCCTTTTCTCTTTTTAACAAGTGTGAATTATTGATGAGTGAATGTCCCTGGAACAGTAATCAAAATGCAGAGGTGAAAAAGGATACCAACATTGCTAATCATGACATAATCAAAGGGCAATGGACTCCTGAAGAAGATAGGTATGTGACTTTTTTTCTTATTCTTGTTAAAAAAATGATTTGGTTTTTTCTGAAATAAATAAAAAAAATGTTTAGTGACAGATTTATATGTGATTTGAATCCATTTTAGTTTATGAAAAAAAACATTGAAAAATATTTAATTAAAAATAGGAATTTGTGGTTTTTGTAGAGCTCTTGTGGAATTGGTGAATCAATGGGGAACCAAGAAATGGACACAAATTGCAAGATCAATAGAGGGCAGAATTGGGAAGCAATGTCGAGAAAGATGGAATAACCATCTTCAGCCAAACATTAAGGTTTTTCTCATTCGATTCTTATTTCTTATGTGTACTTAATTTTGTGTGTGTCAATATTAACGAAAATTATACTTTAATTTTTATTTTTTTTAACTTTCATTATTTATTTTCTGACGTGATTTAGTGTAGATCATTAATTCTTTTAAAAAAAAAATAGTGATACATTACTCAATAATCTACACTAAATCGTGTCAAAAGGTAAAAAGTGAAAATAAAATATGGAAGTCATAATATCATTATTTCAATATTAATGAGATGAAAGAGTAAAGTTAAACGTAATTTTATAAAAGTATTCTAATATCACTTTTCATACTTTTCATAAGAAATAAGTGTATTTTTTTTAGTCTTATTAGATCTATTTTCTTTTTCCCCTTTCTCATCCTTCCATTTTTTCTTCAATGCCATGTAATAAATAAAACACAAACTTGTTGTCAAAAATATAAAAAAAGTGAAAAATTCAAGCAATTAAAATTTCGTTTATGCAAATTCAAGATGAAAATTATTTTGTAAGAAAATTCATGTAAACATTTTTTTTTTGCATTCTATTTACGCTTATGATAATATAATTGTTTAACTCTTTCATACATACCAATTAATCTTTTGCTGATTTTTCGAACTTGATATTTCTGTCTACTTTTGACAATTTTGTAGTACTAATAGGAACACTGGTCAGGTGAATTTATATTTATTTTTTCTCAAATCATTTTTTTTTTGTAGAAAAATATATTTGAAGACATTTTGTTTTATTACATACAATTGCAATTTATTTTAACATCATACATACTTTTGAGCGATATGAGTATGTTATTTAATTTGAATAATAATAAATTTTAATGATAAAAATAATTATTTTTATGATCAATTTAACTATCAATTTATAATTTAAGAATTATTGATAAGTAAAATATTTATAAAAAATTATAATTAGTCTCTAAAATAACCAAACTAATTTCTATCATGAATTGGTAATTAGTATTAATTACTTTAATTACTCAAGTCAAAAGAATTAGTTTCTCTATTTAAGAAATTGATCTCTAATTTGATGATATCTATACATATTTTTAATCATTAAAATTAGTTATTAATTAAGAATTTTGTTGTATTAATTATATTTAAATGATAGTTTTTGGCATTAATTTTTAATAATGATCGATCATCATATTAATAATGATCAATCATCATATTTATACATGTATATATAAATTAAAAGATGTGATTTGAATTTATGTGTGTGCAGAAGGGATCATGGAGTTTGGAGGAAGACATGATTTTGATCAAAGGGCATCAAGAATTTGGAACAAAATGGTCGAAGATTGCAAAGAGAATGTGTGGTCGGAGTGAGAATGATATAAAGAATCGTTGGAATGCCACCATGCGACGCCAAAACTGCAACAAGAACAACCAAGGTAACTACAAAGGCTCAATGCTCCATGCCTATGTTAAATGGGTCACTGCAACCCAACAATCTGCAAAACTTCTCTCAAACAAAAACAATCAAAATGTGCTTGGATGCAGTTGTGATGAGCTGGCTCTTTTGTTGACCTAGCTTCGGTGTTGAATAAAATAGGTTTAATTAGTCGGATGATAATCAATTTTGTTCGAATATGTTACTTTGCTACTCGTTTTTTAAAAATATGTCAATTAAATTCTAATTTTTGAAAAGATGTCTCAATTAGGTTCCTTCAACAAAAAAAAATATAAACGATGTTAACGATATTGATATTTAAAATAACTTACAAAATTAAGTATTGATATTTATATTAAAATTTAGTGGTAAAAGTCATAAATAAAGTTAACGACGTTCATATTTGTTTTTTTAGAAGAAATCTAATTGAGACATTTTTAAAAAAATTATGACTTAATTAACTCCTATTTAAAAGCATGTATCAATATGATACGTCTTAACGAAAATAAATATCATTTGACTGATTGAACCTATAATATATAAATGTTGTTGATGAAAACATTTACTGTGTGGTGCAGTGACAAACAATAACCAAGTGGGAATTCAAATTATGAAGTGTGTTTGGTTATATTATGTTAATGTTTGATCAAATTTTGTTCATGGTTATTTTCTTTGGCTGCACATTAGTTATATGCTATTATGTTTTAGAAAACAAAAACGATTGTTTGACAACGATTTAGGATTACAACTTTTTATACCCTCTGAAATATTATAATAATTAAATAATATCACAATTCTATAATGCTATAAGAATTGAAATAAAATGAAAATTTATGGTTTTTTAACACTAAAATCATATAAAAAATTAAATAAAATATGTTACCATATATTTAAATGGATAGTAACTCGGTATAGTTAGTATTAATGTATTAGAAAGGTTGATAGTGAGGATGTGAAGAAATTTGTGTTGTTGGAATTCATGTATGTATAGATGATGGATATGCAAATAAGCATTTGCTTAATTCAAGGGTTAAATGGATAAAATTTGAGATACCAATCTATAAAATAAAAAAATTATTAGTTACTTAAATAAATTTAGAATTATAATTGATTGTTAAATTGGTCATTAATTAATTAGATATCAGTTTAGAAACTAATTAAAAAGATATTGATAGTTAATTTTAGGTGACCAATTTATAAACTAATTTTTTTGCTTGATTACTAGATTTTTGAGACCAATTTATATATTAATTATAATTTTTTATTCAGAAATTATGTTAGTAATCAATAATTTTTTTTTTATAAATTGATATTTAAATTGATCACTATAGTGATTAACAATTATTTGTCATCGATATTGGTTGTTAACCAGGATTTTCTTGTAATGTTTTATTATGTTTATAGCAAATCCACCCGTGGTAAATTATCAAGTATAAAAAATAGTCACATTATTTAAAAAAAATGATGAATTTAATTGAACTTGTAAATTAATAATGAAACTAAATTAAGTTAATTAAATTAATAACGAGACAAAAAGAAAATTAATCAAGTCAAACTTTTAATTTTAATTTATAGATAATTTTACAAACTCATATCCACTATGAGTTTAAGAAACTTAAATATATAAATAGGACATAATTTTATTTTTTATAGATCAATCATTTATATTGAGTTAAACTTAATTTTAAAGATGACATGAAGGTTGATAATTATAGTTATAGTTAAATATATTGTTGTTAGATATCTAAATCTTTTCCAACTATAAAATTACCATTATATAATTTTTCATTGATACCTTAAAAGTGGAAACTCATACATTTACAACAAAAAAATAAATAATAACCCTACCAATTTCATCTTATAATATTTAAAAATTGAATAAAAGTAATTAATATTTTAAATTTTATCTTAATATTTTAACATTCGTAATTGTCTCCCTACACTCCAAAAAAAAAAAATTAATCATGATTTTAACTACGAAATGTAAGAAAAAAACGAGTTCTGGTTTAAATTTTTTAGAGTATGAAGATTCGTAATATTTATACTAACCCAATAAAATTATTTAACCATTTATTTTTATTTCTATTGGGCCTAAGAGGCCCACGCTATCATTTGTCATGGGTCATACTCCTAAACTTAAAACCCAACAAGAATAACCGGTATAGAACCGTTTCAATTTAATCAAAAGTTTCAAAATCAAATCTACCAAAATAGAATTTTTATTTTATTTATTATTCCTATTATTTTGTCCTACTATAAGGTTTTCCGATCAATTTTGTTTTTTCTAAACTATTTATATATTCAACCACGTGTTTATATAGATGAATAAATAATACACTAGTTTGCTAATAACTTTTATATATATGAACAAAATAAACTAACAATTAACAATGTGTAAAGCAGTTTTTACACCTTTTTTGCGTAATCATAAATATATTAATTTTTATAATAACATCCATTCTGAAAATAGTTTAATTAAATTTTAAATATTTATACATTTATGTATTTTTAATTAAATTTCTAATAAAAATTTCATTCTATTAAATGTTTAAAATATTTTTCGTTTTCATATTTGATTTTTTCCTTAACAGAATAAATCATTGTCATCTCCATCTTCTCGTCTTTAATTCATCTAAAATCATTGTTATATCCATCTTTTGTAATTCCTGCTTAACTTGTTTTTTGAGAAAGAAAGAACAAATTAGAATTGGAGGATATAGAAGAACGAAAGAGTAAGTTGATCAATAAATTGGAGTAAAAATAAAAATAAAAACAACAGTCACATTATTTAATTAACAACAAAAATCAAGCAACAAAATATCTAAAAGGAAAAAAATAATTTAAATATTAAGAATTCACTTAGAAATAGACAAAATTTTCTATATTCTTAAACTTTAATTAAACCTTTCAAAATTCATACCCTTTCATACAACATAATTTCTAATACCATACTTAATATCAATAAAATATTAGTGGAAGATCTTAAAACAAATTAGGGTGTCAAAATATTTATATAAATATATAAAATGTTTTGAAAATGTGAAATATATAAAATATATTATAGATATGTTAAATTAAAAAAATAATTTAAATTATATATAAATTTATACAAATATAACAAATTTGGGGAACCTTCCCCTTTTTGTTAACACCAAGTTTTTCTCCTAAATACATATATAAAAAAATAATAATTATTAAGAAATGATTTTTAATTAAAACTAAACCTTTCAAATTTGGTAATTATTACACTCATTTTATATTATAAATGTGACTTTATTAATAATCGATGAAAGATTCTCAACATGCTTTTTATTACACTAAAATATACAAATTACAAACATGAAAATTAAACATTAATAATGATAATCTAATAGCAAATAAAACAACAGATCCAAACAAAAAAATTACTAAATTGATTTTATTTTTGATCTAACATTAAATTAGAAAATTTATGATTGATTGAAGATGTGATTTACTGCAGTACACCACATCTATACTATTTATTAAAGTCGTGTATTATTATTTATTAAAGTTTGAGTTCATATCCTCTATTAATTTTATTTATATTATTCTTTACTGAACATTAAAAATACTGAACATTAAAAATACACTATATTGACATTTTAAATATCTTTTCAATATATTTTAAAATATTAAAATTAATAATAATTAGTATATTACAAAAATACAATAAAAGAACAGTTAAACAAAATCTCACAAAGAATCTATTCTTATTAAAATTTAGTCTGAAACAATCAAGATTATTATGATTATCGTGGGGGCCACAATACTTACTTTTTCCCTTTTTCTAAGTGTGTCCTTTTGGAAGGGTTAGTGTTCCCGAACATGCCCTAGAGTACAGAAAAACTCCAACAATAATTTGTGTGGTCACATGCAGACACCACATGCACCACAACATTTGTGGGACACATACCATTATGGAGGCCATTATAGCCTTAGCAAGTGTCTTAACACACGCCCACAACACAACATAACTCACCAAACAACTACCACCACTACCTTCACGTTTTCTAAAAATACTCACATTTCTTATTAGGTTTATTCTAGAGATATACCAAAACACTTAACATCTACTCATAAAATATCAAGGGTTAAATACATTTTTGTCCTTTAACTTTTCGTAAATTTTGAAATTAGTTTATTTCAAAATTTTAGATCAATTTAGTCATTTATCTTTCGAAATACGTAAATTTAGTCATTTTAATCAAATTTTGTTAAATTTATTTGACATTATTTTAAGCGCGTTTCATAATAGTATTTGACTTAACATTAAAACAAAAATGTGTCAAACGGTATAAATAACTCAAATACAATCCCGAGATGTATAGGAAACATTAAATAAACATAATAAAATTTGATTAAAATCAATAAATCCACGTATTTCAAAAATGAATGACTAAATTGATCCAAAGTTTTGAAATGAACGAATTCCAAAATTCGCTAAAAGTTAAGGGACGAAAAACATATTTAACCCAATATCAAAACATCAACTTCTACTCAAAATTTAATATACATATATAATTCTTATTTCATTTATTTTTATTTTATATAAAACATTTTACTCATGCTTAAATATTTTAGGTTAAATAATATATCTTTTTACCAAACTATTATAAAAATTTATGTTTCTTCTTCGAACTAAATTATGAAGTATCTAGTCTTATACTTTATAAAATTCGTATAAAATATTCTTTGCAACATATGATATGTATACTATTTTTCACGTGACTGACAAAGTTTTACAATAAATTATAATATAACATTTACATGTTAAAGTTGGGGAAACATTTTATATTACTTTTACAAGAATTAAATAATTTTGATTTAGAATTAAAATATTATTTTATAATCTAAGAATTAAAAACATATTTTGTGTAAATAGTTTAGACCCTTATATATATAAATCATTAAAATTGATTAATTTTTTTTAATATTTTTCATTATTTTATAAAGCAGAAACTAATAGTATCAACTTTATAGCATGGTTGTTTATGTTGAAATAAGTTATTTGTGTTTAACTTATTTTTAGCATTAATTGGAGTGAGCTGGTATTGGCATTGTTTGGAATTTGGATTCTTTGGGTTTTTTTTTGTTGTTGTTGTTTTTCTATTGTGTATTTTTATAATATACCGATTAGCATTAATTTTGATGTTTTAAAATATATTAAAAAGATATTTAAAATATCAACACAATGTATTTCTAATATTCAGCAGATGACAATACCAAAAAAAATGAATTTGGATTTCCGGTTGAGTTTTTGTGTGCTGATCCTTTACTCTGTATTTTCATAATATATTGATTACCACTAATTTTAACGTTTTAAAATGTATTAAAAAGATATTTAAAATATTAACACAGTGTATTTTTAATATTCAACAGATGAGAATATCAGAAAATCAGTAAAAAATCTATACTCCATTATTTGTTTGTGGTTAAATGACTCATAAGCTAATAATTCAATCGATCATGCATGCTCCTGAAAAAAAAAATGGATGACCCGATCTATATGTGAGTTCATTTATTTTTGCTTTTTTTATTTATTTTTTTATGAAAGCGTCGTTTTTTAATTAATTTTCGTGAATTTGTCTTGTTATGATGCTCTCCTAAAATGGGATATTTTGATTATTTATTGTTTATGGATTTGTCTTGTTATGATATTAAAAAATTCTTTTATATTAGATACATCGTTATCATTTCTAAATTTGGAATATGAATTTATGGTTATAAATATGAGATATCAGGTGTCTTAGCAAGTAGTGATGTATAATTTTTAACTTATATTAGATTAACCGACTCGATTAATACTTATATTATTACAAGAATATGTCTCATAATTTATATACTAATTTATAAAATAAAAAATTAAATTTTATTAAAATAGATATGATTACGAATAAAAAATTATAATTAATTTTTAAATTGATTTCTAAAATTTAATTATCAAAAGAGATTAGTCATTAAACATTTCATTAAACATTAGTTATAAATTTTTGTTATACAAAATGAGTTTTTAAATTAATTTTTAAATTAGTATTTAGTTAATTATATCAATTTAGTAATTAATTATAATTTTTTGTTTATAATAATAATTATTTTAATAATTAATATTTTTTTATTTTATAAATTAGTATATAAATTATTAACAACTTGTTATTATTAAAACTAATAATTAATGAGACATTTTCTTATATTGTGATTGATTCATTAACACATTTAATAAATAGATTCATCTTTATGAAAGTTCGCATTTAATATAAACATGTACGTGACTCAAAACCTTGTTGTTATCTTTCTGAATAATATCTTGTGTTAATATTTTTAAACAATTTTTATATTTTTAATTTACGTTGAAATTGTACACAAAGCTCGCCTCCAAATTCTTGATTATATGGAACGAAAAATGAATATCTATATTTTTGTTATTGCTTTTGAAGAACAATCCCCATCGTAATAATAAATAATTATTTTATTTTATTTATATCTTTTATCTTAACAAATAGTTTGTAAAGTTTATGTAAGGTTAGTATTAAATATCTTCTTTAATAGTGATCGTAAGTCATTTTTGTTTTTCAATATTAGTTTATATTCTTATTGTTATCTTCTTGAATAGTGGGAACAACTAAGAAATGAACAATAACTACTTAAAAAAGTATTAAATAGTGGCTATTATTTGACTACACGAACATGAATAACAAATCAATTAGCAATGCTGAATTTAAATAACATGAAAAGAGTTATTTCGAAAAGCATAATTGAATAAATATGCATTAAGTTATCTCCAAAAGTCATCATTAATTAGGCATGAATAAGTGATCAACCTTAGTCTTAAATTGTTTTGATAATGTTATAGAAAATTCTACGTAAATATTTTGGAACTTAATATTTTAATATTTTATATAAATTTGTTCATAATTCATTAGTACATTATCTTTCTTATTTATCTCCTAAAATTTAATAAAAATTTATTAGTATAAAGAACATCATAATAGTGAGTCTTGAACTCCAAATATAAACTCGAGCTTCTCTCTAATTTTTATCTTTAAAATTGTAAAAATTTGTTCATCTTCATAAAAAAAAAATAATAAGAAATTAAAACTTAAAAAAGTTATTCAACTTCTTACATACATACACACACAATCAATTTTATTGAAGATTCCACCTCTTTAAATATTTGGTCCGGAAAAAAGAACAATTATTTATGTGTGGTTGAAAAGTTAAATATATTAATACCAATAATACATAAACATTAAACTCTCGGTAACACTATGTTAAATATTTAATAATAGAAGTTATAGGGGCACCAATTGAACTCCTGTATTATTATTTACTAAAATTCAGTTTCAATTTATAATAGTGGTACCAAGAAAAGAAAAAAAAAGAAAAAAAAAAATCAATTGTTGTCATGTGTCTACAATATTTACTTTGGAAGGGTTATCGTGCCTCAGTTTGTCTTTTGCACCGGCTTCATCCTCTTTGCCCTCGAGTACAAGAAAACTCCCAATAGAGCTATGGCAGTTCCTGTTCTCACATGCACACCACACGAAAAAAAAAGTCATCACAAATAGTGACGGATCTTCATCAAATATTTTCACAAATAATGACGAATTTTTAACAAATATTTTAGAAATACCAAATTTTAATATAAATATATAAAACTTTTTAGAGATGTCAAATATATAAAATATATTAAAATAAAAAAATAGTTTAAAGTATATATAATTAAAAAGATACATGACCAATGAGACATAAGTCTAACCCACACATGAGAGATTGATACCACTTTTAAATTAAAACGTTAAAAAAATTTAAGATAGTAAATTTATAGGTCTTCATTTTTATATGATGTTCAATTTTTTTATTTTTACTCGACATTAAACTTAGATTCAATATTAAGGTGCGTTCCTAGTCACAAACCTACCAAGTGGTACCCATTTTGGTCCACATGCATGTGTTTTGAATGTTATGGCCATTGGAGACTTACCAAGTGCATTAACAGGAGAGACAGGAGTTTGGAAGAAGATGACGGAAGAAACAATGATAACCACACGCTTCACACTGTTTGCAACTGAGTGTGTCACAGGTGACACCATCTCCAATATCATATATGAAACCTGCCATCAATCGCACTTATTTAGCTCCAACACTTTTGGTGTTTTTAAAATAAAATAATGATATTATGACTCTATTTTTTAATTTTCATCTTTTATTTCCTGACGTGATTTAGTGGAAGTTATTAATTAGTATATCATTAGTTTTTATTTAAAAGAATCAATAACTTACATTCAGTTATGTCAAAAAGTAAATGATGAAAGTAAAAAAATAGGATTCAAATTATAATTTTTTCTTAAAATATTTGTTTCTAAAGTTATTAAACAACACAATATTTGAAAGGCCTTACCTGTTGGTATGCATGGAAGCAGAATGCAGAAAAAATTGATCTCATACATAACTCTCTAACATTCAGCCCTTGGCTTGCCTGCATTGGAAAGAACACAATACTGAATTTTTCTCTTTTTCATTTTCTTATCAGGGAAAAATAAATGGAAGAAGCATATGATTTAAAAAATAAATAAATTGTAGACACATACTGCATATTGCAGGTATGAAGGAGAAAACTTGACACCCTCCACAAGTAAGGCATATGGAACCAACAAGATGAAGGAAATCATTGTTAAAACTCCATAGAGATTGATAATGTCCAAACTTTCCTGTCAAGAACACGCTTCAAATCATGAGCCTCATTTTCAACACAATAATGTGAGAGAGTAATTAGTTTCAAAAAAAAAAAAAAAAACTTAAATGGTATTAAGAAATTTAAATGTAGCATTTTTAATATGTGATAAAAACAACAAAGATTTTGCACTATGCAGATCTGGGGAAATTCCATACCTCTTCACTAGTCATCATTTTTTTGCTCAAAACGTTCCTTGATTGATTTGTAATGTTAGCTGCCATAGCAGTGATGAAGCCAATCCTGTTTAGAGACAGAACATGCCAAACACTTGAATCAATACTACACCACCAAAAAATATTGATATATTATACTGTGATCGGTTATAATTCACTCATACTTCAATTTATGTTACGTATCTGTATCCGATACATATTCATATCCAATATTTTAGGATATTCCACTGATACTTATCTAATTTATGAAGCAGTAATACTTCTATAATAAACATACTTTATAATTTTTTTAGTTTGACAACATTTAATACATTTGATTTTAATTTGTATTCACATAATAGTAATAATATATTTATCATAATTTTACGAATTGTGTACATTCTTCGATATTCATATATCACATATTGTATATTATTTTAAAATAAGTGTATCAACATATCATATGTATGTCATATCCGATATGTGTATTGTATCTGTGTATCATAAATGATCGGTACAAGAATTATTCAGCAAAGAATCTGCAACAGTTCTAGTGTGGTGATTACTTACCAATTGAAAGAGACTTCGGTCATTGATGCCAATGCCACTCCTCCAACTATTGGTATAAGGGAAGAAAACACCCATAGAGTAGGCATCTGTTCATTTAAGGGTCAAAATTGAAGGTAAGAACCTCAAAACCATTACATTATTTGAAAAATGCTCAAATACTTATGATTTAGTATGGCTGATGAAAAATATAATTAGATGACAATTTATATGAATAAATAATGTGTATACCCTGATATTATTGTCATATAAAAAATAAAAATAAGTTTATTCACTTCATATAAAAAATAAAAAAATAAAAATGACTTTTTGTAGCGATGATTGATGAATAAGACAAAAAAGAGACAAGTTTCTAAATTTCATTGGAACATGGCAATTCAAAGAAAATATGATGTGGTTAGTATTAAAAGTGTGACCAATATCAATCACTTTCCCTGAAAGCAACAAGATCATGATATTATCCCTTACCATTCACAAATGGGTGGTTAACAAAGAATCTTAACAGATAAGATGCAAGAAAAACCAATAAATAACAGAAAAAACTGCCAAATTAGGGTTGGTTAAGTAGTACCTAGAATGCTACTCAAACCTAACACTGAATCATTTGACAACAGTTGTTGTTTGCCTATGGTAAAATTCAAACTAGTCATTGACTTTGCCATGAGAATGGGTTGATGGGTAGGTCATATATTCAAACACATAATATTGACATGTTTGTTTGTGTTCATTTTTTATAAAGTAAGTGTTTATTTAATAAAATAATTTTTTTTTTTGTTTTTTATATGTCTGTTTAGTCTCCATATTTTTAAATGGAAAATGATTTTTTGACTACTAAATTTTGATAATTTTCTCTTACAACCTTAAGTAGCAGTTTTTAAGTGGTTCACTAGTTTTTCATTTTTTTCATTCTCAATATTTCAAAATCACTTAGAAGATGACACATCATGTTGTAAGAGAAAGTTGTTGAAATTTAATAGATAAAATATCATTGTTATTTCCAAAAATAAGTGGTTTTTCTATTTCTGCTAGGAAAATTACATCTACTTTCTAAAAAAGTGATTATTTTGAAAGCTATTTACTTTAAAAGCACTTGTTAACTGACGTATTATTAATTCACTGCATGAGTACATGAAATCACTATAAACTTGCATAGCTTCAAGGAAGAAAAAAATTTCAAACTTTACTAGAGAAACAGAGTGAAGACTTGAACATTACCTGACCCAAGAAAAGGGCAGAAAGAAGAACGGTAAAGAAAGGCTCCATAGCTTTGATTGTGTGAGTGAAAGATACAGCAACCTTGCAAAGACTAATGTTGGTCAAGACATTCCCTAATGTGTGAGCCAGAGCCAGTGGAAGGAGTGTTGCTAGCTGCAAGCACAGATATGATAATAAAATTAATGCTTTGAAACATAGCGATAACAAGTCCAGATTCTTTGTCGGATTTTATTGTGCGATTCTCTGTTGAGCAATAAAAATACACTATATTGGTATTTTAGATATCTTTTATAATCATCGGTGTATTTTGAAAGCTCTAACAGAGAATCGGCACAGAAAAATCCGGAGAATCTTGACCACACAAATTGATGGAGCACCCTTTTCCACCTCCCAAAGTACCTGTGAACCTCTGAGGCTGGGTCTGGGGTGGAGATTGAAAGTCCAGACTAAATTAATCACCAGTGACACAAAGCCAAATTGAAATGCTGTAACTGTTGCTGGAAATGGATAGACTTTTAGAACCTAATACACAATCATCAGTGCATTGCAATTGAGCAAAATCAAGAGTGTAAATAAAATTCAAGAAAGGAAGAAAAAAAAAATTAAAGACACCCTCCTGTGTCTAAAACTTCAAATCTATACATCTATTTGCAAGTCTATGAGCTTGTTAATACTACATATTCTACGTGATAAAACTTTTATCAGGTGCTTTCAAATCATTACGTGTTCATAGTTTGCCAGTTTTTTCATGCCATGTAGTCCAAATTTTATCATAAGAGATCTCTGTATGCAAAAATTTAGTCTTTTTGAAAAATGGTGGATGAAGGTGAAGAACCTGTTTGTTGTAGATGTTGAAGTAGATGTTCAAGAGGTACCAAAGGGCAAGCATGGCCCCAAGCTGAAGGGTCTTAACCAAGCCACTGGTTTTGGCTGGTTCATCACTTCTGGCATCGGAGATGGAAGCAGCAAGGAGCCTGAAAGAGGAAAGTTTGGGAGAGGAAATGAAGAAAGGTGGAGACTTTGTGGCAGTGAGGTGCAGAGGAGAAGATGGGGGCAAGGAGAAGGCATTGAAGGAGTGGTGAAGTTGAGGAAGGAACTTTGGCCTTGGTGTGAAGTTTGGAAGGTGTGGAGTTGAAGGAGAGTGTGATAAAGACACAAGGGTTTGCATTTTTGTTCACAAGAAAATATACAGAAGCTAATTGGGTAGGAGAATGGGGAGACCAAACAGTTGCATGAACTGAAACAGAATTCACCACTTTTGGTGTGCAAATGTTGCTTCTCCAAACTCAGAGCAGAAACACACCAAACGTTACTATATATAGCCAATTGGGTAGCCTCTCAGATCGGAAAATGTATACCTAATTTCACGAAAACGTGTTCAATAGTGGCCACTTCAAATTTAGAATTTTGAGACAAAGATGAATGTAAACTGATTCGGTTTCAGTTTATAAATAATATAAAAGATCTTTTAGTGAATAGACTAAGATGAAAGAAATAACTTGAAGATCTGTTTCTCGTTTGAGAGTTGCTTATCAAGTAACTTCTTATCCAAAAAATAAAAAAACTTATGTAAATTTTAACACAGTAACTTGATCTTATCTTATATCAGATGAAGATATCAGATTGTAATAGATAGTATCTGTTAAATTAACGGTTAAATACGTTTTTTAGTCTCTTCACTTAATTTTGAATTTTAGTACATTTCTAATTTCTAAGTTTCTGATCAATATAGTTTTTCATCTTTCGAAATATGTGAATTTAGTTATTTTAATCAAATTTTGTTAGATTTATTTGAAATTTTTTATGCATTTCAAGATTATATTTGAGTTGTTTATACTATTTGACACATTTTTTTACTTTAATATTAAGTCAAATATTATTATGAAATACGTTTGAAATGTTAAATAAACTTAATAAAATTTGATTAAAATAACTAAATTCACGTATTTCGAAAGATAAATGACTAAATTAGTCTAAAGTTTTGAAATTGACTAATTTCAAGATTCATCACAAGTTAAGAGACAAAAACATATTTAACCTTCAATTAATAATATATTATAATTTTCAGATCAGAGTTTTCAAGTTTTCTCATAGAACATTCTCAGGAATTTTACAGTTTATATAATTCTGATGTTAGGGTTTATGAATGGGACGGCTATTGCAGTTAGTGGACAAAAGTGTACTAATAGAAGTCATATTTTATTGTAGTCAAATTTTGTATTAAGCATGGAAAATGTGAGAGAAAAAGAGTGTCACTTTTTTTTTAATTATATTATTATGTATAATAGAATCTCATACTTAGAGATATTATATTTATCAGAACACCTTTTTATTGTTATTTTATTGAGTACGAGATTGATACCCAGTCTCTTATACTATTATTTTTATCCGAATTATTGATCAACATGGCTGTCTAAAATAATTTTGGTTAAAAAGAATTTTTTTTATAATGAATCTTTACATCTAGGATTCTTGATTCATATTCTATTAGTATAAGTTTATTATCAGAATCAGAATCTTTTGAGGAGAAATTCAGTATGGAGATTTATTACCAATAAATTCAACCCAGATAGAAAATTGATATTATTTTTGACCCAAAATTTTAAAAAGAAATTTATGTATATTTTAATTTTATAATATGCTTAACTTTATATTTTTATTTAAATTTTGATTTGAATTTTCAACGATTAACATTATTTAATATAATGTTTAGATGGTTAACATTTGAATTATTCTCAAATATCATGATAACCAAATGATGACCAAATTAAGATGAATGATATCTTAAGAAAGAAAAAAAAGAAAATATAAGTACGTAGGGATATAGAATATGTTCATTTTAATTTTATTCTTAAAAAATATTAATTAATTAATTTTATATTTATATATATATATATATATATATATATATATATATATATTTGTGTTTATTAAGGTTTGATATAATGGTTTTTCCAAAATCCATTCTAGATTTAATTATGATCTAATAAATTGATTGAATTTATAATTTAAGTTTAACTAGATTAATTATATTTGAATCTTTTCAATTTAATTTAATTAGATTAAATTTAAATCGAATCCATTTTTGTAAAGTAGATTAAATTTGGTGAGATTGATATAATGTTTAATTAGATATGGACCGGGCCGACTTTTGGTCGGTAGTAATTTGGATCCTTTCGGTCAAAATTAATTTAGGTCAACCTTCACTTTATGTAGACTTGGGATGACTTTTGGTTGGGACAGACTCAACCAACCTTTGATTAGGGTAAACTTGAGTCGATCATCAATTGAGGTCAACTCGATCCACTTTCAACTGGCGTCAACTTGATCGACTTTCGATTGATACGAACTCTATCGACCTTCGATCAGGACCAACTCATTAACATTGAGACCAAATCGACTTAGTCAACCTTCAATTCAGACCAAATAATATTGTAAAGATATAAAAGTATATTTAATTCCCTCAAATGTGTGTAGAACATACTCTACAAACATTATAAAGATTTTAATGACTTGCATTTATTATGATATCTTTTTCTTGATCAAAGATTAAAAGAAATACTTTTAAATATAATCCACAAGCATGAGAAAAATAAAATTAAGATGCATTTCATAAGGCAAATTTTTCTTACTTTCTAGAAAAAAGAAATGAACATTTGTTTTTCCAGAAGAATGTAAGCATTTGTAGCAGAATTTGAATACAAATGAAGTAATCTTTTCATTTTTATGGGAGGGTGACAAAAGGAATAATGGAGAACACAGGTCAAGTAACTCTCTCAATTGAAACATCTTAATCACACTAAATCAATATATTTGGTAATTTAAAAAAAAAATATCAGAATCAATTAAAATCAAAATTCACTTTTGACTTAAAAATTATAAAAAAAAAATCTTAAATTTAAGTTAAACTCGTCTTAATTTTCTAACTGAAATAAAAATTACATTAAATATAATGTTAAAGAAACTTTCTCAGTAGATATTAGTTTCTTTCTTTCTTTATTTTTTTTTCGTGTCTTTAGTTAATTAATTTTCTGTTTTTTCATTAATTTTTTATCTTTTATTTCATATAAAAATATTTTAGACACAATATTCAGGATAACATTCAACTTAAATTTAAATCAGTGGTGTAAATTTATTCTTCAATTATTAACCGCAACTTAACTTGCAGTTAAGGGACAGATCTATTAAAATATTAAGTGTTAATTAAGATAAAATAAGAGTACATTGTGCTTATTTGTGGAAAGATAAAAAATTAAATATCAATAAAATATTGCTTATTCATTACTTTTCGTGTTTTGCTTCAATTTCATAGAACATTACTTCTTAAAAAACTTTTTAGAAAGCTTTTCTCAAAAAATAAACTGAGTCAAAACATATATTCTTTTTTTTTCAGTCCATTTATTGTTAAAGAAAAAATTACTTTCTTGTCTCGAAAATCTCATATTTCATTTCTAAATTCTCATCAACTTCGTATGTTTATTTCAGTAAATTATTGACCCAACAATGCGAGTAAATAAACAACTTATTTTCTAAGAAATGAAAATTAATACAAAAAAAAAGGTGGGAAGGGATTTATTTTAATAAATAAGAAAATAAAATAAAACTGGTGTATCATAATGCAAATGCCCACAACCTCATAAATTATTTAATATACTGTTATATCTAGCGTGTATATATTATTTCTGTCTATGATTAATTTTGGTTAAAAAATCTAATTAATTTTTTTAATAATTTTTTATTTTATGTTTTTTTAAATGTAGTTTTGCCAGAAAAAAAAATATTTTTCCACAACCTCATAAATTAATTTAATTGCAGAAAATAAAAGAATGCTACAAGTGGACCACTTTTGAGTCACTGTGTTAAAGTTAAGAAAATAAAAACAAAATGTGATATGAGTCTCAAACAGGACCACATTTCCAAAATTGACCTTGTCTCATTTCCAAAATTACAAAAAATATTTGTATTTTAGCTGCTATTGTTTATGTTGGTATTCAGAATACTCAATTATTAATGAATAATAATATAGCCATGTGATACTCCTATTTCCTTTTTATATACTTTTATTATCTTTAGTTTTTTAATTATAAAATTATCATTGTATTTTGTATGCAATAATAGAGAAAACAATAATGAAGATAATCCATTAAAAATAACTTCAAACATGAATATTTCATAATATAGCTACTCTCTTTTTTTTCTCATTCACACAAATATGTAATTCATATGTTTGTTTTAATATTATCGTTATTCAAATTATAGATTACATATTAAATATATAAACAAATAAAATTAAAATTAATATAAAAGATAACTTTTAACTCATGGTATAATTAAAAAAATATGCTCAAGTAAATCCTATTGTAAATCTAGAAAGTTTTTATTTATATCTTATTCTTAATTGTATTTAAAAATTAAAGAAAAACTAGAACAATATATAAAAAAGGAATACAAATTAACATTTTTGTTTTACTCTTAATTATATTTTAAATTACAAAATAAAAATAAATTATTCAAAAGAAGTACCACTTTGTTTTATATAACCACTGTTACTATAATGTTATTTTTCTTCTTAAAATAGACATAAAGTCTCTTTTCTACTACTAATATTTATATACAAAAGAATACATTGTCTTCATATATGTTATATCTTTTATTTAAACTTGTAACGATCAGTACTATTTTTCTTCTAATAATTTTACATTATTGTTTATGATTTTTTTTTAATTATTTAAAATAGTCTTTTATCACACGAAAAAAATATAAAAAATAATTTTATCTATAAAGAGTTAAAAATATAAATGTGAGTCTTAGTTTCTTATAGAATAAAAATAAAAAAAGAAAGTTTGTAAACTTAATATCTTGATATTTTAAGTTGAAAGTGATGTTAATTCTTATATAAGCTAAATTGGTATTTCATTGTCACTGTATCTCCTCATTAAATTTTTCTCAAAAAAACTCATCAAAAGGTACATTTTACAACAATAAACACTTCTTATACAAAAATACTTAAAAATGTAACTATAATTTATTACTTTTGAACAAAACAAAGTAATAACGAAGAGGTGTTGCCTTGAAAATGATTATTCAGACAGCAACAATGGACGTACATATATGAATACATAAATTAGGTAACCAAAAATTCAGCCATTAAAATAGGCACGAGGTGCTTTCTTTTGATCTCACACATGGTAGGCCATTCCTGTAAGGTGATGATAATAATGGTGGAGTGAAAGAAGACACAAAGAGATTATATATATATATATATATATATATATATATATATATATATATATATATATATATATATAATCACGTTGGTGCATTTTTTGTAAAATAGTGTATCTAGTTGTTTTGCTACTCATAAAAGAAATGAGATTCCGAAGTTCAAAAATCAAATATTAAAAATTTGAAGTTTCTTATTTGTTGAATTATACGTTTGCCATAGAAGGAGTTTCTTATTTTAAACTCTTGGTGAAAATTACAAATATTCGGCCAAATTGGACAATAATTCCAGTATAGATGTAACAAGCAAAGACAATATTCGAATACACATAAATGACAACACTTATACTATTACTGGTGTATTTTTTGTGCCAGTTTTAAGGACAACTTACTTAGTATTAGGAAATTACAAGAAAAAGGGTCTTGGTATTCTTCTTCAGCATGACAAGTGCAAAGTGTTCATTATGATAATGGCTTAATTATCGAAATCAGAATATCTTTCGATCACATGTTTCTTTTGCATGCAATCTCTCCACCTACCAAATCCACTTGTTTCCACACAGTTTCAGAGGATATAATGCATCTTTGGCATTGTAGATACGGACATTTGAATTTTTAAGGTCCAAATACATTTTATTAGCAAGATATGGTACATGTTTTGCCAATGATGAAAGCACCTAGAAAGAAAAGTACTTAGAGGGCTACACTGGTTCTGCAATTTATTGATGTAGATATTTTCTGCAATTAATTCAAGTAGATATTTGTGGAGCAATCACACCTATCTCTAATTGTAAAAAAAGAAAAAAAAAAAGGTATTTGTTCACCTTCAATGATAATTTTTGTATGAAAACTTGGATTTATTGCTTTGCTGAAAAATCATAAGCTCTTTCTATCTTTAAGACTTTTAAAAGTCATGTTGAAAAAGAAGTTTGACTCATTAATCAAATTTCTATGTACTCATTAATATATTCTTTTATTGTGATATTTTTTTAAAATAAAACGATTAATAGTTGAAACATTAAATGGCAAGATCAGACACATGTGTAAATATACCTATAATGAGATTGAGACAAAAACGCCATGAATATAAAAACAATGGTAGAAATGAACTTTTACTTTGAAGATAAAAATGAGATAATGAAATTCATACTTAGAAAATTCTTAATAATCGAAATTGTTTTATCTGAATGGTTGGCATGATACACCATACATAATAAATATTTGTTGTTTAAGTATTGATACTTAGAACAGCAATAATGTTTGCAGCTGTCACAATAAAATATGCTGTTTATAGTCCCAATACTAGAGTGAATGATATTATTTTTTATAACTATAATCGTGTACACCGATCTCGTATCAGTTCACCTTTATTTTAATAATTAATATGTCGTTTGTGATAACACTTTTGTAAGTAATTGAATATGTACTTACCTTTTTTATTATGTATAAAAATGCGAACGCATGGGGTGATAGTATATGTATTTCCACTAATTTTTAATAAAACATAATTAAGCATAAATTTAACTCGTTGGGCCAACTCAATATAATCCAATGAAATTTATTTTCATATAACAAATAGTATAGTGTTCTAATTAGATAATTACGTGAAAATTTGATAAAATCTAGTATAAATATCTCTTTAAAAATACTTACAAGTAGTTTAATCAGTTCTTTCATTTGATTCACCTTCCTTCAATGTCAAAAACTAAAAACCACATTTCTTTTATTTTCTTTCTATTGGATACGCATTTTACACATGTTTGTTTTCAGAACTTGCTCAACTCTTTCTGTTACAAATTACAAATTATTGAAAATTAAAACATTATAGATTCCATGGTTAAAATAAATTTAGTTTTAGCAGTATTTAAAAACTTTGTATTTAGTCTTCAATAAGGAAAATTACTTTTAATTCTTAAAATATTTTTATATTTTGAATTTAACTTCTGAAAAATCATGTTAGTATTTTTCATCCTTCGTATTATATTGACTCTTATAAATGAGGGAAACACACTTTTTTTTAATCTGAATTTTTCTTGATAAGTTGACAATAAAACAAGATAAATATAAATTTAACTACCTCATCCTTTTATTTGATGTAAAAATTCATCTTTATCTTTAATTTCATACATACATATACTCATTTACTATTTCAAATAATAATTAAATAATTTTTTCATAAAAATTCACAATAAAAAATATCAAGTTTGTAAAAATGATACACTTTCTTTTCTCTAATATAAATTTTAAAAAAATAGTATAATTATTTAAATATCAAATAAAAACATCAAATAACAATTAAATAAAAATCAAAGAATTATAAAAAATTATGAAAATGATGTACCCTAAAGTTAAGTTAAAAAATAAAAGACTAAAGAAAAATAATTTATATTTTTTAAATTACCTAATAAATTAAATATATAAAAAATGCATAGAAACAAGCATTAAGACATGTATTGAAGTAGGCATAGAAACAAAATCAATATAAATATATACATTCACATCCTTTCTCGTCTTTACACTTAATTTAATTTAATATATATATATATATATATATATATATATATATATATATATATATATATATTCAGAGCTACAGAAATTGTCCACGAAAATAAAAATAAGTTTGTTAAGGGAGACCCATTCATTTGTGATCCCTTGTCATAACCACCACTATTTTTTATTATATAATAACACATCACATCAAACCATGCAACAAGAAAGATTAATGCAAAATAAAAGAAAAGGAATGAAAAGTAAAGGAATAGTAAGGACAAAATACAAAGTTTATGAACTTTCAAAGAACCAAAAACAGATACAAGCATAATGACTCAGAATTTTGCAAGTTTCAGTAAATTCCACCGAACGAAAATAGTGTGTTAGAAGGCATATAAGTGACATTCCTCCCTAAAATATGACAGAAAGGGTTGTGGAAAGAAAAAACAAGAAATTGAGAAGACCTGAATTCTTTCTTTCTCACCAGAAAATTGAAGTTTCTCAATTTTGCTGGACCATCATCCTCTGGAATTTTACCGTTTTATTGCTTCGATGGTGGAGTGCAAGAATGGGACAGGAGTGCAGAGGACAAAACACAAAGAATCTAAAATGAAATTGTGAGGACACCCCTCCTCCAAATAATTAAAGTTTCTGACATTCTAGGGACCATGAATCCAACCAACATCATTATCATTGGGCTTAAAAAATAAAGCACCACTCAAAATTTCCGACATGTGTTTTTTCTTACATCAAACCTACGCTACAGGATCTTGGAGCTTTGTCTCAAGATTATGTGCCACAGCATCAATAAATTCCTCTGTATTCAAGTAAAATTCCCTTGATACCCTGGCACATAATGCTCAATATCAGGACGCAAACCACTTTAACTTGCAGTAGTTCTTTAACTTACATCAGTAAAAAATATTATAAAACATATTCTTATGAAATAAAAAATATGATTAAAAAACTGAATATCATAATAACTATTACAGTAAAAAATATTAGTAATTTTAAGTTAGCAAGTTATAAGTATAATTTTTTAAATATACACCGAAGGCGTAGATTGCTAAAGGAGTGTGTGTAACTACGACGATGTTCTTAAAATACACCCAAAGGTATAACTTGCTAACTCACTTTTTCTGACAAACAAGTAGGTGTAAATTAGCAAACCCCCCAGATATGTCAATGATGTTGATGCATTTTACATCAAGTTTTATATAAATCTAGCTTACTGTTTTGTAAAAGGCTTAACTAAATTTCAAGTCGGTCATAAATTTTGGTATTTTCAATTGACATATTTTCAACGGAGTTCCTATTAATTTTTTTCTTTAGATATTGCTAAAAAGTTTATATTTCTCAATTGAATCCCTATAATTTAATTCCTCTATTAATTGGGTAGCATGACTATTATCTTGTTTACTTGTCTCCACCTATTATGAAAGATGAGATTTTGTAATTAACATAAAAATGATATTCGATATTATGGTTAATGTAAACTATGAATGACTTTTATTATCCAACATGTTTTCAACATTAACCATAAAAGTCATTTGTCATTTTACATTAATTGCAATATCATTTTTATATAAACTACAAAATCTCACATTTTCTCAACACATGCAAGAAAGCAAAATAACGAAATAAGGCAACAAACACATCACTTAATTAACAGGAAAAACGAAAGAGTAGTGACTCAATTGAAAAATATAAAAATGAAGTACTTAATATACCAAAACATTTAATAAAGATTTAATTTATGAGAGACTTCAAACTTAATCAAGGCATTGTAAAATCATAGATTTTTCTTTATTCTACATAAGGGATACTTTCGATTTCACAATTTATATAACTATGTCATGTGAAGCATAAAAACAAAATAAACAAAATTTAAAAAATATATAAATAAACGACGTTAGAGAGTAGTCAAGAGAAAATAATGAAATGAAGGAATCCAATATTGTCTGCTGTAATAATTTGATATCAATTATACTCTTTAAAGAATTGACTTAAATCTTCAGGAGAAAGCAAAGATAGGAGAAAAAGAGACAAAAAAACGAGATAAGAGTATTTCAAGTAAAATATTAAACTTTATAATAAATATTTAAATGTTAATGGTAAAATAAATAAATTTTAATATTGAAACCGTTTATGCTTATTAATAAATTAATTGTTGTAAATATATTAGCTAATTAAGATTAAAGATTTGTCATTACCTAAAAGAAAGAAAAAAAGTGAGCTATTACTAAAAGGAAGAAAAAGAAAAAATATCATCGAATGTCTAGTACAGTTACTTTGCTTAATTGTTTGTGAAATATATAATAAACAAAAAAAAAGTGCCAGGTAACATATACTAAAATAAAAATATTTGTTTATTAATTTAACGAGATTTATAATTTTTAAGAATGAAAAATTCAAATTCATGTTTTAAATTTTAAGATTATTTTCACTTACATAAATCTTTTCATAAATTAACTTTGACAAAAGGGATCTTAATTGCAATTTAGCCCAATAAATTCTGAAAAGGAAATGCTTCAAAACAGAATGACAAGAATAAGGAAGTATAACTATAAGTTGCAATACTAAATTTTTCAACTTCTCTGTAATACTAAATTATTTAAATGAGTAAGCAGAGGAAAGAAAGAAAGATATTCACTTACTTTGGTCCATGAATCAGAATTGCAAGATCTTTAGTCATCTTTCCCGACTCCACTGTCTCAACACATGCAGCCTCCAATTTTTTAGTAAAATCCAGTAATTTTTCGTTATTATCCAACTTGGCTCTAGTAAATAATAACAATCATGTCAATAACAGACTCAAAAAAAATGGGGGAGGGGGAACATAAGCGGAAAAGACGCACACAGGTGTTAGTTCAGGAAAAATAGTTGAGTGAAACCTCAACCCATCAATGGTGCCTCCCTAATGTTTCATTTTTAGGAAAGAAAGATAAAGGATGGAACTTGAGAAGAAATAAGATGAGAAAGGAGAAATCAAATTGAATGTTTGGTTTTTGCTAAAATAGAAATAGAAAGAAAATGTTTTGAAAGCTGTGTAAATTGGTTCATTTGATAGGAAATAAGGAGAGATGGAGAGATGAATAGAAATAGATGAGAAATAATAAATTGGGTCTCACTATTTTAATTTTTTTTATATTCTCCTTCAAACAAAACATACAAATCTAACTCTTTCCCTCCCCCTCCTGTCTACAAAAAAACCATAATGAATGGCTTCCTTCCCATCTCCTAGACAAATTGCTCTGTTTTCACTAGAAAATAGGTTCAATTCTCATCCCAGACATTCTAGAATCAGCATAAAAGTACCAGTTCTTCCAGTGTTTCACTCTCTCACTTATAAGAACACTCAATACTCCTCGTCTATAAAAATTCTCAAGTTTTAGTCACTATTGTAATGGCATCCAAGTTAGCATTGCCACAATTGAGATGATGACTTACACATAGAAATGTGATTAACCAGAAAAGCTTCCAAAGCAGTGTTATCAGGGGTAGAATTTGGCATAAGGCCAAAATTCCACCGTATATCATGATGCACTAGAATTTGAAGCTTGAATCAAGCAACAAAGTACCTGTGTTCCAGTCCTCGTGTCCATGCATATATGGAAGCAATACTGTTTGTACTAGTTTCTTGTCCCTTTTGATGAAGCCGGAAATGTCGAGTTACAGTTCCATGAGCTGCCTCAGCTTCTAATGTCTTGCCATCAGAAGATAACTGCAAATTTTTTGTTGAAAACCTAAGTATGATGTCAAATAACCAAATAGAGATAGCAACGTAAATGAAAAAAAAAATGCTGAAATAGCAAGATTCTAATACACACCAGCACAGAAGTCATGAGACCCAAGGAGCCAAATCCTGCACACAAGAATTTAAGAAACTTGATTTAAAAGATACCTCCAAGTACGTCAAAATATTCACGTGAATTACATTCCTAAAACTTCAAATGCTACCACTGGCATTCCATAAAGACATGAATAAAATTAAATTAGCAACCAAATCAGAACATATACATATTCAAGGGTCAGGTAAATACTTTTGGGTTAAGGCCATTTTCTCGTGCGCAATTTATTAAGGTATAGCTACTCAGTAATAACCAAAACTTTAATAATTATGCCTTTAGCAAAGTTAGTCTATTTAATAATATTACCTAGCATTGTCATCAAATCCTCCCATTTAGGGTTCTCGTCTCCTTGATAAAAAACAGAGCTCCCATGGCTTGGCTGACCCAAATTTCAAATACCCGATTTTTACACTAGTGGAGCCAAGTGGCCAGGACTACTGGACTAGGATATAATGCTTTTTAGTATTGGAGAAACTTAAACAGTTTGGGATAATCAGAAATGTCAGGCAGGGCTACCGAATCAACCAATGAATGCTTGTTGACAATGACATCATACACACTTAACATGTTGAAACTTCAGAGATAAATGTTAAGCTCTCCACAACCTATTGTTGAAATAATTATTAAATTTATATTAGAGTAATTATTAAGTCTAAAATAGGGAGTTGTGTGTTGGAAACTACTTCCAGTTGTATTTATAAGTCTAGTGCACTCTATGAGTTGTACCTAGGTATTTAGGGTAGTCTTTTGATCTTTCATCTTCCATTGTATTAGTTTTTATCATTATAAATAGAAGGTTATGAGAGGATCTATCAAG
>Ga0214545_1004313_pt1 | contig 26683 bp, 22 predicted proteins | sample CNSS4metaG_FD_160064 | JGI IMG/M metagenome (GOLD analysis project Ga0214545, IMG submission 160064) | Root nodule microbial communities from cowpea collected in UCLA plant growth center, Los Angeles, California, USA - CNSS4 | ecosystem: Host-associated > Plants > Roots > Nodule | place: USA... | reverse complement strand
CGCACCCACGCATGCACGCACTCACGCACCCACGCACCCACACACGCACGTACGCACGCACGCACGCACGCACCCACCCACCAACAAACGCACACACACGCACGCACGCACACACGTACGGACGGACGGATGGACGCACGCACGCACGCACGTATGCACACACTCACGCACCAATGCACCCACACACGCACGTATGCACCCATACACCCACCCACCCACCCACAAACACACACACGCACACACACATGGACGCACGGACGAACGCACGCACGCACGGACGAACGCACACAAACACGCACGCATGGACGCACGCACGAAGACACACACACGGACACACAGACACACACAGACACACACGGACACACATATACCTTGGAGCTCCCTTATAGAACTGCTCACTCACTTCTTTTTTTCTTTGATTTTCCTTCTCCTTCTCGTGTACTCGATCTATATTTGTAGTGTGATGAGAACTGGTGCGTTTCTTTTGCTTGATTTGTATTTCCAGTGCGTTGAGAACTTATGTTTCTCCGTTTTACGGTTATTTTATCAATTTTACCGTTGCTCAATTTTTATCATGCCACTGTGTTCCTTTTTTTTAATTTTCACAAAAATTTGAATTAAAATAAATTTAAAATATGTGAATAACTTTTAAAATAGTTGTTAAATTTAAAATAAAAAACATAACATATATACGTAAAAAAAATTTTAATAATGGTTAAGAATAAACTATCACACACACACACACACGCATGCACGCACGTACGAAAGGACGAACGGATGGACGGAGACACGCACGCACGCATGCACACACTCACGCACCTACGCACCCACACACGCACGTATGCACGCACGCACCCACCCACAAACAAACACACACACACACGCACGCACGCACACACGCACGAACACTTACGAATACACACTGACCTTGGAGCTCCGTTATACAACTGCTTACTCATTTCATTTTTTCTTTGATTTTCCTTCTCCTTCTCGTGTACTCGATCTATATTTGTAGTGTGATGAGAACTAGTGTGTTTCTTTTGCTCAATTTGTATTTGCAGTGTGTTGAGAACTTATGTTTCTTCGTTTTACTGTTATTTTATCAATTTTACCGTTGCTCAATTTTTATCATGCCCCTGTATTCCTATTTTTTAATTTTCATAAAAATTTGAATTAGAATTAATTTAAAATATATGAATAACTTTTAAAATAGTTGTTAAATTTAAAATAAAAAACATAGCATATGTACGTAAAAAAAAACTTTAAAATGCTTAAGAATAAACTATCACACACACACAAACACACGCACACACGCACGTACGAAAGGACGGATGGACGGACGCACGCACGTATGCACGCACCCACGCACACACCCACCGATGCACCCACACACCCACAAACACACACACGCACACACAAATGGATGCACATACCTATGCACGGACAGACGCACGAAGACACGCATGGACGGAAGCATGCGTGCATGCACTGACGCACGTACAGACGCACGCACGGACGAACGCACGGATGGACACACACACACAGACACACACAGACAGACTCAGACACAGACGGACACAGACTGACCTTGAAGCTCCCTTATAGAACTGCTCACTCACTTCTTTTTTTCTTTGATTTTCCTTCTTCTCGTGTACTCGGTGTGTATTTGTAGTGTGATGAGAATTTGTGTGTTTCTCTTTCTCGATTTGTATTTACAGTGCATTGAGAAGTTGTGTTCCTCTTTTTTTACGGTTATTTTATCAATTTTACCGTTGCTTAATTTTTATCATACCCCTGTGTTCCTATTTTTTAATTTTCATAAAAATTTGAATTAAAATTAATTTAAAATATATAAATAACTTTTAAAATAGTTGTTAAATTTAAAATCAAAAACATAACATATGTACGTAAAAAAAAACTTTAATAATGGTTAAGAATAAACTATTACACACGCACGGACGTACGAAGGGACGAACGGATGGACGGAGGCACACACGCTCGCGCTCACGCACCCACGCACCCACACACGCACGTATGCACGCACGCACCCACCCACCCACCAACAAACAAACACACGCACGCACCTATGGACGGATGAACGGACGCACGCACGTATGCACGTACTCACGCACCAACGCACCCACACACGCACATATGCATGCACCCACCCCCACACCCACCCATGCACCCACCCACCCACAAACACACACACACACACGGATGGACGCATGCACATACGAACGCACACACGTATGCACAACCAGACGCACGAACAGACGCACAGAAGGAAGCACGCGTGCATGCACGAACGCACGCATAGATGGACATACACACACAAACAGACACAGACACACACTGACCTTGGAGCTTCCCTATAGAATTGCTCACTCACTTCTTTTTTTCTTTGATTTTGCTTCTCCTTCTCGTGTACTCGGTGTGTATTTGTAGTGTGTTGAGAACTTGTGTTTCTCTTTCTCGATTCGTATTTGTAGTGCATTGAGAAGTTGTGTTCCTCTTTTTTTACGGTTATTTTATCAATTTTACCGTTGCTCAATTTTTATCATGCCCCTCTGTTCCTATTTTTTAATTTTCATAAAAATTTGAATTGAAATTAATTTAAAATATATAAATAACTTTTAAAATAGTTGTTAAATTTAAAATAAAAAACATAACATATGTACGTAAAAAAAAACTTTAATAATGGTTAAGAATAAACTATCACACACACACGCACGCATGTACGAAAGGACGGACGAATGGATGGAGGCACGCACACTCGCGCTCACGCACCCACGCACCCACACACGCACGTATGCATGCACGCACCCACCCACCCACCCAGGCATGCACCCATCCACCCACTAACAAACACACACACACGCATGCAGGCACGCACGTACGAAAGGATGGACGGACGCACGAACGTATGCACGCACTCACGCACCCACACACGCACATATGCACGCACCCACCCACCCACAAACACACACACGCACACACACACACACACACACCGATGGACGCACGCACATACGCACAGACAGACGCACGAACACACCCACGGACGGAAGAACGTATGCACGCACGGATGGACACACACTGACCTTGGAGCTCCCTTATAGAACTGCTCACTCACTTCGTTTTTTATTTGATTTTCCTTCTCCTTCTCGTGTACTCAATGTGTATTTGTAGTGTGATGAGAACTTGTGTGTTTCTCTTTCTCGATTTGTATTTGAGTGCATTGAGAAGTTGTGTTTCTCTTTTTTACGGTTATTTTATCAATTTTACCATTGCTCAATTTTTATTGTGGTCCTGTGTTCCTATTTTTTAATTTTTATAAAAATTTGAATTAAAATCAATTTAAAATATATAAACAAATTTTAAAATAATTGTTAAATTTAACATAAAACATATACGTAAAAAAAAAAACTTTAATAATGGTTAAGAATAAACTATCACACACACATACGCACGCACGCCCGTACGAAAGGACGAACGGATGGACGAAGGCACGCACGCACGCATGCACACACTAACCCACGCACGCACCGATCGACGTACGCACACACGCACGGACACACAGGGACACACACTGACCTTGGAACTCCGTTATACAACAGCTTACTCACTTCATTTTTTCTTTGATTTTCCTTCACCTTCTCGTGTACTCGATCTATATTTGTAGTGTGATGAGAACTGGTGTGTTTCTTTTGCTCGATTTGTATTTGCAGTGCATTAAGAACTTATGTTTATCCGTTTTACGGTTATTTTATCAATTTTACCGTTGCTCAAGTTTTATCATGCCTTTGTGTTCCTATTTTTTAATTTTCATAAAAATTTGAATTAAAATTAATTTAAAATATATGAATAATTTTTAAAATAGTTGTTAAATTTAAAATCAAAAACATAACATATTAGGTAAAAAAAACTTTAATAATGGTTAAGAATAAACTATAACAAACAAATACGCACACACGCACGTACAAAAGGACGGACGGATGGACGGAGGCATGCATGCACGCATGCATGCACTCACGCACCCACACACACAAGTATGCACGCACCTACCCACCAACCCACCCACCCACCAACAAACACACACGCACGTACGGACGGATGGACGGACGCACGTATGCACGCACACACCCACAAACCCAGGCACGCACCCACCCACCAACCAATAAATACACACAGACACACACGTACGGACAGATGGACGGACTCACGCACCAACGCACCCACACACGCACGTATGCACGCACCCACCCACACACCCACCCATGCACCCACCCACCCAGAAACACACACACGCACACACGCACATACGAACGCACGACCAGACGCACGGACGGAAGCACGCATGCACGCACGGACGCACGCACGGACGCACGCACGATTTGACACACACACACAGACACACACAGACAGACACAAACACACACTGACCTTGGAGCTCCGTTATAGAACTGCTCACTCACTTCTTTTTTTCTTTGATTGTCCTTCTCCTTCTCGTGTACTCGATGTGTATTTGTAGTGTGATAAGAACTTGTGTGTTTCTCTTTTTCGATTTGTATTTGCAGTGCATTGAGAAGTTGTGTTCCTCTTTTTTTACGGTTATTTTATCAATTTTACCATTGGACAATTTTTATCAATCTCCTGTGTTCCTATTTTTTAATTTTCATAAAATTTGAATTAAAATTAATTTAAAATATATAAATAACTTTTAAAATAGTTGTTAAATTTAAAATAAAAAACATAACATATGTACGTAAAAAAAAACTTTAATAATGGTTAAGAATAAACGATCACACACGCACGCACGTACGAAAAGATGGACCGAGGCATGCACGCTCGCGCTCACGCACCCACGCACCTACAGACGCACGCACGCACCCACCCACCCACCAACAAACACACACACACACACACACACGGACGCACGCACGCACGTACGGACGGATGGACGGACGCACACACGTATGCACGCAATCACGCACACACGCACATATTCACACACCCACCCATGCACCCACCCACCCACAAACACACACACGCACATACGGATGGACGCACGCACATACGCACGAATACACGCACGGACGGAAATACGCATGCACGCACGAACGCACGTACGGATGGACACACACACTGACACACACAATCAGACACAGACACACACTAACCTTGGAGCTCCCTTATAGAACTGCTCACTCACTTATATTTTTTTTGATTTTCCTTCTCCTACTCGTTTACTCGGTGTGAATTTGTAGTGTGATGAGAACTTGTGTGTTTCTCTTTCTCGATTTGTATTTACAGTGCATTGAGAAGTTGTGTTCCTCTTTTTTTACGGTTATTTTATTAATTTTATCGTTGCTCAATTTTTATCGTGGTCCTGTGTTCCTATTTCTTAATTTTCATAAAAATTTGAATTAAAATCAATTTAAAATATATAAATAACTTTTAAAATAGTTGTTAAATTTAAAATCAAAAACATAAAACATGTAGGAAAAAAAACTTTAATAATGGTTAAGAATAAACTATAACAAACACATACGCACGCACGCATGCACGCACTCACGCACCCACGCACCCACACACGTAAGTATGCACGCACCTACCCACCAACCCACCCACCCACCAACAAACACACGCACGTACGGACGGATGGAAGCACGCACGTATGCACGCACGCACCCACCGACAAACTCAGGCACGCACCCACCCACCAACCAATAAACACACACAGACACACACGCACGCACGCACACACGTACGAACGGATGGACGGACTCACGCACCAACGCACCCACACACGCACGTATGCACGCACCCACCCACACACCCACCCATGCACCCACCCACCCACAAACACACACACGCACACACAGATGGACGCACGCATGATTTGACACACACACACGAACACACACAGACAGACATAGACACACACTGACCTTGGAGCTCCGTTATAGAACTGCTCACTCACTTCTTTTTTTCTTTGATTGTACTTCTCCTTCTCGTGTACTCGATGTGTATTTGTAGTGTGATGAGAACTTGTGTGTTTCTTTTTCTCGATTTGTATTTATAGTGCATTGAGAAGTTGTGTTCCTCTTTTTTTACGATTATTTTATCAATTTTACCATTGCTCAATTTTTATCAATCCCCTGTGTTCCAATTTTTTAATTTTCATAAAAATTTGAATTAAAATTAATTTAAAATATATAAATAACTTTTAAAATAGTTGTTAAATTTAAAATAAAAAACATAACACATGTACGTAAAAAAAAACATTAATTATGGTTACGAATAAACTATCACACACACACACACGCACGGACGAAAGGACTGACGAATGGACGGAGGCACGCATGCACGCACTCACGCACCCACGCACCCACACACGCACGTATGCACGCACGCACGCACGCATGCACCCACCAACAAACGCATACACACGCACGCACGTATGGACGGATGGATGGACGCACGCACGTATGCACACACTCACGCACCAACGCACCCACACACACACGTATGCACCCACAGACCCACCCACCCACCTACAAACACACACACGCACACACACATGGACGCACGCACGCACGGTCGGACGCACGCACACACGCACGGACGGACGCACGCATGGACGCACGTACGGAGACACACACACGGACACACACAGACAGACACAAACACACACTGACCTTGGAGCTCCCTTATAGAACTGCTGACTCACTTCTTCTTTTCTTTGATTTTCCTTCTCCTTCTCGTGTACTCAGTGTGTATTTGTAGTGTGATGAGAACTTGTGTGTTTCTCTTTCTCAATTTGTATTTGCAGTGCATTGAGAAGTTGTGTTCCTCTTTTTTTACGGTTATTTTATAAATTTTATCGTTGCACAATTTTTATAGTGGTCCTATGTTCCTATTTTTTAATTTTCATAAAAATTTGAATTAAAATAAATTTAAAATATATAAATAACTTTTAAAATAGTTTTTAAATTTAAAATAAAAAACATAAAACATGTACGTAAAAAAAACTTTAATTATGGTTAAGAATAAACTATCACACACACACACATGCACGCACGCAAGTACGAAAGGACGGAGCCATGCACGCACGCATGCACGCACTCACGCACCCACACACGCACGTATGCACGCACGCAGCAAACCACGCACGCATTCACCCACAAACAAACACACACACACACATGCACGCACCGATCGACGCACGCATACACGCACGGACACACTGACCTTGGAGCTCCGTTATACAACTGCTTACTCACTTTATTTTTTCTTTGATTTTCCTTCTCATTCTCATTTACTCGATCTATATTTGTAGTGTGATGAGAACTGATGTGTTTCTTTTGCTTGATTTGTATTTCCAGTACGTTGAGAAGTTGTGTTCCTCTTTTTTTACGGTTATTTTATCAATTTTACTATTGCTCAATTTTTATCAATCCCCTGTGTTCCTATTTTTTAATTTTCATAAAAATTTCAATTAAAATTAATTTAAAATATATAAATAACTTTTAAAATAGTTGTTAAATTTAAAATAAAAAACATAAAACATGTAGGAAAAAAAAACTTTAATAATGGTTAAGAATAAACTATCACACACACACACACACGTATGTACGAAAGGTCGAACGGATGGACGGAGCCACGCACGAACGCATGCACGCACTCACGCACCCATGCACCCACACATGCACGTATGCACGCACCCACCCACAAACAAACACACACACACACACGCACGCATGTACACACCGATCGACGCACGCATACACGCACGCACACACCCCACCCACAAACAAACGCACACACACACACGCACGTACGAAAGGTCGGACGGATGGATGGAGGCACGCACACACGCATGCACGCACTCACGCACCCACGCACCCACACTCGCATGTATGAACGCACGCAAGCACGCACGCACCCACCCACGCACGCACCTACCCACCAACAAATACACACACACACACACAATCACACACGCATGAATGGACACACACACATGGACAAACATAGACAGACACAAACACGCACGGACACACACGAATACACACTCACCTGTGAGCTCCGTTATACAACTGCTTACTCACTTGATTTTTTCTTTTATTTTCCTTCTCTTTCTCGTGTACTTGATGTGTATTTGTAGTGTGATGAGAACTGGTGTGTTTCTCTTGCTCGATTTGTATTTGCAGTGCGTTGAGAACTTATGTTTCTCCGTTTTACGGTTATTTTATCAATTTTACCGTTGCTCAATTTTTATCATGCCCTTATGTTCCTATTTTTTAATTTTCATAAAAATTTGAATTAAAATTAATTTAAAATATATAAATAACTTTTAAAATAGTTGTTAAATTTAAAATAAAAAACATAACATATGTACGTACAAAAAAACTTTAATAATGGTTAAGAATAAACTATCACACACGCAAGCACGGATGGATGGACAGATGGACGCACACACGCATGCACGCACCCACCCACACACCCACCCACAAACACACACACACACACACACGAATGGACGCACGCACGTACGCACGCACGAACGCATGCACGCACGCACGCACGGATGGACACACACACACGGACACCCACTGACCTTGGAGCTCCTTATACAATTGCTCACTCACTTCTTTTTTTCTTTGATTTTCTTTCTCCTTCTTGTGTACTCGATGTGTATTTGTAGTGTGATGAAAATTTGTGTGTTTCTGTTGCTCGATTTGTATTTGCAGTGCGTTGAGAACTTATGTTTCTCCTTTTTACGGTTATTTTATCAATTGGTATTTTGAAATGTGAACACAAAAGAGGGAATCCTAATCACTTAAAATTGATAAAATAATTATTTGAAAGACAAACGTGAAAAAAAAAGAAATATTCAAAATAAATTTTAGTTACCAATAATTATTAGTTACCAAGTCATTGTGGCTTAACAATTATAAAGGGCATATGTATTAAATGTTTAAAATCTTTAAGATGTAAATGCAACAAGTGTAAATTTGAGTCATGTATCATAAAATAAAGCAATTGTTATACAACTAAAAAATATTTAAATTTGAGTTATAATAAATCATATATATTTTACAACAACGCATTTAACAAAAATCAAACAGCTTCAAACACACATAAGATCAGATCATACTCAGTCTAGTACTTAAGACTCACGACAGTGACCTTGGAGCTCCCTTATACACTTGCTCACTCACTTCTTTTTTTCTTTGATTTTCCTTCCCCTTTTCATATACTCGATGTGTATTTGTAGTGTGATGAGAACTTGTGAGTTTCTCTTTCTCGATTTGTATTTGGAATGCATTGAGAACTTGTGTTTCTCTTTTTTACGGTTATTTTATCAGTTTTACCATTGCTCAATTTTTATCGTCCCCCTGTGTTCAAATTTTTTAATTTTTCATAAAAATTTGAATTAAAATAAATTTAAGATATATAAATAACTTTTAAAATAGTTGTTAAATTTAAAATCAAAAACATAAAATATGTACGTAAAAAAAAGTTTTAAAATGGTTAAGAATAAACTATCACACACACGCACGCACGCACGTACGGACGGATGGACGGACGCACGGACGCACGCACTCACGCACCCACGCACCCACAAACACACGTATGCACGCATGCACCCACCAAACCACCAACGCACGCACCGCCAACCCACCCACCCACAAACACATGCACGCACGCATGAACGCACAGACACACGCACGCACGGATGGACGCACGTATGCACGTATGGACGCATGCACGGATGGACACACACACACAGACATACACAGACAGACACAAACACGCACGGGCACACACGGACCACAGAGACACACTGACCATGGAGCTCCGTTATACAACTGCTCATTCACTTCTTGTTTTCTTTTATTTTCCTTCTCCTTATCGTTCACTCGATGTGTATTTGTTGTGTGATGAGAACTTATGTGTTTCTCTTTCTCGATTTGTATTTGCAGTGTGTTGAGAACTTGTGTTTCTCTTTTTTACGATTATTTTATCAATTTTACCGTTGCTCAATTTTTATCGTGCCCATGTGTTCCAATGTTTTAATTTTCATAAAAATTTGAATTAAAATCAATTTAAAATATATAAATAACTTTTAAAATAGCTGTTAAATTGAAAATAAAAAACATAAAATATATACGTAAAAAAATTATAATAACGGTTCAGAATAAATTATTACACACACACACGAACACACGCACGCACGCATGAAGGAGCGGACGAACGGATGGACGGACGCACGCACGAACTCACGCACCCACGCTCATACGTATGTACGCACCCACCCACCCACGAACGCACACACGAACCCACCAACCCACAAATACACCCATGCACGCACAGACGCATACACGTACGCACGGACGGACGTACACACGCATGCACGCACGAACGCATGCACGGACAGACACGAACATGCACGGACACATACTGACCTTGGAGCTCCCTTATACAACTGCTCACTCACTTCTTTTTCTTTCTTTGATTTTCCTTCTCTTTTTCGTATACTCGATGTGTATTTGTAGTGTGATAAGAACTTGTGTGTTTCTCTTTCTCGATTTGTATTTATAGTGCATTGAGAAGTTGTGTTTCTCTTTTTTTATTGTTATTTTATCAATTTTACCGTTGCTCAATTTTTATCGTGGTCCTACGTTCCATTTTTTTAATTTTCATAAAAATTTGAATAAAAATCAATTTAAAATATATAAATAACTTTTAAAATAGTTAAATTTAAAATCAAAATCATAAAATAAGTACGTAAAAAAAACTTTAATAATGGTTAAGAATAAACTATCACACACGCACGCACGCATGCACCCACGCATGCACACACTCACGCACTCACGCACTCACAAATGCACGTATGCACGCACACACCCACCCACCCTCCAACGCAGACACCACCCATCCACCCACAAACACACGCAGGAACGTATGCACTCCCGCACTCACAATACACACGGATGGACGGACGTACACACGCACAGATGGACGCACGCATGCACGCACGGACGCACGTACGGATGGACACACGCACACAGACACACACAGACCGACACAAAAACGCACGGGCACACACGGACCACAGACACACGCTGACCTTGGAGTTTCGTTATACAACTGCTCACTCACTTCTTTTTTTCTTTGATATTCCTTCTCCTTCTCGTGTATTCGATGTGTATTTGTTGTGTGATGAGAACTTGTGTGTTTCTCTTGCTCGATTTGTATTTGCAGTGCGTTGATAACTTATGTTTCTCCTTTTTACGATTATTTTATCAATTGGTATTTTGAAATGTGGACACAAAAGAGGGAATCCTAATCACTTAAAATTGATAAGATAATTATTTGGAAGACAAACATGAAAAAAAAATGTTCAAAATAATTTTTAGTTACCAATAATTGTTAGTTACCAAGTCATTGTGACTTAACAATTATAATAGGCATATTTATTAAATGTTTAAAATCTTTGAGATGTAAATGCAACACGTATAAATTTGACTCATGTATCACAAAATAAAGCAATTGTTATACATCTAAAAAATGTTTAAATTTGAGTTATAATAAACGATATATATTTTCCAACAAAGCATTTAACAACAATCAACCAGCTTCAAACACACATCAGATCAGATCATACTCAGTCTAGTACCTAAGATTCACGACACTGACCTTGGAGCTCCCTATGCAACTGCTCACTCACTTCTTTCGTTCTTTGATTTTCCTTTTCCTTCTCGTGTACTCGATGTGTATTTGTAGTACGATGAGAACCTGTGTGTTTCTCTTTCTCGATTTGTATTTGCAGTGCATTGAGAACTTGTGTATCTATTTTTTATGGTTATTTTATCAATTTTACCATTGCTCAATTTTTATCGTGCCCCTGTGTTCCTATTTTTTAATTTTTATAAAAATTTGAATTGAAATCAATTTAAAATATATAAATAACTTTTAAAATAGTTGTTAAATTGAAAATCAAAAATATAAAATATATACGAAAAAAAATTTAATAATGGTTAAGAATAAACTATTACACACACACACACGAACACATGCACACACGTATGGACGGGCGAACGGATGGACAGGCGCACGCACACACTCATGCAGCCTCGCACCCACGCATGCACGTATGTACACACCCACACACCCACCCACGCACGCATGCACCCACCCACCCACAAACACACCCACGCACGGACGCACGCACACACGGACGGACGAATGCATGTATGCACGGACAGACGTACACATGCATGGACGGACCCACACACGCACGGACGCACACACGGACACATACTGACCTTGGAGCTCCCTTATACAACTGCTCACTCACTTCTTTTTTTCCTTGATTTTCCTTCTCCTTCTCGTGTACTCGATGTGTATTTGTAGTGTGATGAGAACTTGTGTGTTTCTCTTTCTCGATTTGTATTTGCAATCCGTTGAGAACTTGTGTTTCTCTTTTTTACGGTTATTTAATCAATTTTATTGTTGCTCAATTTTTATCCTACCCCTATGTTTCAATTTTTTATTTTCATAAAAAATTGAATTAAAATTAATTTAAAATATATAAATAACTTGTAAAATAGTTGTTAAATTTAAAATCAAAAACATAAAATATGTACGTAAAAAAAATTTAATAATGGTGAAGAATAAACTATTACACACACACACACACGCACGCACACACGTACGGACGGATGAACGGACGGATGGACGGACGCACGCAGTTACGCACCCACCCACCCACGCACGCACCCACCCACCCTCAAACACACCCACGCACGCATGCACACACTCACGCACCAACACACCCACACACGCACGTATGCACGCACCCACCCACCCACGCAAGCAAGCACCCACCCACCACAAACACAGTCATGTACGGACGCATGCACACAGGCACGCATCCATGTACGCACGGACTGACGAACGCACGCACACACCGATGGACGCACGCACGCACGCACAGTTGGCCACACACACACACGGACAAACATGAACACACACTGACACACACTGACCTTGGAGCTCCGTTATACAACTACTCACTCACTTCATTTTTTCTTTGATTTTCTTTCTGCTTCTCGTATACTCGATGTGTATTTGTAGTGTGATGAGAACTTGTGTGTTTCTCTTACTCGATTTGTATTTGTAGTGCGTTAGGAACTTATGTTTCTCCATTTTACGGTTATTTTATCATTTGGTATTTTGAAATGTGGACACAAAAGAGGGAATTCTAATCACTTAAAATTGAGAAAATAATTATTTTGAAGACAAACGTGAAAAAAAAAAGAAATGTTCAAATTAATTTTTAGTTACCAATAATTATTAGTTACCAAGTCATTGTGGCTTAACCATTATAGAGGGCATATGTATTAAATGTTTAAAATCTTTAAGATGTAAATGTAACAAGTGTAAATTTGAGTCATGTATCACAAAATAAAGCAATTGTTATACAACTAAAAAATATTTAAATTTGAGTTATAATAAATCATATATATTTTACAACAAAGAATTTAACAACAATCAACCAGCTTCAAACACACATCAGATCAGATCATACTCAGTCTAGTACTTAAGACTCACGACACTGACCTTGGAGCTCCCTTATACAACTACTCACTCACTTCTCTTTTTCTTTGATTTTCCTTCTCCTTCTCGTGTACTCGATGTGTATTTGTAGTGTGATGAGAACTTGTGTGTTTCTCTTTCTCGATTTGTATTTGCAGTGCGTTGAGAACTTGTGTTTCTCTTTTTTACAGTTATTTTATCAATTTTACCGTTGCTCAATTTTTATCGTGCCCTTATGTTCCTATTTTTTAATTTTCATAAGAATTTGAATTAAAATCAATTTAAAATATATAAATAACTTTTAAAATAAATGTTAAATTTAAAATAAAAAACATAAAATATGTATGTAAAAAAAACTTTAATAATCGTTAAGAATAAACTATCATACACACACGCACGCACGTACGGACGGACGAATGGACGGATGGACGCACGCATGCACGCACTCGCGCAACCACACATCCACACACGCATGTATGCACGCACCCACCCACGCACGCACCCACGCACGCACGCATCCACCCACCCACAAACACACACACACGCACGCACGCACGTACGCACGGACGGACGCACGCACGCACGGATTTACACACGCACACACGGACGAACGCACGGATGGACACACACACAGACAGACACGAACTCGCACGGACACACACGGACACACACTGACCTTGGAGGTCAGTTATACAACTGCTCCCTCACTGCTTTTTTTCTTTGATTTTCCTTCTCCTTCTCGTGTATTCGATATGTATTTGTAGTGTGATGAGAACTTGTGTGCTTCTCTTGCTCGATTTGTATTTGCAGTGCGTTGAGAACTTATGTTTCTCCTTTTTATAGTTATTTTATCAATTTGTATTTTGAAATGTGGACACAAAAGAGGGAATCCTAATCACTTAAAATTAAAATTGATAAAATAATTATTTGGAAGACAAACGTGAAAAAAAAAGAGAAATGTTCAAAATAATTTTTAGTTACCAATAATTATTAGTTACCAATAATTATTAGTTACCAAGTCATTATTGCTTAATAATTATAAAGGGCATATGTACTAAATGTTTAAAATCTTTGAGATGTAAATGCAACAAGTGTAAATTTGAGTTATATATCACAAAATAAACCAATTGTTATACAACTAAAAAATATTTAAATTTGAGTTATAATAAATCATATATTTTACAACAAAGCATTTAACAACCATCAACCAGCTTCAAACACACATCAGATCAGATCATACTCAGTCTAGTACTTAAGACTCACGACACTGACCTTGGAGCTCTCTTATACAACTGCTTACTCACTTCTCTTTTTCTTTGATTTTCCTTCTCCTTCTCGTGAACTCAATGTGTATTTGTAGTGTGATGAGAACTTGCGTGTTTCTCTTGCTCGATTTGTATTTGCAGTGCGTTTATAACTTGTGTTTCTATTTTTTACGGTTATTTTATCAATTTTACTGTTGCCCAATTTTTATCGTGCTCCTGTGTTCCTATTTTTTAATTTTCATAAAAATTTAAATTAAAATCAATTAAAAATATATAATTAACTTTAAAGATATTGTTAAATTTAAAATCAAAAACATAAAATATGTACGTAAAAAAAACTTTTAAAATAATGGTTAAAGACAAAAAAAATTAGAATAATGGTTAAGAATAAACTATTTATAAAATAATTAATTTTTAAAATAATTAAGGGTAAAACTGAAATAATTAAATGTGGAGACAAAATAATATAATGTAATGTTATTAAATTAATATATAAAATAAAATTATATTTATTAAAAATAATGTGAAATATATATGAAAGTATGAGTAAATAACTGTTGACTAATAGAGAAAAAAAAGAAGAGTAGAGATAAACGTTTTTATAAAACCTTTGTAAAAGTAACGGTCAATTTTAAAAAATTTAATAAATAATGATATTTTAAAGAGTAAAATTGGTATTTTGAAATGAGGACACAAAAGAGGAAATCCTAATCACTTCAAATTGATAAAATAATTATTTGGAAGACAAACGTGAAAAAAAAAAGAGAAATGTTTAAAATAATTTTTAGTTACCAATAATTATTAGTTACCAAGTCATTGTTGCTTAACAATTATAAAGGGCATATGCATTCAATGTTTAAAATCTTTTAGATGTAACTGCAACACGTATAAATTTAGTCATGTATCACAAAATAAAGCAATTGTCATACATCTAAAAAATATTTAAATTTGAGTTATAATAAATCATATATATTTTACAACAAAGCATTTAACAACAATCAACCAGCTTCAAACACACATCAGATTAGATCATACTCAGTCTAGTACTTAAGACTCACGACACTGACCTTGGAGCTCCCTTATACAACTGCTTACTCATTTCTCTTTTTCTTCGATTTTCCTTCTCCTTCTCGTGTACTCAATGTGTATTTGTAGTATGATGAGAAGTTGTGTGTTTCTCTTGCTTGATTTGTATTTGCAATGCGTTGATAACTTGTGTTTCTCTTTTTTACGGTTATTTTATCAATTTTACCGTTGCTCAATTTTTATCGTGTCCATGTGTTCCTATTTTTAATTTTCATAAAAAATTGAATTAAAATCAATTTAAAATATATAAATAACTTTTAAAATAGTTGTTAAATTTAAAATCAAAAACATAAAATATGTACGTAAGAAAATTTTTTAATAATGGTGAAGAACAAACTATCACACATACACGCACACACGCACGTACGGACAGACGGATGGACGGACGAACGGACGCACACACGCACTCACTCACGCACCCACGCACCCACCCACGCACCCACCCACCCACCAACAAACACACACACACGCACGCACGCACGGACGTACATGCATGGACAGACGCACGCACGCACGCATGCACGCACAGACGGACGGACGGTCGCACACACGCACGGTTGGACACACACACATGGACACACACGGACACAGACGAACACACACACACACCCCTGGGCGAGCTTCTGCTAATCTCGCCTAGGCGAGGCGAGCTCGCTCGAGCAAAAGTAGTAGTTCTCCCTCGTTGTTCTACGCTTGTAAAACTAGAGATTCATCCAAACAGAAAATCATACATATTCATCTCATCATAGACATCATACAAGCACCATAAATTCAACACAGAACTAAGAGCAGGCAAAAATAGATTTAGAATACAAAACCCTAGCTTCCCTTACTTAGAAAGAGTTAGCAAACGACTCGTACACTCAAACAGTGAGCACCGTAGCTCTGGGAGCAGCTTAGTAAGCTGGAACGTAGTGGAACAGAAAGGAAACAAGGTCAATAAGAGGAAATCTTAGTTGGAACCAAGACAACAGAACCAGAATAGAGGAAATATCAGTTGGAAGATCAACTTACGTGGAATGAACGGAGTTCTTCTAGCTCAATGAAAAGCAGAAGTAAAACCCTAACAAAGCTTGGTTGCTGCTCTAAGAGAGGGAAGGAGTTGTTTCTGGCAAATGAGCAGAATGAAAGTGTTAGGGCTATTTAGAGTCTTAGGCACCCTATGGGTCAACCCTTAGGCTCAACAAATGGGGCTAGGCCCCTTTAATTTTTTTAGGGCACAAAAGAGGGTTTTACATTCTTCCCAACAACAAAAATTTTCGTCCTAAAAAATTCACTGATGGGATAGGAAGAAACTATGTTTTACTCACGTCCTCCGACAACCACCACCTAGACATGATAGATTTGATGACTCCAACACCTATAATCACTGAAAACTTTTGCCTTTGTGCTAAACGATATGTGTCCAACTGTGTAGATTGGTTTAGTCACTACTCTCGAAGCAACTCCCAACCTGCAACCTTAAAACTGGAATGCTCCTCCATACCTGCCCAACCAACTTGCACATGATATACTGACTCACTTACGATATGCTTTCCACTACTCGCTGCAGGTTTTTACCAAAGTCGCAGATGACTTCAAGTCTCAAACTAAAGAATGTTAATTATCACTTCACATCACTTCCTTCTCTCTTTTAAGCATCACTCCACTGACTTGATCACACTTCAGTTCTGGCCTATTGCCCCACCATCACACTCTTGGCCATTTTTATGCATAACAACACTTATAACATCTCGCCTCCTGTTTTCAACCAAAGGTAACCAAGTCCACAACCAAGTCATTCCATTTCCAAATTAAACCCCTGTGTGTTACAACCACCTGATTCATTTCGGCCTCTCATTGCTAGGCAATCTCACCACCTTCTGCGAACTAGGATTTGCCAATTTCGCCTCTTCCACCAATCCAAGAAAGCACTATATATGGCCACCTAGCAATATTCGATGACACTTCTCCTAACACTATGTATCCACATGGCTCCAAATCTTAACATTGTCGGGATGTAGAATCAAGTTGATTTCCTCAAACGATGTTTCACTTATATGCATTGATATCTTCCTTTGTTCTAACCTTTGGATTTAACTCCTTTTTTTGGAAAGCTTGCAGTATCTGCCTCTGAGAACCCATCCTTGAAGTTCCCTCTGACCAAACATTGTTTTATGAACTCTAGCATCTTCTTTGGTCTATTATCCAAGACTGAGCTTTCCTTGCTCCACGATATACATCATACATCAACTTCCTATCTCTGAGGCAAGAAGTTGTCTCAGAGACCTCCTCCAACACTTGTAACGGTAAGTAGGCCAAGTTGAGATCGAATCTCCATTCCCTTATCCCCGTAGACACCAGACGCAAAGCACAGAGACATAACAAAACAAACTAGAACATACAAGACAATCTCCATCAATCTACAGATAACCAAACCTATTGTCTGTCATCCTTCTTTCCCCAAACAATTAGAATTAAGAAAGGAAAACAATATTCGATATAGTCACGAGTGTGCACCCTCATCACTTTATAAAGATGTTTTGTGTTCTTAAAACTTTTGGTTTCACTGACAAACCCGACTAGACTTGACAACTTATGTCCGCGAGGCATGACAAACCCATAACCTCAGGTCATCCTAAAGACAAACTACTCTAATACCATTAATGTAACGTCCAATTTAAATAATAATGGAATTAAATGAAACATTACACAGATTAGTATGATAAGCAAAGTCATGGAGTATAAACACTACTCCATACAACTGTCCGGAATAAAATAGGAAAGAAACTAGGGCACACCACGATGCCAGTTACAAAAAAATAGCATAAGGGATCTAAACTATTCAACATAAAGTGCCAAGATAAGGCAGTACATAGGCCATATCCCTAAAGGAAAACATAAAAGTGGAATCTAGTCTAGGTAGGCTATGCAGCGGAATCACCATTTCCCTATTGAACACGAGAAGTTCTCGCATCTGCTCACATCAATAAATTGATGATCATCGTAAATAGAGAAAACCACACACGTAACAATCAAACAAGCAAAGGGTAAACTAGAGCAGAAAATGGTTTATCATACAAGTACATATAATTTCACAGTCCAAGATGCATACGTCAACCAATCATGTTATGACTTGCAAACAATACACTAAGACTCAAGACCGACTCATTCGGATACATATAATTAGTCGGATTCAGCGAATGCTTGCAATTGTGGTGGCCTTTCCTGCTCTACTGAGCTGCTCTACCGAGATAATTTTTACAGTGTTTCTTTCCCCCCCCCCACAAGGTTAGCCCTTAAAGTGTTTCAGGCCTCCTGCTACTCTCACCACTCGAGTCAGTACGCTCTATGTGAGACTAACTGACTCTTTAGCGTGTCAGGATGCAATCCTTACATTGAATCCTTACTAAATTATATAAATGGGGCATCACCATGAACTCCCACTAACAGGGGTCATGGAATTACGTCTTGACCAACTGAGGCACCACCATGAGGTCTCACATAGAGGCTCAAGCTAGGAGCCGTCGCTCAAGCGAGAGGAATGCTCTCGCTCAAGCTACAGGCTCTCGCTTAGGCGAGACTGCGAACTAAGGTCTTGGGGGTTTCGTGAACTCTCATTTAGGCGAGGCCATCTCGCTTGAGCGAAATGGTTTTTCGCTCAAAATCTCAGTTTCCCGCCTGAGCGAGTGCTCGAGCGAAAACCCCTAGGTGAGCTTCTACTAATCTCGCCTAGGCGAGGCGAGCTCGCTCGGGCGAAAGTAGCAGTTCTCCCTCGTTGTTCTACGCTTGTAAAACCAGATATTCGTCCAAACAGAAAAACATACATATTCATCTCATCGTAGACATCATACAAGCACCAAGAGCAGGAAAAAATAGATTTAGAATATAAAACCCTAGCTTCCCTTACCTAGAAAGAGCTAGCAAACAACTCGTACACTCAAACAGTGAGCACTGTAGCTCCGGAAGTAGCTTAGTGAACTGGAACTTAGTGGAACATAAAGGAAACGAGGTCAATAAGGGGAAACCTTAGTTGGAACCAAGAAAACATAACCAGAACAGAGGAAATATCAGTTGGAATATCAACTTACGTGGAATGAACGAAGTTCTTCTGGCTCAACGAAAAGCGGAAGTAAAACCCTAGCAGAGCTTGGCATCTGATCTAAAGAGGGAAGGAGTTGTTTCTGGCAAATGAGCAGAATGAAAGTGTTAGGACTGTTTAGAGTCTTGGGCACCCTATAGGCCAGCCCTTAGACCCAATAGATTTGGATAGGACTCTTATAATGTTAATTTGACTCTCTCTGGTTTAGTTAGATTAGTTTCTTCCTACACCTGAGTGTATTGTTTGGTCATTAAAATTTATATATCAATTTATTCTATCTAAATATTCAAATTATTTTTATTTTTTATAAGTGTAAAAGATTTTAAGTGTAAAAAATTACAATTGAAAAAATGTGAAAAGTAAAATAATATGAGTACTTAGGGAGTGATTTGATATATAAATGATAAAAAATTATTTTAACATGAATATATAAGTTGTAATTAAGTTTAATTGTTAATTTAGTCCCAAATTGGAGAGGATAAAATTGAATCATTTTAAAAAATAGGGGGACTAAATTGAATAAAAGTTCAAAATTGTAAATAGGGAGACTAAATTGAAAATATTCACGGTTAGTCTGACATGTGACCTTTATTTTTAAAATTAAAAAATTAAAAAATATAAAAAATGTAAATTTCACGAATTGATACATGACACGACTATAACGTGATACATGACAGTTGAATTTTTTTTAATTTTTTTAAATAAAAAAATTAAAAATTTTATAAAATGACACGTGACATGTATGAATATTTTATTAATGTTAATTTAACGAAAATGAATAAATTGAATATTTTTAAAAAATTAAAAAATCAAATTTAATAAAAAATAATAAAAAATCAAAATGAACCGAACCCACCAATTAGAAAACTAAATCACTTATTAAACCTAAAATAATATTTATATGTATGAAAGTGGTAAGTAAGGAAGTTACTAGCTGCTCTTTCTCCATATGATTTCTGATTGTCTTGTTTTCAGGCAATGACATAAATAACCACCATTTTCATAGTTGTTTACTGGTTTAGATGGATAAAGGTTCGTTACTCCTATTTGCATTTTCTTACCTAAATATCCATTTTTGTTTGATATTAAATTCATTAATGCTTTATATGTAAGCATAATTGAGTTTATGCATCTGATTAATGTAAGCAAAATAAATTGAACGAAACATAAATATGATTATTCATAATGTTTATGTGCAGGTGCAAGTACATAAAAATTACAATCAATCAAAAATATAAAAAAAAATATGGGGAGAAGATGGTATTGTTTATTTATTTATTTTTTTAAATCATGTATCTCGAAAATTTGTAATGTTAAAAATTTACTTTTTACGTATATGACTTTTGAATATAGTAAAATTTCACATATTTCTTCTAATTATCTAACAAGATATATTTTATTTTTTTATTTACCATTATATTTTTTAAATGCACTTTATTAGGTATAACTAAGAACATGAAACAGTTTGGTAGATTTATACCACGTAATTTGTTACGAATGAGCTAGAGTGCTTTGGATAATTATTATAATTTGTTATGGATTAGTTAGAAATAAATTTTGTTACAAATCTCTCTTAAGGATCCTTGCTACGGATTAATAAGGGATAAAATTTGATAAATTAATTAAGGATTAATTAGAGATAAAATTTGTTACGGATCAATTAGGGATTAGTTAAGAAATTTAATTTTTTTTTATTTTTGGAACTAAGTTTTACGTTTTCGGTCAAAAAAGAATGAGGGAATAATCTAAAAGCTTTAATTTTTTGTGTATTTTAGATCGCATTTTTATGAATAAGTCCACACTTTTTACAAGCAACATTTATATAAATGTTGCTTACGATAGTTTTTAAGTCACGCTTACAAAAATGTTGCATTTGTTATGTTTAAACCATATTTTTATATCCGTAATCTTGTTTATTATTGTTTAAAATCATTTTTATTGTAGTGTAATATGTTTTACTTTTACTTTTAGTTTTTTAATAGTAAAAACTTGTGTTCAATATACATGGTGGCTTTAATTTTGTATTTTAAGTTAATATGACCTTTCCTTGCTATTTTGTTCATAATTTTTTTAGTAGATACTATTTCTTGTTGATTCTTGTATTAGATATTTTCAATTTTTAGGTATTTAAAATAAACATATTGTACCATAGATTTAGATTCTTATGTTATTTTCTACAATTTTTGAATGTTGAAGACATATTTGTATGAAAACTCATACGAATTTGATTATTGATGTATATTATAGTGAACTTTTATAATTAGACCCGTGAATCTAATTAGATCTCGCATTTATATCCATTTTTACAATTGATTAAAAGGTATATATATATATATATATATATATATATATATCTCATTTATATATATTTTTAAAATTTTTTAAAAAATATATATATATATATATATATATATATATATATATATATATTTTGTATCATAGATTTAGTTTACATATGCTGAAACCATTTGTTTTTTTTTTTTTTCTGTTTAAAAGTTTCAGACATTTTATGATTATAATATGTTTTATTTTGAATATTTATTTGCAACTATTTTGCTTTTTTGATTGAGATATCGAAGCTCTAATGATATACTAAAAATAAAGTTATCATGTGGCTAAGAGCTAATGAAGAAGAACTTTAAGACCATCTAATAGTATCATTAGAAAATATATTATGTTCTTATATTTGTGCTTAAACTTGTTTAAGTTTTATCTTGCCTAAATATAACAACAAATACTTTTTTAAGATATGTTATACTTCAATGTTGGGATCTAATTATAAAAAGATTTTACCTCAAATGATCATAAAATAATACCCTTTCAATTGTAATATATTGTATATTTATTTAAATTATTTACTCATCAAGAAAAGTAAAAAACTTAAGGTATGTGTTAGATTAAGAGCTTCTTTATAAGTCACTAGATTAAGGTATGCGTTGAAGAACTGAAACAAAAAAGAAACCCTGCTACTATCATGTGTTGATTCATGACCGAATAACAGTATTAAAAATGCTGAACACATATAATATAACATTTTTTTAAATAATTTTTGTGTATTTTTTAGTTAATTAAATTAATAAGATAAACTGATAGATACTAATTTAGTTACATTAAATTAATTTAAAAATCAAAGGAATTTTTAAAATAAAAATGAAAGAATATAAATTGGTATATATAAAATCATTTTTACAACTTGTCATTAATTATGAGAACGTGTGATTCAGTTGTTGGTCTTATCTTATTAGTGCTGCATCAAGTTGGAGTGACAAATTGGTCTTGCCACGTATTTTAATAAATAAACATAAATCTAATTATCTGTAAAAGATTTTAATTTAATTTAATTTATATTAAATTAAATTTATATTTTTTTAATTTTAAAATATATAATTTTTTTTAGTATTTGCAATTATCCATAAATACATGCGGATTTTAAAAAATTTACAAATTTTTCGATAGATATCTGATGGGTAAAAAGATAAATAATAAATCGGATTTTCTATTATAGATTAGATAACAGGTATTATATATATTTGACCCGACTTGTTATTATTCCTAATTAAGATATTTTATATAAGTCACTAAATGACTTGATCAGCAACGTGTTCTTTATATTGGTGAAGAAAAGTGATACATACAAGAGAGAATTTCAGGTAACATTCCAAAATGAGAGAATGGTGGACATAAAGAAAACTGTGTTTGGAAGGTTATGAGAGAGTAAGAGACGAATGTGAGAAGAAGAAAGTGAGAAGGAATAAGTTTTGAAGACGACTAAGGTTTAACAAGAGAAGAGAAGATATAGTTTTGGTGGGAAATGAAAAGAGTTCATAAGAAGACACCATTTATTCATTGTGGTTTAAATTTCAATTTTCAAATTGAAAGTTGCCACCAATTCTAATTTAAAGAAGTTACATATACTTTTTTTTTCTCTTTAGTTAAGTATGATATTTGTTTTTATTTTGATTTTTTTTTTTAAATTTTGTAGATGTGTACATGTGTAAAAAATTATTTTTTGTGTTCTCTTAATTTGTATTATTTATAGATATAAAGATTCGAAAATATTGCACACCATTGATGTCCATCATAAAGTATATATTTTCCAAAGTACATCTTCATAAGTCCTCTTTCGTCAGGTGTTGAAGAAGAATTCATTAATTTAAAAATCCCTGAATTTATGTAGTGGGTTTAAAAGAGAACACATCATGAACAGCCTTTTAAGTTGAAATTCCAGAGGTATTAAATAGGTGGGACTTATAGCTTATAAATATGTAAGAGAGAAATGGACACCATTGCCACATGACAAGGTCATTAGAAAAAGATAAGAAGCAGTATGGTCCAATTATGCAGAAGGTAGGTGAGATGATAGAAGTCTGAATCAGTATTCTAAGAAATAACACAAAAATAGATGTTGTTAACTCAAATAGCAACAAACTCAAGTGTGTCATCAATCATGATCGAGAAGTTCAAGAGTGCGTGATAAATGACTGCAGAACAAGATCTCTCTTCATGGATGTACCATGACACATCATCACCTTTTAGAAGTGACAAGGTGACCGTTAGATTTATAGAGGGGGTTTCATTAGGAAAATACAAACACAAATGAAACATGAGTTCAACTACATAAGACATTGACACCACTCTCAACCCAAAACGTTAAGACAATAGGTTTATGGGTCTTTAGCTTTATATAGTGTTCTACTTTTTCATTTCTAACCAATGTGGAACTTAGATTCATACTCGAATTCCTAACAGTGACTTAATAGTTAAAAGAAAGGAAATATAATGGGTTATTCAACTCTTTCCACTAACAACTAATAATTTTCATTACCTTATTCGAAGTTAAGGTTTTTCCTAGTAAAACATACTTTTAGAACTTGTTTCCGAAAATTTTTTGTAACCCTAAACGATTGTATGTAACATAGGTTTCAAAACCTTGATTAACTTGTGCAGGTTTAAAAACCCCTTTTAACTACTATTTAGGAATTCTAAAACTTTGGTAAAATACATAATGAGTTTCAGAATCTCTATAAAATATAATAATTTTTAGAAATTTTATAAAAAGTTAAGTATGTTTAGTATGTGAATGTTGATCCAAAATTAAGATTCGTTCTATTCGAAATTTTAATACATTTTGGTCCCTAAACTTTAAAAATGAATGAATATATATTCCTTTTAATCCAATTATGTTAAATTCTTTTTGAAATGTCGAACGCATTTTCTAGAAAATATGAAACTGAAAAATGTGTCAAACAGTATGAATAACTTCAATACTAAAATGACCATTTTATAAATTACCATATGTTTCAAAACTTCCCTAAAGAATCATAGATTTCAAATTAATTTTTATTTGTTTATCATTTAAACATTCATTTATCAATTCAAAACAATTTATTTATCTTTATTTAACAAATTTCTTCTTAAATAAAACACATAAATGGTTATAATTACATTTAAATAACTAAATCAAATAAATGATATAGCTCATCAATATATATATATATATATATATATATATATATAAATAAATGACAATAATATTTTGATTACTAAATTTTAACCACTTATTCTTACAATATGATATGTCATCTTTTAAGTGGTTTTGTGATATAGAAAAATGAGAAAATGAAAAAAATGAGTAACCATTTAAGAGATGTCATCTCATGTTATAAGAGAAAGTTGTCAAAATCTAGTTGGCAAAAAATCATTTTCTATAGATAAATATGTTTATGTGAGAGAAATTGTAGTAATTCTCTCTCATGTATAGCTTTGATATTTCAAGCAAAAAGTTATATTACTAAGTGTTGGTTCATAAATTGAGCGAAGAAAAGTCGATTGTGATGTGTTTTCCTTATATTCATAGGTATATTTTATAGCTTTAATAATCTAATTTATCTTTTAACGTTACTTTATGTATAAATATATATATTTTTTATAATTATGTCATATCGATTATGGTTAATATGAATGGTTGATGATGTTAGATATGGATGATTTGATAGATTTGAACAAGTTATGATTAACAAATGGTTAATGATATTTTAACCTACCATTCCAATTATTCTTTTTATATGATCACATTATATTACTAAAAAAATTAAAATAAATAATTGAAAAATGATTAGAGTATAGATCAAAAGTGGATAAAAAAATGGGTTAAAATATCAACTTTCGGTAAATTTAATTATAACATTTCAATAGAAGAAAGCACAGCCAAGATACTAATTTTTCCAAAGCCTGTTCATCCGTGCAAAAGAACTAATAATCTCGTGGACATACACATGTCATAACCTTTACAAGTTGTGTTGATTTATAAGTCTCACCTTTTACATCTTATGTTGATGGGAAAAGATTACAAATATTTTAGGAACATTTGACAATTTATATAAAAGTTAGATAATCTTAAAAAAAAGAGTTAATTTTTATATTTTTAGGAGAAAGAGAAAATGAATAACAATGAAACGTATCAATTAGTAATAAAAAGAAATGATGCTAAAATATCAGTTTTCTTCATAAGTCTCAGAATGTTAAATAATCTAACAAATAAAAAATAAATAAAAAGTATTATTTTGTATAAATGGCTCAATAAAATTAGAAAAACTTGGATTTTATATTCTATAGTAACAAATTTTCCTTCTTTATA
>Ga0214545_1004312_pt1 | contig 26688 bp, 22 predicted proteins | sample CNSS4metaG_FD_160064 | JGI IMG/M metagenome (GOLD analysis project Ga0214545, IMG submission 160064) | Root nodule microbial communities from cowpea collected in UCLA plant growth center, Los Angeles, California, USA - CNSS4 | ecosystem: Host-associated > Plants > Roots > Nodule | place: USA... | reverse complement strand
GGTTGAGTTGCCAACATATCTAAATAAAATTTGATGGATATGTTGCAATTTATAAAAAACTCTTAGGCTAGACCAACCATCAGTGAGCACGGGATGATTCACATCCATATTAAAAGTTAACTGATGTTGATTCCCTTGAATATCTTCTACCTGCCAAGCCGGTCCTAATTCTTGACCAAACATAGCAAAAAATATTGGATCAACCTGACCAAACTCCTAATGAGACAAAAAACAAAAAGAAGGGTCAAAAACATCAATAAGACAAATATTAAACTGATCATGAAAGCAAAAAGATTTCAATCAAGGAATAAAAACATGCATGGGTGATGTAAGCAAAAAAAAAATCGAGATAGATGAAACATGAAAAAAAAGTCGTTAATTTGAACGATTATTGAAGAAAGTTGCCATCTTTAGAAAAATCAAAATAGTAAGTAAGATTTGCAACAAAGTAAAAATAAAACTTGTGTTATGAAAGCAAAAAAATGTCGACATACATTAAGAATGCATCAAATCAGAATATGTCATTGATTTGAACAATTATTGAAGAAAGATGACATTTTAATAACCAAAAAACATAAGAAGTAAGATTTACAGCAAAAGTAAAAAAAAAAATGCATGGATGATGAAAGAAAATATAGCTTGACATACATGAAGCATGGAAAACAAAAAGAAAAAGCTGACCTTTGAACGATTATTGAAGAAAGTTTAAATTTTTAGAAAGAAAATCGAGAATAAGTAAGATTGTCAACAAAGTCAAAAAAGAAATGTATGATTTTGAACGAATAAGATGGATGGAAGAGACAATGTGTTACGGATTAAACTTTTGTAAAAAACAAAAAGCAAAGAATTCACAAAGAACATACTTTTTGAACTTTTTGTAAAGTAAACGTACCTGATTATGAACAAAATGAAACATAGTGAACCTTCCTAAAGTTTTTCTGGCAGCCACACTCACAGAAGAATCCATGGAAGTAGGTTTAGGGGAGTGACCCTTATGTTTCCTTGATTGATAATAAACCAAAAACTTGATGGATAATAAGGCAAACAGACAGTTATATAGATATAAAAAGATTAATATTGATTTTAATTAAAATAAAATAGTTTATAAAAAAACAATCATATATTATTGAAAAAAAGATTTTGAAAACTAAATTTAACCTATCCAATAACTTATAGATATCGCTTATTTTGAAATTATAATTACAAAATATGATTCTTTATTTCATAATTTTTTTCATAGCAATAAACTATTAAGGAATACAATATTTATAAATATTTATAAATTATTTTTCATAAACTATAAATATTTTTCATAAAATATTTAAGTCATACATATATTTTTTACAAATAAAATTAATAATCAAAAGTTGAAAGAGTAATAACAAATAAAAATAATAATTAAAAGTTCAAACAGTAATAAAAAATATTCAAAAAACAGATAACTAATTAAATAATAAATAAAAGTGAATATTATATATATTTTACTTATAAATAAGAAAAATAAACGTTGATTTAAAGTTATTTAAAATAAAAATAAAATATTTAAAGTTAAGGTACTTAATGTAAAAAAAAATAGACAATTGTTTACAAAATTATAAGAGTAATCATTTTTTATCTGAAAACATTAACAAAATAAAACTTAAGAAAAACTTAAGAAAATAAAAATAAACTTTGACTCTTTACATGGAAAATTATTTAGGTTTATTGCTTGGTTGATTAAAAACGAAGCCCAATACATTGAGTAAAAAGTAAATTTTAAAATTTTAATAATTTTTGTTTCTGTGTAGGCAAGACAATAAAAAAAAAATTTGAAAATATATATATTATGAGCAGAATTGTGTAATATTCATTGTAAAATGTATTAATCAATCACCGAAAGGAGAATTGTGTAAAATATTTGATAAAGGTAGAATGGTTTTGAAAACATTAAATAAGTTTTATATGTTGTGAAACCAATAATGTAGTTGAAAAATCTTCACATACATAAAAACTTAATCACTTTCATGTAGCTAGCATGATAATGTAGTTGACATAAAAATTAATATCAACACTTCGACATTCAGCTAGCAACATATACTCAAGTTTAAAAATAACCATAGACAACAAAAGTATCTATATTTTTAGAAATATATTTAAAAAATGTACACAAATACTGAAAAGATACATTTTTTTATAACACAATACACAAATAAAAAACTCAAGGAAATAACTCTGGTCAACTTACTTCTTTCATGTAGCTAGCATGATTATAGTGTTGACAATATAAAATAATATCAAGACACTTTGATTCAGCTAGCAAATTGTGACTATAAACATAGAGTACAAAATTAAGAATAATAAGCCTGAAATCTTTTTAGAATTGACTTATATTTAATGTAGTTCATAATTAAATAAAAAGATACTTGAAGTCAATGTTTTCAAAATAACAACCTAAGAACAACAAAAAATATTGGTCATGAGTACAAATACTTAAAAGCAACAAATGTTTTCCAAAAAATAACATAACCAACATAAAACACTAAATAAAGTCTATTACAATTTTTAGTTTGAAATGATAGAAATCACTTTTCATTCTTGATATTCTTCTTCAACATCTTCACTGGAATCTTCTTATTTTTTTGAACCATAGATCGAATCTGTCTTTTAAGTGCTGGAAGAGGTGGTTGAGTAGCCAAGTCAAGATTGTCCAGATGAGATGATTCTTTGCGGGTTAACTCATCAATTTCAACATCAATTACAGCTTTATTATTCAACGATTCCTTTGCAGAAACATGGCTTAATACTATAGTGTTCAAAAGATCACTTAGAGTCTCAACATCATTTGATTCTTTTGTGAATTTGATCAACAAATCATAAAAATAAACTTCAAAAAGTTAGCATATACAAAGCTTTACAAATAAAGTAAAATTGTAATCTTCAACTACCTCTGCAATGGAATCAGATGAGATTTGATTTGTTAGGTCATTTACTTTGCTTTCTTCTTCATTTGTAGAGTATAGATCTAAAAAAATTCCAATTAAAATAAGATTACAATTAAAGAAAAATATATGATAAGACGTAAAAAGAAATAAATAAGATCTTACCAAAGACTTAACTTCAACATCAGTAAAGCTTTCAATGAGTTTTTCATCCATGCACACTTTTTTAACTCTGAATGATTGTTCAAATTTGCTATTATAATCATCTTGCACTCAACTTTGAACAGATAGGTCTTATCAATTAGGACTTCAAACTCTTTAAGCAAGTCTCTAGCAGCAGTGTTCTATTACAAAAAGTATAAATATAAATGATGTAACTTAATGAAAAAGCATTATTGTAGATAACAATAATGATTTAAATAATTGGAAAAGAAGTACCAAATATAGAATAGGAAAATATTGATTCTGAATTACTTTGAAAATCAAACAAAACATTTAAGTTAAATGTCAACAATATAAGAAGAATTGATTACATATGAAACTTAACCTTGTCTTGTAAGTCAAGAATATCAGAGCATGATTTCTTCAACATTGCACTTGCATCACGATCAAATACAACAAAAATTGTAGAATTCGTAGCATCAATTACACGAAGTTTAAGTTTATACCTAAAAAAACATTAAAGACATTATGAACATTATTAATTTTTTATAATATTATATTCATAAAATCTGAATTCTGAAGATTAATAATATTACCTAGGTGTAACCTTAATGTCATGTTTGTTACACTTTTCACAAAAAAATATTTTGGAATAAGGATAGACTGCTTTTTTGCAGATACATGTTGTATACCACCAATCATCATGATCTAGCACATGTTTGATAATAGCCTTTACTACAAAAGTACTTTCCTGAAAAATAAAAAATGCAACAATATGAATAAAAATATGAAAAGTAATGAACAAAAAAATATTTATGTGCAACATAGAGAAAAATATTTGAACCTGTTTAAAATCTTTGAGACCTTCAATTGAACTCCTAGGATCCAACTTAATGAAATCATCTTCTAAGCTAACTTTAGAAGACTGACAAAGTTGGGTAAGAGGTTGAGAAGGAGATTCAGTACTATCCCACATCCTACAAAAAAAATATCTTATATATATATATATATATATATATATATATATATATATATATATATATATATATATATATCTATCTATAAACAAAGATATATCTTATGTATATATACTTACATTTTTTTCAACTTCGTTGCATCTTCACCATCACAGTTAAAAATTATCTTCGTACAGTTCGTACAGTTTTGAATAGAAACTTTATCTACAAAATACAACATGTCAAAAACAATTCAAAAAATTAATACAACTGTAATAATCAATCAAAGTTAGTTACCTTGGAAGGTCTTCACTTTGCAAAAATGTAAAGCAATGACAACATGTTGATCCTCTCCGGAGGCTAAAAATACATTTAACATATCAACATATTGACCAAATAAAGTACACTCTAGTCGCAAACTATTGCATGTTAAACATCAGATAAAAGAGAAACAAATGAAATCAATAAAAAAGAAGAACAACGGTAAAGAAGAACATCCGCTTACCCATCAGCTTCAATAAGGATGGCATTCATTTTGGTCTTCTTACCACCTTTCTCTAGCTCTCTCTCTGTTCCAACACCAGTAAACATTCCAATGACATCAACAAAAAAAGGAAACAATAACAAAAAAAAAAACATTAATGAAAAGTTAAACGCAAAGAAAAAGAAAAAAAATAGAAATATACTTACTAACTAAGTAATCTGTGTCAAAACCAGTAGCTTTGATGGTTGAAAAAGGGGTGTATGTAGTTCTAGTTTTCGGAACTAAGGTACTTTCAACCATATTGACCTTGGTTCCAAATTGGAAGTTGATCTTATAGGCGTGATTTGTAGTTCTATAAGAACCACCACTACATGAAGCACTAAAAGATTGAATGGTGTAAACCTTATCCTCTTTGATTTCAGTCTGAAATTTGTATATCAATGTGCGTCTAACAGATGCATGGATTAGGACACCCTGCACAAACACTTTCATAAATTGCATAATAAAATCATATTGAAACTTAAAAAAAACTATAAAACTTAGGAAAAGTAAGAAAATAACATGCGTTTATAGTATTAGAAGGGTACCTCTTTGTCTTGAAGAACAATTTCCATGGAAAATGGAGATTTTCCTTTTGTGCAATCTTCAACAAACCATAACCTTACCACTCTTGCAATGATATTCCAGTTTTCCTTCTCCGGGTTGAGTTCTTGTAAGGAGTGGGTGTGTTTTTGGATAACAGACATGGTGTAAGGAATGAGGGAAATTAGACAATAGTGAAAGAAGGAAGGCTTGGAGACATGTATTTGTACAAAACAAAAACACATGAGTGAATTTTAATTTGAATTTTACATTAAATTTAAATTAAAATTGGAAGATCATACATAATAAATAACACCATACGCATGCTCTGGTTTTGGTTTCACAAATTTAGAAAAAATCGGGAAAAGCAAAAGCACTTTTTTGACATGAGTAAAGATATTTACTAAAACCATACGCATACTGTGGTTTTGGTTAACCAAATGGAGTAAAAATTGGGAAAAGTGATTGTCAAACATATGAAGACCATAGAAGAAACCAAAAGCTCTTTTTCACATGGCTCAATGTTGTGCAAGAAAAGGAAAAAGGCAGATAGTAGTAGAAAAAGAAAACCTACAACAACATTAAATGTTGCAAAAGGTTGAAAAATAATCGGAAAAAGGAAATAAAGATCTGATTTCAAATAAAGATGTCGTTTGAACATTTGAAAAAAAGGAAATTATGAAAACAACACAAAGAAGAAAAAGGAAAGAACTCACCTAATGGAAACAGTAACATAAATGTTGTAACGTAGATGAAAAAGGAAAGAACTGACCTGATGTATGCATATCAAAAGAGAAACATAAGATATCAAAAAAACCTACATAAAATAAAATAAACATAAAATTAAAAATCGTGGAAAGGTACGTCAATTTAAAATTTTTAAATAATATAAATAAGAAAATCGTTTCGAAAAAGATCAGGTCAACAAACAATTAATTACAAAATAATTATTTAAATTTAACAAACATATTATAGAGATTGTACAAAAATAATACCTATTAAGAGTGTATTTTGTAAAAGTATGTTGATTTTTATCGTTATAGAAAAAGTTATACAAAAGCAAATGATAGCATGGACATATTTTGTCTAATCTATTAATTCTGATATACAATCCCATCGAGAACTTTTGTTCTCGCTTTGAACTTCTGAAGCATGAAAATTAGTATAGTAGTTGGACATCTTTTTTGAATAAAATTGCTTCCTTTTTTCTGAAATTCCAACACTGCCTAAGACAACAGTGCCAGCTTGGTTTGAAATCAACATATCTGAGTAATATAGGTAAAAAAAATACAGAATTGAGTAAACCCCCAAAATAACATATATAAAAAAAATTAACTGGATTTAAGTGATAACCTTTGATAACCTCTCTTCATCAGAAGTCAATTTTGTAATGAAGGGAAAGTAATAGCAACTATAAAAACTCCATAACAATGTAATCAGTGTTTAGTGTATAACAACAATCAATCATAGCATTAAAAAATTAATCTGTTATCAAAGGATCAAGCTTTTCTTTCATCTAAAACAATTGTCATTTTAGACACAATGACACATAAAAAACAAAAAACATCAAAATAAAAATGTCATCACAAATTTTTTTTCGTCTCTTCATGAGAACTGAACTTTGCAATAATCTAAACTCCATAACAATGGAAGACATGTTTAATCAAAACATGTGAATCATCAAAACATGTAAATAATAGAACATTGTACTGCAATATGCTTTAGAGTAAAACATAAGCTTGATACTCTAAAAAGAAACAACAGAGAGTAAATGTAAGATTTATATGCTAAACAACCAATCCCACTTCATGTTTGTTAGTTTTAATTTATTGTCTTGAGTGCATATACAAATGAAGATAAATCCATTAAATGTTAAGCATTTCCTTCTACAATTAATAAGCACCTTTCTCAGGTAGTAGAAAGAAATAAAAGATTACACAGCCCACAAAACAATAATTTTCAAACAGTATTATGGTGCCAAGAAATCAACAAACACAAGCCATGCATGTGAAAAAAAACTTATAATTATATCTTTGAATCAACAATACAAAAAAAAAAATCAATACAACATATTAAAGGCATTCCATTATCAATTTAATTCAACTGTGGAATCAGCTTTTGAGTTTTATTACCTTTAAAATTTGGTTAGCATTATCAACTACTCCTCAGACTCTGCTTATCTCAATGCCATATTCAGAACTAATTCACATGATTTGCTTATCAGTTAAGTTGGCCACAATTTCTGCAAGAAATTATGAAAATGCAGGTCTTGACAACAGAAATTATGAATGCATTTAAACAAAAATAAACCTGAAATCTTGGTGTTTCTTGAAAGTTGAGGTCCAATCAGATCAAACTTCAACACACATTAAGAATAAAAGCTCAAATTACATCCTGGATGGAGAAAAATGATTTTATCAGACATCATAATAATTTTTAGAATATTTTTATGATGTGTTTTACACACAAAAAGAAAGAAGTGGTTGCTTACTTGTCATCCGAAACTGGAATTCGCAATCCTCGTCATGATAAAGGTATCTTCTTAGAGCATCTACTTCGGCCTTGCCTCTTGTAAAGACTTCTTGTATCTTTTTCTTTGTTAATGAAGGCATAACCCAAAAAAAAATCTACAAAAAAAATCTACACAAACAAAAAAAAACAAAACCTGAGTTAGAAGAAACATAAAATAAATGTAAACGAAGTTGGAATCACTGACATTCAAAAAAAAATTAGGGTTTCAAAATGAATAGTGAAGAGATCAAAATAGAAAGTATGATTCGAAGAAGATATGAGAAAGAAATGGTAGAGTTTGAGGCGACAAAGAAGTGGAGGGGGTTTGAGTCGGCAGAGACGTCGAGAGGGTTTAAGGCGGCAAAGAGGTCGAGAGCGTTTGAGACAGAAGAGAGGTGGAGAGCGTTTGAGGCGAAAGAGAGGTCGAGAGCGTTTAAGTCGGAAGAGAGGTGGAGAGCGTTTGAGGCGAAAGAGCGATAGAGAGCATTTGAGGCGGTAGAGAGGTGGATAGGGTTTGAGACGGCAAAGAGGTGGAGAGTGCGAAAGACATGGTAGGGTTCGAGAGATGTAAAGTGAATAGAGTTTTTGAAAAAAGTGAGAGAGGTGGAAAGTGAGAAAGAATGGTTGAGAAGACTGGTTGAGAAGACACGTGTAAAAATTACTTTAAGAGGTAAAAAATATTTGAATTCTGAAATGGAAGAATGCCTAAGAAGATGACACGTGTAAAATTTTGCTTTTTGTCATCCTTTCAATTGTATTATAGATAAATATAAAGCATTTGGTCAAAATCGTCCTGCAAGCTCGCCTACAGAGCCCAAGGTCTATCAGAGAAGGACCAACAAGTAGAAAAAGGTAGTTGTTGGGAAATGATGTGGCAAAGTTTGGATGTCCAATCAAGTTCATCCCCTTTTAGCAAAAAGAGATTCTAAAGATGTTGAGGATGAAACAAGCTTACATGGGTGGCCATTGCTTAATGAGAAAATTGAGAGATCAAAAAGTAACCATAAAAGTTATACCTCAACTCGAAAATCTGGTAAGAAATGGAGAAAATATGTTCAGAAAGGAGGAATCTGGGAAGAAGCTTTGTCGAGAGAGATTGGCTTTCAGATAATTCCATTGAAGATAAATCGAAATCAAAGGAGGATTATTGGGAGTAAGCGCTCCAAGCATATTGGGAGAGATGATACTACTTCAGAAGGGGATTATTCTCCTCTGCCACTTCATAGAAAGCCTATAACCAAGCATTCAGAATCTAGTGAAAATGATGCAATGTCTGATTATTTGTTGGATGATGATTCTTGTATACAAAATCAAAGGAGGGCTAACACTAATGAAGCTAAATTTATTGACACTGATGTGTTTTCAGATGATACAATGGGCTATGGTTCTGATTGGTTGTGGAGACGGGAGCTTAGCAATGAGCAAGATGCTATTTCAGACGATTCATTAAGTGTTGGTTCTCTTCAGCTGCGTGGAAAGACGCCCAAGGGCAAGTATCGCAAATACATTACTGAAGAATACATGATTTCTGATGACCAAAGGGAGGTTTATTTTTGGAAGTAGAGAGGGAAGATATGTAAAGGCAAACAAAGATCAAGGGTGAGTTAGAATGACAGAATCCCCAACTTTCCAAATGTTTAAAAACCTAATCCTAATTTAACTTAACTATTATTTTCTTAAAAAAAATTCCCCTTCCACGTCACTCTGCTCTATTCCTCGTCATAGTTCCACCACTGGTCAACCTTGTCATGTCACTGTTCAGTTAACGTCGTCTAGTCCAACTTAACAAAAAAGACACATTTGAGATATTTTAGCAAAAAAGGAGACCAAAATGAGACTTTTAGAAAAAAGGGTACCAAATTGAGATTTTACCTCCAAGATAGGATCAAAGACATGATTAAACCTAAATTAATTCATATGTAAGTCCATTTTGACTTCTTGACAATCTTATATAAGAAAGCTCAAACCAACGAGATCAAACCCGGATAGACTATGCAGCGGAGCTACCATCGCCCTATTGACCACGAGTATTTCTCGCATATGCTCACACCAATAAATTGATGATCATCACAAAGAGAGAGATCCACACCACAAAACATACAACAAACAAAAGGGTAAGCTAGAGCCAAAAAGGATTTTATCATGCAATCAGATATATGTTAACAGTCAAATATACACACATCATCCAAGCATGCTATGACTTTCAAATCAATACACTAAGACTCGACTTGACTCATCCGGATACATATAATCTGGTCAGATTCAGCGGATGCTTGCATTTGTGGTGGATTACCCTACTCACCCCCGAGCTGCTCACCCCCGAGCTATGTGTTACAAGTGTTACAATGATTCAATCCCTCACACATAAGGTTAGCCCTTAATGAGTTTCAGGCCTCTTACTACTTTCACCACAAGAGTCAGTCCGCTCTAAGTGAGACTAACTGACTCCTTAGAGTGTCAGGATGCAACCTTACCTTGAATCCTTACCAAATTATATAGATGGGACACCACCATGGACACTCACTAACAGGGGCCATGGAATTACGTCCCAACCACTGAAGCACTACCCTGAAATCTCACCTAGAGATTTCAAGGAATTACGTACTGACACGGACCAAACATACTCAATCAATCAGGTAATATTTATCATGCACGTAACTCTCACACCAACCTTTATAAGCCAATCCTCATTCATATTTCATGTTGAATCCATTCCAACTCATCCTTCCCAATCCATGAATATAGAATTTCACCTCATATCAATACCATGCCATTTTGATACCAACTGTTTCATTGAAATCACATGCCAAGATCATACCCAAAATTCATCATTTGCCCACCTATGAACAATTCCATATCTCATATCAAATTCATACCCAACTCATCATATTCAATTCATGTTAAACTCATAAGCCACAAACCATAATCCATCATATTCACACAAAGTCACTCAATTCATACTTTAAACGGCATAATCAGTCCAAACATATATTAGTATCCAAAAACAAAGAAAACAAGGAGCAAACCTACCCCTTGCGCAACCCCTCGCTCAGGCAGAAGGCTCTCGCTCAGGCGAGCTCCCTTCGCCTAGGCGAGAGCTTGACAATCTGGAACACAGGCCATTCACACTAGTTCGCTTAGGCGAGATCTCCTCGCCTGAGCGAGGCATTCTCATGCTCAAAATAAGGATGGCCCGCTTGAGCGACAGCTCGCGCAAAAGGCCTGGGCGAGCCTCTGCCAGTCTCGCTTAGGCAAGCCTCTACCAGTCTCGCCCGCTTAGGCGAGACTAGCTCACTTGGGCGAGACTATCAGTTCTCGCCCTTGTTCTCACCTGCAACAGTCACATTTTCGCACCAAACAACAAACGCAAGCACTTTGCATGTTCATAGTAACATATAACCCATACAACACCAAACAAAACCAAGAATAGGCCAAAAATCATTTAAAACACAAAGCCCTAACTCCCCTTACTTGGAAAGAGCTATCCAAAAGACTCGTATACACAAACAGTGAGCACCACAGCTCCGGGAATGACTTAGTGAGCTGGAAACATAGCATAATGGAACAAAACAAGGGCATTGAGATGAGCCTCAGAGTAAACACGAAAATAAGACTAGGAGAGATCTAATATGAGCTAAGGAGCAACTTACGTGGAGTCGAAAGAGCTTAAGCAAGCTTGACGAATGCTAAGGATCAAACCCTAGCAGAGCTTCTGTTGAGAACGAAGGGGTTTGAGGACTGATGTTTTCTGAAAGTGAGATGGGAGTGAGAGTGTTAGGCTGGTTTAGGGTTTTTGACTCCTCATGACAAGCCCTTAAGACCCAATTAGATTTGTGGCAGCCCTTAAACATAAGGACATAAAATATCGGGTCTTACATTATACCCATTTTTTTTCTATTTCAATTATAACTATAAAAATTAATAATTTTTTTTATTGTTTCTTTTCTGTATTGACATTTTACAATTTAATATAAATTTTAATAATGTTTTTTCTATCTTAATAACTATCATAATATCTAATTTTTAATTGTATTTTTATTTTTTATTTTTATTATCAAAAAAATTCGATGCAAATAGCGGTAGATTCCTTTGTTTTCATTAGTGTATTTAATGTAGTTTAAGAAAGTTATGTTTTAAACGAGAGACATTATGGCAAGAATGTTTTAAGTACTAAAACTTACGCAATTAAATTAAACACTAATTTTAATGATCTCGAAATTAGAATAAATCTTTTTGTGTGAAGTATTTAAATTGTTATAATAATATTATGACTTATAAAATTAAGATAAAGAACTTAAGCATTGTGAATATTGTGAGATAATTTAAATTTTATAAACTAAATCCAATTTTCAGAGACAAATTCGCAAGCTTTGAATATTTAGAAAGACCTAATAAAGATACTATATAATAACCAACCCTAATTTATCCGATCTGGAAATTAACCCAAGTGAAAAAACAAAGTTAGATTAGAATTTTTTATCATTTATATCATTTATCTCATTAAAAACTAAAACAGAAAAAAAAAATGCAATAATATATGACAGTCTTGTGGTTGCTTCTGATGTTTACCACACCACACCACACACCCTGAGCCCTCAAACCCTTACCGCATTCATTCGCTCTCTCTTTCCTTCGCTCTATCTTTCTACCTCTCTCCCTCTCTCTCTATCTATCTTATACCCTGCAATTCGCAAACCCTACCCTCTCAATCTTCGACGCGCACTTCAACGTTCAACCCTACCTCTCTCTCGCATTCCTTCGTCTATTCGCATTTCCTCTCCTTCTTCTGTTCCGTTTTCGGATCTCTCTGTTTTCGAATTCCGACAATCCCGAACTCCACGGCGATGGGCGACGGCAAGGTCAATCTCCCTGACGATCTCTTCCTCTCCAAGACTTCTGATTCCCTCAGAGGTGATTTGATTTGATTCATTCGAATTCTCTTCAACTTTCAATTAGGGCTTTTTTTTTTCGAGTTTGTTGAAACACACGTTTTCATTGTCTCGCAATCATTGCTCGATCTCCTTGTCTGGATCCGTTGAATCTCAATCCGCGATTTGTTCTGCGTGTCAATTGCGCGCCCGACAGACGGGCCTGTTCATGCTTGTGTGGCTCTGCAATTTGTTTGTTTTTTATTTTTGTTTTTGTTTTTTTCCCTCTATGTGATTTTGTTAGTGTTTTTATTTTAATTATGGGTTAAGTTGACTTTAGCTTGGGGATTGATCTATGTAAGCGTCAATTGATTTAGTCAGTATATATTGTGATGTATGTACTGCTGTTTGCTGAGAAGTGTGGTTTTCTAAGGCCGTTTTTTGAGGGATTAGGAGTAGCTCACTTTGCTGCTGTTGGTAATCTGAATCTGGAATTATCGTGAATTTTTTTTTATTGCATAAGTAACCTGATTTGATTGTGCTGTTGGTGGGGTTGTTTTCTTCGGCGTGTGCGGCTGGTTGATTTGATTTTTCTGTTGACTTTTTCTAAAAGGTTTTAATGATATGTAATTGTAATTTTGGATGCATATTGCAGATCCCGTCATTTAGCACTTTTATGATATATTTTCAGAAGCTACTCTTTGTATCTTACGAGGAATGAATTTAACTGCCTTTTGTTTTGATTTGTTTTTCTTAAAATACTTCTTGTACAATTTATGTTACTGTACTTTAGGCATTTTTAAAAAGATAGTTATAAACAAATTGGAATGGCATGTCTGTTAATTTGCATTTTGGTTTGTTAGATGAAGCATCCGGAGGACATGGTGGGGAGAAAGGAATTGCAGCGCTACTTGATGATTCGAAAGGTATCGTGTTTATCTTTGTCCAAGTTAAAATCTAGTCATGTTTTTTTATTTAATGCATAAATTGTTATGGTTAATTGATGAAACATTTTACTTTCAGATCAATTGTCATCTGACAACAGCATACCCCTATCCCCACAGTGGCTGTATTCCAAACCTGTTGATGCAAGGACAACTGCCAATCCGGTGGGGGTACGTATTATTTGATGTTTTGGTTTTGCCTGTGCTATTGGACACCCTTCCCCTTCCATGAAACCTATCCGTGTCTCTATTGTTATTCTAAATCATTTTGGCCACTAAAAGTTTGTAATTTCAGAAACGTGAGTATAACATGTCACTATTGTTTATGCATTTTTTTTCCTACAATACCGGCAGTGAACTTGTTGGAAACACTGAGACGGAAGGATTTTGGTCATGGATTCATTTCTTGTTTTTTTTGGCAATTTTAAGGGTTTGTGATGTTTGTTTGATTTGCCTGGTACTGTTATTAAACTTAAAGTGGAGAGGGTATATCTTCTTGCTCTGAGTTTTAGTTGTTTTTAATTTAGAATATTCTTCCAACTTAATCACAAAGTGTTTTTCTGGACCCATCTGTCTCATGTAATCATGGGGTTCTAGTTTAAACTATCAATGTCGATTTAGGTTCCTAATTTGCACGGTAAGATTTTCTAGGCCTTCTTCTAATACAAACATGTAACTGATTAATATCTATTTGGTCGATTAATCAGGTTTTCTTTTAAAAACTGAATTCTTATGTTATGTGTTGTTCTTAGGGTTAAATTTGAGTGGTTATTTAAACTGTAGAATTTGATATGATAAATGATAGGATGACATCTCTACTTGGCTTTTTGCCTCAGGTGAACTCAACTGATCCCATACTGAAAGATAGTTGGCGTTTGGAGGGGTCCCAGGACAAGAAAGACTGGAGGAGGGCAGCTCCTGATGTTGACATCAGTCGCCGCTGGCGTGAAGAGGAGAGGGAAACAAGCTTGCTTGGGAGAAGGGATCGCAGAAAAGAAGATCGTCGTTTGGAGAATACTTCAACATCAGAGAATAGATCCTTGCCCTCTGATCGCTGGCACGAGAGCCGTGGTTCTGGCCATGACTCTAGAAGAGAGAATAAGTGGTCATCAAGATGGGGTCCTGAAGATAAAGAGAAGGATTCTAGAAGTGAAAAAAGAAACGATGTTGAGAAGGAAGATGGTCACACTGAAAAACAGTCTTCTGTTGGTGGCAATCGCATTGGGTCTGACCGTGACACTGATTCTCGTGATAAATGGAGGCCACGACATCGATTGGAAGCTCAAGCTGCTGGTGTGGCTACATACCGTGCTGCACCTGGATTTGGGCTGGAGAAAGGACGTATAGAAGGCTCCAATGTGCGATTTTCACCAGGAAGAGGAAGGGCTAACCTTAATGGAAACTTACAAATTGTAAGGTCTCCTATAGGCTCTAGTCTTGGATCTGCACTTGTGGATAGGAATAAAACTATACTGGGGAAGTCTAGCCTTGGTGCCGATTTGTATTACTACCCGAGGGGTAAGCTCCTTGACATATATCGCAAGCAAAAGGTTGATCCAAATTTTGATAGCCTGCCTTCTGAGATGGAGTATACATCGCCCTTTACTGAACCTGGTGCTGTTGAACCATTAGCATTTGTTGCTCCTGGTGCTGAGGAAGAGGTATGCGAAATGCAAAATATGAAGCAAGACTTCCATCATGCCTTATCGATGTGTTTCAATTTTTGTATTCTTGAAGGGTCATTTTCTTTTCAGTATTGATATATTGATTATATATTTTTTCATCTTTTAGGTTGTCCTTAAAGAAATATGGAAAGGAAAAATTACTAGCAGTGAAGTTGCGGGCTATTCCTTTAGAGGAAGGGATGGAGGGTCAAATGATGATATTTCAGGTAACGTATGCATGGATTTGTTTGTTACTGTAAAATAATTCAAAGCTTACTCTTTCTTATCGTCTCCTGCCTTGGCTTATTTCAGGCCCTGTTATTGTAAGTGAAGGAAAACAGCAACCTTCCATTGGCAGCAGTGCAAAGGTTATATCAGGAAGTGATATCTCGGATGATTCTGATCAAATATTAATTAGTTCAGCATCAACTGCTGGTGGTTTATTGAGAAACATTGTTGGGGGTGAGAAATCAATGCTTTTTTTATTGTACTGTGCTAGTCTGTTGAAAGTAAAGATTTTTCAGTTTTTTTACACATATTGATTGAATACAAATAATCATCATTTTTAGAAGTTGCAACTGTCCAAGATGGCAAGCAGAAACAAATGCCTGCTATTGGTGTGCATGGCAGAGATGAGAGTTCTGTTAGCAGGATTGGAGACGGCAGCATTCCAGGAAACAAAGTTGTTGAATCAGCAACTTTTGATCTCCATCAGGGACAATCTTTAGCTTTTCTGGAACATGCTAATCGGAATGGTGTTGATTCAATTGGTGGTTCTGAAATCAATAGCAGTCTACCTGATGATTCTCGCAATCTCTTTGATTTTTCATCTCTGCAGCAAACTCCAAACATTAATCAACAGGACTTCAAAGTTAATGAGAAGACATATGTGCCTGAAAGTGTTATTGCTCTTGAGGAGTTGAGTTTGTGCTATCTGGATCCTCAAGGGGAAATTCAAGGACCCTTTCTTGGGATTGACATTATTTTGTGGTTCGAACAAGGATTTTTTGGAATGGACTTGCCTGTTCGCTTGTCAGATGCTCCTGAAGGATCACCATTTCACGAACTTGGTGACATTATGCCTCATTTGAAAGTCAAGTCAGGATTAGGCTCTGGTAGTAATAGGGTTATTCAATCAGAACCTTCTGATGCCATTGGAAGGAACCTAAAAGTAGATGTGCATAATTTTGATTATGATGGGTCTTCTGCCAGCGATGATCAACCTTGGTCTTCTTCCCGACCTGATACTAGCTCAAGTGTTGGTATTCCTTCTCAAATACCCAATCAAAGTTATCACTCTGAGGTCAAGTTCTCTGATGATCAGGGCTTCGGTAATATTGTTGCACATGATGAGGGTAATATATTGGCTTTCTCATACATACTGCTACTTTCATGTCTACATACTATTAATTTTCTTAGCAAATTATGTGGCCTTATTTGTGATATATGCATCTATTTCTTCTTTTATTCATATATTTGTTTTTGTAGATATCTCTTTGTCAAAATTGGCTGGAAGCATAAATGATAAACCTTTGATGAGGCCTATGGATGTCAATGCTTTGCATTCTCATCCTACTGGAAAACCTGTTGCCAATGAAGTTGCAGTGAGTGATTCTCACCATGAAGCTGATAAGTTGCACCCATTTGGGTTATTGATGTCTGAACTCAGAGATGGTTCTCATTTAAGGCGTGCACAATCTTCCAATAGTTCTATGAGGTTGGGTGATCAGGGTCATTTTCTAGATCCGTTAATGGATAGAGATGCTCCTTTTACTGATCAACAAAGCTGTATTAGTGGCATGGTTAATCAACCTTCTTTCAGGGAGAAATGGGGTGATAAATATGGGACAATTAGACATTTTCAGGAAGATCAGTTCCTTTCCCATATGGGACAAATTCAGAAAGAAAGGCTTCAGCAGCAGAGTAATATATCTAATCATTTCCCTGCTCATCTTAATGGGTCAGAGTTAGAGAGGTTTCCAGGTTTTGCACTTTCGCAGAACATGAACTCCAACCTACAGCAGATGATGCAGAATTCTGGGTCAGATTTTGAACGTATTCTGGAACATCAGATTCAACAATACCAGCTTGAGTTACAGCAACAGCAAGATATGCATCACCAACAATTATTACACCAACAGATGAAACTTCAGCCCCAGCAACAGTCTCAAGTCCAACAATTGCTTCATGAACAGTTTATGCAGCAGCCAATCCCTGATCCCAACTTTGGGCAGTCCAAACATGATATTTCGAGGGATAACCTGTTAGATCAGGTACAAATGAGGAGATATATTAATGACTTGCATCTGAATTCACATTCTTTAAGGCACCTTGATCCATCAATGGAACATATTATCCAAGCAAATATGGGCCTCAATGCTGCACAAGGAAGGCAAGCTGATTTGTCAGACCTCTTGTTGCAAGCAAGGCATGGTAATATATTACCTTCTGAACAACAGCTTCATTTTCAGCAAGATCAGTTGCAGGCACAGCAGCTATCTTTGGCTCTTAGACAGCAGTTAGGCTTAGATGGAGAAAGGCATTTTGGTAGGTCATGGCCAATTAATGAAACAGGACAGTTGATTAGAAATCCTGGAACCCATCAACTAGGTCTTTCAGCAGGATTTAATGTTTCAGATATTCACAAACAGCAGCAGAGGCTTGTGACACAAGAGGAGCAATTAAATTACTTGGGGAGGAATCTTCCAGAGCAGAACCAGAGAGGGTTCTATGATAATCCTATGATGTTTGAGAGGTCTGCACCTATTTCCCAAGGAAGGGAATTACATGACCGTCGTCGCTATTTACATCGAGGTGATCAGATGGATTCTTTATCCTCTCATCATCTACAACCTACTGACGATCTCTTTGGTCACCACCCTGATGCCTTCAAGGGTTCACTCCACGTCAACAATGGACATGTGGAAAATAGCTGGATTGATCCCCGGGTGCAACTACAGCAGCATCTTGAAGCTGTGAGGCAGAGAAGAGAGTTAGGCGATACTGTTTCATCAACAGATCTGAACATGTCTGGATCTGTTGGCTCTCATGAAGACAGTTCCGCACGAGGTTTTATGGACCTACTTCATAAAAAACTGGGTGTTCAATCCGCACAACCATCAGCTGTTGATAAATGGCATCCTCTTTCATCAAGAAGTGACAAATCTTGGCATGTTCCAGAGGCTAGTTCAATAATGCATCCTTTTGAGCTTCAGCCTGATCATCAGCAAGTCCATCTGAATGACCCTTTTTTAGAAAGGGCTCAGAGTACTAATTCCAATGCCTTAATCCATGATCATTTATCCAGCATGCATATCTCTGACCAATACAACAATCTAGGGAACACTGAAAGAATGCCTCTTCGGTCTAGATCTGGTTCATTACTTGAAGAACAACCAGTGTTATCTGCAAATATGGACCCTTTACATCCCAATTACAGAATTCCTTTTCAGATTGGTAAATCATCTATGGAAAAGGACTTACTGGAGTTAGAAGCAAATAAGGGTCAGAGACATGAATATATGGGCACAATTAATAATTTAGTTCCTGGGATGTCGGACATGTCAGAGCAAGTGGAAAACATCATGAATTCCATGGAACTACCTGCAATTGCCCATAGTAGACATAGCTCACTGAGCAGTGCAGGTAATATAGCACACAACTGTCGTTTTTTGTTGAACTTCTGTATATGATGGTTGAAAATAATAAACAAGATTCTGCAGGTGGTGATGGCTCATTTGGTCGAGAGATAGGTTTGAATAATTCACGAGATGAGGTTTCTGGTGACAGGTAGCATCTTTTTTTGCAAACGGTTCCTTTAGGTCCTAATTGAATATGGTTAACTGGGTTCTATAAATTTCTCTTGCTGACCGGTTTTTATTACACGTTTGTTGAGTTCAAAGTCTATTCCTGTATATGGTGCTTTACTGTTTTTAATTTTGTCTATTCCTGTTTATCATTTAGCAGTAGGCTTTGCCCAAGGTTGTTATAGTCTGGATAGCCCATACTATTGTTCTGAAACTTTTGCACTAACTGCAAAATTTTCCCCATGTTTGAAGAAGTTTGCAGATAATTATTTATTTTATATACTTTTTGAATGCAACTGAGTAGGATTTCATTGACTAAATTTATCTAAAAGTGATAAAGTAATTAATCTCCCAAAATGGTGAAAATGGGCTGGGGCTACATATTGGAAAGGAGGAGTAGCAGAAGAATGACAATTTGTTCTAGTTATGACTTTGTACTCGAGTTATTATTGTCAAAAGGGATAGCAATTTGGATATATCTAGGTTCATGCATTCGTCTTGATGCATTTGCATGCATACATGGATGAATTGATATAATTGAATGATTATTGTTGGAAAAAAATTATTAAAGATGTTTGATTGTCTTTTATTGGCAGGATACCTCCTTCAACCAAAGGTTTTGATAATACTTTCCATAAGCGCCCCCATGTGTCTCGGGTTTTATCTTCACCTGATGTCCAGTCAGACCAGCCATCCGCACCCAGTGTCAATCAAAATAACTTAATAAATCTCACATCTAGTGAAGGTATGTGATTTTCTCACAACATTTTACATTTTACGTATGAAAATTTCAGCAGTCTGAAATAGAAGATTGTATGGTAGGGAGACGAGAACCGTCTGCAAATTCGTCAATGAGTAGCATGACAGATGCTCAGGCTGCTGGAAAAAAAGAGGTTCGGTTTAGATCTTCTTCGTTCAGTGAAGGTGCTGTGTCAGAGACATCATTTATGGACATGCTGAAAAAGCCCGTTCTTCCTGAGGTGGTGGTGGAGTCGCATGCCGGTAGTGGAATTGGGAGTGAGTCATCTGATGCAGCACAAGCAGCAAGAGGGGGGAAAAAGAAAGGGAAGAAAGGAAAACAGATAGATCCTTCTCTTCTTGGTTTCAAGGTCTCCAGTAACCGGATCATGATGGGTGAGATTCAACGCCCTGAAGATTGATAGTTAATTGCTTGTAGATTAGGTGTAAAATTTTGCGAATTTTTGTTTTTTTTGGGGGGATAAAGGATGAAATGGTGTACAGTCCGCTAGAGCATAGCTATAATATCTGAATACATCTGTTTTTTACGATAGGTGTATAATAGATTTGCATTTTTAAAGCGTCGACGAGTGTGTACATAGTCAGTCAGTCAGTCACTGATGAGTGTATATAAACGAGGAAGCTATGCTTGTTATATGGCTATGCTTATTATATGGTGGATGATTTTGGTGTGTGGGAGGAGGGGGGATAGACACAATAGAAGAATCAAAGAGAATTAATTGTATCCATCGTGGTTTGTTCAAGAGTTAAATTCTTATTCTCTTCATTTCAAAACTAGGTCGAGTAAATCATGTTGTATTCCCTATCTTTTTTAATATAAAGTATTAAAATTAAATATTGCAATGCCGTGGTATCGATTCGTAAGATTAAAATTTAAACTTCATTTTGTTTTGAAGCTTGCTTATGAGAATTGAGAATAATGAATATAAATTATTAATGTATTTTTGAATGATTAAGTTCAGTAGATAAGGAATTTAACGATAACCGTTGAAGATCATCTTCTATCCTGTGTCACCGAATGAAAAAGATAAGAGCCTGTTAAATGAAAGAAGCAATTTTGGATCACTTTTTTTTTCAAAGTTTTATTAGTTATGATTGGTGGACGTTCTCCAACATAAATATATTAGCATGTGGCAGTTCCCATTCCCAAATGATGATGAGGAATGACAATTCCAAAGTGGTTGGTGCATCCCATAGCCTATGAGTGATGTCCATCCCACAGTCCATAATTATTTGACCTTTTTGGACTTATCCAATACCTTCATGAGACGACCAAAGACCAAGTTCTATTATTTTGGATAGTTGCGATAAGGTTCAGCTATTAAATATAAGAATAATTTATGTTATTGGTCGACACAAAAATATTTCTTCCATATTTAATTTTAAAAATAGTACTGTACTCCGTAAAATACAACAGAACTCTAATAACTCACTTTTGAAAACAAAAAGTATTTTACAGTTTTGTTTATAGTTAAATTTATATGTTTTAATACTTTCTTCTGCCCTTCTTTAAAGGTGATAGAGCAAGTTATCCAGCTCGACGTGGGTTTGGAATTCATTGGACCTTGAAAATGAAGTTCAAACTTATTATTTAGCTTTTGTGAGATAGGGTCAACTCAAGTTATCGTCTAATAACTCAGGGCGATTGCTTCCAACCACTCTTAACATATTCTCACCCAAACCGTTATACAACTCATTTGTTACCAAATCACAAGAGTCTAACATTCAACTTTATCATCAACAATACAACCAAAATTATTGTATATTTACAATGGATGATCGTCCACTGTTATTGTACTATTATTACGCCAAAAATATATTATTATTATTAATATTTTTTTATCATTGTTGTTTTTTAATTTTTACTTAATAAGAATTAAGAAGAATGTCTGATTTATGAAAGATTTGTTGCTTTCAACAAATATATTTAATACATTTTTTAAAATTTAAAAAACGTATATAAATTTTAGAAATATTCGTAATTGTTTTTAATAAGAATGAAGTAATTATGATTAATGATAATTAGTATTTAATTTGAATTTATGAGTATTATGATCTAAGTTATAATTATCAATAATAATAATAATAATAATTAATAATTATTATAAAATTAAGTTAATATAAATTAATAAAATATTTAAAATTATAATTAATGACTATTTATATCTAATTCAAACTTTTAAGTATTGTTAAAAATGTTATAAAATATGATTATGAGTAATCATTATAACTAATAATTATTTTAACATTGTGCTAAAAATAAAAATAATAAAATATTTAAAACATTAACTTAGAATGTTGATTTAAATGATGATAGAGGGAGTCATATACTTTAGAATGATTTTTAAATTAAGTCATACTTATTAATGATGGTTTTAGTATGAAGTTTAAGATGTTGACAATTATTATATAGTGAGTTATAAAATTGGAAATGTTAATTTAAATTATTTTCTAATATTAAGAACTATTACTAGTAATTTAAGTATGTTATTAAAAATTTTAATTAGAAACAATAACTGTTTTTTTTTGGTTTTGAAGGAAATAAAGATGCTAGGTATAATTGTGGATGTCACTTATAAATGAAGTGGGCTATGATGTTAAAACAAAAATAAAAGGAGTAAATGATATGACAGTTATGAAGTGGATTTTGATAAAAAAAAAGATAAAAACAACATATTTGATGATCATGACATGGATAAAGTATATTTTGTTTTAAAGGAAAAGTAACGGTATAGATTTTCTATTGGATATTTTGGTGCTATCATCTATTGGGTGTGACGATAAAACAAATTACTTTTTAATTATTATTTATTTATTTATATTATTTTTTATACTATACTAAAAAAAAATTTGAAACATAATTTTACGATAACATATTACATGATTAAAATATTCATATAAACATATATTTACAATACTGTATGCATCTTATATCTACACCATTTATTATATTTTCTACACTAGAAGAGGAAGAAGTGTTATTTATTTACGGTTTTCCCTTCATATACTGACTTTCAAATAGGTGGAGGGAAAAAACTTATGGATATGATTCACTTGGACTGTTGGGATAAAAAGAAGGTACTCCAATTTGTCTTTCTGACAATCGATGCATTTGAAGTAGAGAGGAAAGTAATAGTAGAGTTTCCTGTTCCCTGAAATGTCACATAATTATTCACTGCATTGGTTTGCCATACATTCTCCAAGAAAACAACCACAATGTCAGCGAAGAAGGATCAAACATGTTGGGAGCAGCCCATCTATGATAAGGTTATAAAATTTTGTTTTTCACACACAATCATAAAATAGGGAAGTGAGACAAATATTACATAAAAAAATATACAACATATCATAATAAGATAAAATGAAATGAAAATTCTCCCAAATCATAAAACTGGATTTTATCATATTTTATAAAGATATTGATTAATTTTGTAGTGACTAGTTAGGATAAATGAGCTCATGGCCAACCAAGTAACATCTCATCTTGAGTAATACTAACTCGTTTAAATCCCCAAGGTCATACCTCCAATTTAAATAATCAAATTTTTATTTATCATAAATTTTATTTCAATATTAAACCATATAATTATATAAATAAATAAATAGATATGATCAATAAGTAATTAAAATAAATATAAATAAATAAAAAAGACTAGTACATAAATGGAGATAAATATAAATAAGTAAATGAAAGTAAATATAAATTGAATAAATAGGACCACTGCACAATTAGAGATGAATATAAATAAATAAATAAGAATGAGAACTAAGTATAAATTAGAATGAGGTTAGGGACATCTCACTTAAGGTAAATATAAAGATAAAAATAATTAAAGTAAAAAGATAAAATGATAGATGTCTTATCTCCTTACCTTAGTTATTGTGAAAGATATATCCCAAAAATTTGTAGTTACTCTGTGAACATTTTAGCCTTCTTCTTCTTCTTTTTATCTTCAATGTCAATCTCCACACTTTTCACACTCACAAACTCCTCTTCTATTTCTTTTTTTGATCTTACTTTCTCCGTTTCCCTTTCACATTCACTACCCCTATTTATAATACATGTGTAATCATTACCTTCAGTTAGAAAACACTGTACATTTTCTTCTCCTTTCAATTTCTCTGGTGAGTTTCGTTTCTTATGGATAAACTTTCCATATATTTTTTTTTCTAACCTGTATTGTATTAAATCTCAAATAGCATTTATTATCCATCTTATTCGATGCAAATACGTGGAGCAGAGAATTGTGGTGAAGATTTTTCTCTCTTGTTTTTTTTCCATTATATATCAATATATGAGTTTATTTATTATTATATGTACAAGTTTATTTGTAACCGTAATTAATATATATTTTATATGATTATATATACATATTTACGTAAACTTAACTTTTATATTTTATTGTTTATATATATATATATATATATTTATTATAATTTAGTTTTATTTCTAATTGATACAAAAAAATAAAAAATAAGATTTTTAATGTCTTTACAACAATCTATCATTGGAAAATGAAATAATTCTACACGTTGAAAATACATTTTGATATTTTAACATATTGAATCCATTGGTTGTTATATCTTAATTATTTCATAACTTTGATGTTAGATTTTTATATTTTAGAAACCCATGGTGTGTTAATTGACAAAGAAAACTTTGGTTACATACATAAAAAATGGAAGATAAAGAAAACAATCCTCTCAAAGACAAAAATCTAAATCAACATTTTAGTAACAAATTTAACAATATAGCGCATGTCGTAGACTTCTATTTATTGTGTACAGTTCTTGTTCACTACACTTACCAACATCGTCTAATTGATCATTACTAATGAGAAATTGATGTTGCAAGAATTTATAAGTAGTTGAGTAAGTCTTTTTTTTAAATAATTTGTAGTGTCTTTTATTTTAATTTCATTTCAAAATTTCTTTTATTTTTTTTTTTGATGTTACATTGAGCATTAAAGATACACTATATTGGTATTTAATTTTTTTTAATATATTTCAAAATTTCAAAATCAGTGCTCATTAGTGTATTTTGAATGCACACTAAAAGAACAATACATGAAAACCCATCAAAAAATCCAAAGCAAAAAATAATGAAGTCAATGACCATTCCTATGGTTGGAGTTGGTTGGATAAGTATGAAAAATTTACCTTCTATTGAAAAAAAGTTCGTTTAGTAAAGGTAAAAAACACAACTTACAACTTACTTAGCATACATCAATTATAGGGCGATGGGTGTGAAGTTGTTTTTGATAAAGACCAATGTGTAGTTTACAACCTTGATGAGACTAAATCATTTCCTACAAATATACATCGCAAATTTTATAAAATCTATATAGTTTTAGAAACACAATCTCATTAGGGTATTTTAGTTATGTTATTTAAAAACAATATTCTATAAGTTGTGTATAAGAGGCAAGCAATTTAAAATATCTTTTCAAATTGTTGATTGAGTTTCCAATCAAAGACCTAATTTAACTTATACAATTGGACTTGTTTAGATCTACCAAAATTACATCTATTGGTGGTAAATGATATAATTTAATAATTGCATATAATTACACTAAAGAGACATGGGTGAGAAACCACGAGAACAAGACTTTCAAAGTCTTTTCATAATTCTATAACAACAATAAAAAAAAAGTCAATTATTTATAGTAGAAGTGGTCATGGTAAAGAATTTGAAAGTAAAAATTTTCAAGTTTTGTCTTTTGCTAAACTTAGTATATTAACCATAGTTTTTTTAACTTCAAGAATGCCTTAAGGTGTAATGGAGAAGAAAAATCTCTCTTTACAAGAAATCGTTCCAATGATGATCAACACAAAGTCTACTCCAAATAATTTCTCAACAAAAGCAATTAACACAACTTGTGCTAGAATATGATCTAGCACACTCTAAAATTTTGATTTAGTGTTGGTAAACAATAAAGCACAAATCATGAAAACACTTTGTCTATACGACACAAGTTTTATAAAAGACAGATCATGTGACATGCGATGAGCTTCGTTTGACAAACAACACAACACATGTAATCTCTTTCCATCATCTAATCATAAGATGATACACATGCACACAATGTTTTAAGTTAACGTTGTACCTAATGAAAATATTTATGAGATTATTTTATGTTGTAGAGGATATTCTCATCTTTACATATGCCAAGATGATCTTACAAAGGAAAAGTCAATGTAAAAAATATCTTAAAGGACGTGCTAAAAATGCTTCACGTTAATGCATATTTTGACGCACCGATGTCAACTTTGGAGATACTATCTTCCTTGTAAGGTGCTATGTCATACTATAGTTTTGTGAAAAGCTCTCTAATTGAGGCTTGATAAGTCTTGCCACTATTAAGATTTTACTTTAAGAATTTATAAGCATTTAATAAAGCATGAAGAACATTTAATGCACCTCTATGTTCATTGGTGAACATACAAAGCCCTAGAGATGGAAATTAAGTGAAGTCTCTTAATCAATAAAAGCGGATTTGCAATGACTATTTTCTCAACTCCAGTTTTAAAGAAATCTTCCAAGTTGAAGACAAGAAAGACAAGATGTCGCAATCGAGATCGCGGCGGGACGGCGAAAATAATTTTAAAAGAAATAGAGGAGTCGCCACCATAGTTTATTATGGAAAGCTATAGAAAAACCTTAAAAAGAATGGTCACTGACTTGGGTTTGGGAGTCGGTTATGTGTGGGAAAGGTATTAGCACGCCACAACGCCCGTCTTAAGACGATTCCCTCGTTAATTAAGTGTGCAAGATAGAATTTAATGTTTAAAATATTCGTTGTTCCCCAAAAAATCAAACAAAATAAAAAACACATACAAAAATAATAAAGATTAAAAACAAAATTATTTTTTACTTTTTTGGCCCGACAAGGATTGTACCTTGCTCCTATGCCATTTGGAAAATGAGGGATAACGTAGTTCTTTTAAAGAGACTGTTTGATATTATTATTATTTTCTAAATTTTAGATATATATATATATATATATATATATATATATATATATATATATTAT
>Ga0214545_1004311_pt1 | contig 26699 bp, 17 predicted proteins | sample CNSS4metaG_FD_160064 | JGI IMG/M metagenome (GOLD analysis project Ga0214545, IMG submission 160064) | Root nodule microbial communities from cowpea collected in UCLA plant growth center, Los Angeles, California, USA - CNSS4 | ecosystem: Host-associated > Plants > Roots > Nodule | place: USA... | reverse complement strand
TTTCTTTGTTCACTCAAGAGCAAGTCCAAATTGTGCTTAAAATCTTTTTCTAGTCTAGAAAACTTAGCAAGATTTTGGATGAAAGCATCCCCTATGTCAATGAAGTTTTCTATCCTAGCTTGTTGCTATCTAGTTATCCTAAATGAAGGGGGAATGAAATGTTTCCACATGCATGCTTTCAATTAATAAAATGTGTTAATGCATGATTCTCTCCCCTTTTGTACTCTAGATTGTCTCTTTTGCCACCACTCGGATGCACGTCCTATAAACCTAGAAGTAGCATGCCTAAGAATGTCAATTTGACTATATTTACTAAACAATGGTTGCACCAATTTCTCTGTATCCCACATCCAATCTCTAAATGATATTGGTCATATATCCTTCCCAAAGAATGGAATGTCACTATGAAATGTATGATGCAACTCATGACTACCATGCTTATGCAACCTAAGACTATATGTAGAATATGTACTCATGGTGATTGAATGAACTTATGAAACTTGAATAAAGTGTGGTAGAGGAAATCAATCACAAGTAGACCTCCAGGTTAGGTGAGGTGAGTCTTTAAGACTTCTTAAATACCAAGGCCAATCCTTGCCAAGATACACTTGTAAAAGGTTTCAAAGATCACACAATTATCTAAATGCGAAGTAAATAGAATCACTTGAGTCACTAAGCACAAAACAAGCAAACAAGAGTCAAAGAAATTTAACACTAAAAACGGACCCCTAATTGGAAAAATTTTAAAGACTTTTTGGTCTCACAAATCAAGCCACTATGCAACGTGAAAACATGAATCTAAACTATGCAGCCTAAGGCAAGGTGAGAAAGCACTTAGAACATTCAACACTCTTACCACTAAAAATGTTTCACTATAGGTAAGAAAGGTTCTACTTAGGAGATGAGATTGAACACCTTGTGGTTCCCCAAGACACCTAAGTAGTCCAAATTACAAAGCAAAGAATAAGCTACAAAGTGGTAACAATTTGCATGCAATAATGTGTAGCCAAAGTACTCCAATTGTTGCTTCCAAGAGAGCACCCGAGAGCACCAATTTGTTTGTTTGCAAGAGTTGAGGAATGAATTTGGAGGCCTTAGTTAATGGCCAAAGGTAAGCACCAATTGGGGACTTTGTGAGGCAGCAAACACCTCTTGAAATGGCTTTGAATTGGCACCAAATGACCACAATATAGCTGCAAAAAAAATACAACAAAACAATGCACAAAAACTATGCCAAGGCAAATGTTAGTACTCAACACTCATGTCAAGAAAATTAAGGCTCAAACTCTCCAAATTTGGTGAAGGGAAGGGTAAAAAAAAAAAGATGAGCACAACCTTTAGAGATTTACTCCTCAACCACACCCTAAAATGCTTCCTATGCTAGCAACCAAATCTGAATCAAACACTTAATTCATATCCATAAGCATTGGAACCCACATTACTTGCCATATAAAAGAAAAAAACACAAGAAAAGCGAATTAGGAAATGCTAAACCAAATGGAATTATAGTGACAAGACAGAATCAAAATGCCAAGAATGGACAAGCAAAAAATTAAAGGCACACAAGGAGGGAAGCACAGCAAAAAGAATCCTAGAAGGGAACTAGAATGGATCTACAAAAACAAAACAGAAACTGCAGTGCTTGTAAGAAGGCCTATAGTCCGTTATGCATTGATGCCAATGGGAGGTTGTACACCACTCCAAATTGAAGGCATTTGATAGCAAGAAAGGAGACACACTTAGGCCAAGACATTGATGGACAAAAAGCACTGAAATTAGACCTGAAAACACACCAAAACGCACAAACAGAGAAAGCTGGAAAAATACTGCACCAGTAAAAACGCTGACAGCTGCCTCAACTTTGAGGATTTATCATATTTTTTGTATTGAACATTTTTTGTCATAATGTTTTTTTAAATTTTCGTCCAGATGTTCTTTAAGTCAGCAAATTTTAGCAAGTAAATTGGTGCAGTGGATCGCTCCAGTTAAATCAAACAAAAATAGTGTGCGTCTGGAAAACAGAGTGAAAAAAAAGGCACAGCAAGCTTGAAAACGCTGATTGTTGGCCAGACTTTGATGAATTATTGCGAATGCATATCTCAATGGTTTTGAGTGATTCTTGTTGCAAAAAAAATCTTTGATGTCTTATCTTTTAGGCACAATAAACAACTAAAATTAACAGGCACTGTATCACTCAAGAGAATTAACAAACAGAAGGTGTGCGCTCTGGAAAATAGAGAAACTTGACCAGATTGCTCTCTGAAAATTTGTGGAGATGTTCAAACGAAAATCCAATGGATTGGAGCATGATTATGAACTAAAATCATACATGAATAAAACATGAACATCTCAAGACCCTAAGGTACAACAAGCAACGGTGAAAATGGTTTCATCTTGGCAAAAAAACTGTCCAACCATCCACACGCATAGTGTATGCATCATTTACGTAGTTGTAAAATGGTGACACTGTTTCAAGCAAGTAAAACAGCAAAATGAAGGAAATAAATGGTGGAAATGAAGCAAAAGTGAAGAAGAAGACCATAGACAAAACTTAAACAGTAGAAAAATGAAAAGCAAGCAAGATTCGCCGATTAAAATGAAAGAAACTCGATAGAATGAAGTAAATGGTGTTGAACTTTAAAGGAAAGCAAGTAAATGATGTGAACCATAGCAAGCATGGAAATCTACAAATAGAGTGTAGAACACTCTTGTAGCCTCATAGTTGCATGGAATCAATGGAGAAACACAATAGAAACACATAAACACAAGAAATGAACCGTGAAAGATGAAGAACAATGAAAAAAGAAGAGAAGAGAGGAAACAACAAGGAAACAAGGAAAACTAAACAAGCTATGGATAGAACCCTTACCAAACCAATACAAGGTACTACTCCACGGTTTGGATGGCTCTAGATACCACTACGATGGAGCTTGGTGGAGACATGAAGCTCCAAGTGAAGCGAAAATGATGGAGGAAGCATGGAAGAGTGGAAGGCAAGTTTATAGGCTCTTGCTTGCAATGGATAGGTGAAAGGGTGAGTGATTTAGAGGTAGCTCTAGCTTAGGAAGGGGGATAGAGGTAAAGAGAGTAAGCTCTCTAAAAGATGACTCTCAAGTGGCAATAGTGAGGAGTGTTATCAACTCAAAGTGTCTATTGCACAAAAATTCAAGAGTGAGTACAATGCTGAAAAATTAAGGCTTTTATACTCATGCCATTACACATGAGGAATCTCGACCCTTGGATGAGAAGGAAAAAGCATCTTGGCCATTGATGCTAGCTTGGAGAAGAAGGCTTGATCTTGGCCATGAGATTCTAGCTTGAAAAGGAAGCCAAGTCTCCTAGCCTTTGGATGCGTGAGGTGTAAGAAGGAATGTTGACTTCCACTTAGTCCACCTTGGACCTTTGGTAGCTCATGGCAAAAATCTCCTATTGGGCTTAGTCAAGCCCAATTTTATCAATTCAACTACAAATTTTTGACTTATTATTCTAGAAAACAAGGCCTAAACAATGGGCCAATCTTATTGTTATTTTACTTCTCTTTGATACACCTCTTCAAATCTTCACATCTTCTTTGGCCCATGTGAAGTGTGTGAGAAGCCCATGTGGGTTTGGGCCATCTTGGATGAAGCCCAATTGGATCTTTTTGAGCATGCCCCTTGTTATTAGGCCTCTTGGTGGGCTTGGGATTGGAGGTGCATGTGGGCCATGGATTGGGCCTTGAGCATTATTTGGGCTTAGGCGTTAGCCGAAGCTATAAGCCTTGTTGGGATCACATCAAGAATTTAAAACAAGGACAAAAAAGGTACTCGAATGCATAATTTTAAAAGTAAACAAAATGGTAACATAAAGCAATAAAGGAAACTTAAATCATTCATAAATTAAAGGCTGAAAAACATAAAATGGAATTTAAAACTATAGAAATTAAAGACAATAAAACTTAAAACGCAATTAAAGTTTAAATAACCAAATTGAAAGTTGGAAATCATAATCAAAACAAAATCAATGTATTTCATTGAAATCAACAAAGTCAAAAACGTACAAGAGATAAAGAAAGTGCTATAATTTAAATGGTGAAAGGAAGGTCTCTTAGTCCAATCCCAATTTCTATTTCTAAGTGGGTGACTAAGTAGAGCTACCTAACACACTAGAAAAGATCTCACTCTTTGAAGGCTACTTTGTGCTCATTAGATCTTACATAACACTTTCCCCTCTCTCGCAAGAACACAAAAAGCTCTCAAACCCTAGCCTCCAAACATTTTTCACTCTCACGCAACCAAGGCTAACACATCATAAATTTGGACCAAATCCTGCACTCGCGTATCAATTCTAAGTTCGTCTTGATGGAAAGCTTTTCTCTTGATCAACAATTGTGCATTCTTACATCAACCTTAGGTGGATCAACCCTCATTAGTTAAACATGCGTTTTGACCACTCACAAACAGGTTCACCAAGGTAAGGACTTCACTACAAAAAGAAAATTTAGAGTCAATGGTAGATGTGTCAATTTGGCCCCTAGCCCATGGGCTAGCCTTGGCCCACTCTTCATTTAGACCCCTTCTAGGGCCCCCAAACAAGGGGCCAACCAAAAGTCCCAACCCCCAAAGCCCCCTCTCTTGTGGGTTAGGGCCAGGGCTAAAGTGGGTTAGGCCCCCATAAAAATACTACATTAAGTTAGATTCAAAGATCAAGTTGAGCAACCTAGATGGGTCTGAAGACCCAGACAAGTTCAATGACCCAAACGGGCTCGAGGACTTGGACGAGATAAACGATCTGAATGGGTCCGACGACTCAAACAGCCCAACGACTATAACAGACCCAAATACCCAAACAGACCCGAGGACTAGGATGAGCTAGATGACCAAGAGGTGCCCGAAGACCAGGATCGGCAAGACTACCCCAACGATCCGATTGAGCTTGACAACCCAGATGTGCCAAACTACCCTGACGATACAGACGAGCCCAACGACCCGAACGGGTATGACGACTCGGATGACCCACATGATCCAAATGAGCCCGATGACCTAGACGTGCCCAATGACCCAAACAGCCCGAAGACCCCTATGGGGCCGAAGAACCTAATGGGCCCGACGACCAGGATAGGCCTGAAGATCTCAGTGGACCCAACGACTCAGACGGGCCAAACAACCCAAACAGAACCACACTCCTTAGACGGGCAAAAATATCTTGACGTACGTGATGATTAGGATTTAACCGACGATCCAGATAGGTCCGATGACCTAGACGAGCCAGACGACCCGAATGGTGCTGACAATCCGAATAGTCCTGATGATTCGAACGTGCCTAACGACCCGATTAATCTCAATAACACATATGTGCCCGACGACTAAATGATCCTTATGACCAAAACGAGCCCGACCTGGACGTGCCCAACGAGCTCGCATTGTTCGTCAAGGTCTTCTAGACCATTCGGATCGTCAGGATCGAGTAGGTCATCAGGTCCGACCGAGTCGTCAAGCTTAATTGGGTCATCAGGTATTTATGCGTTGTCGAGACCAACAAATTTGTTAGGACCGTATAGGTCGTCGAGCTTGTTCAAATTGTCAAAATCGTTTGGGGCGATGGGCCATTCGAATCGTTGATACGGTGCAGGTTGTCGGGACCGTCTCGGTCGTCGGGCATGTCCAGGTCGTAATGCCTGTCCGAGTCATCGGGCACGTTCGGATTGTCGACCTCATTTGGATTTCGGTACCATTCAGGTCTTTGGGCCTGTTTTGGTCGTCATACGTGTTTGGGTCATAGAGTCTTTCCATGTCGTTGGAACCGTCATAGTCATCATCCCCTTCCTTTATCCCTTTGTGTGTTTAAACTCTTAGGCTTATCTTCCATTCTTGGAAGTGTGATGTCTATCACTTTACGCTTCATCTTATTATCTATTTTCATTTTCTCGTTTTAAATAATTTCTCAAATTTCTTGCTAATTAGCATTCCAACTTAGATGGATCCATAAAACAAATCCACCCATCTAGATTCACATCATTTGGTATTTAGAGCCTAGATCACTAGATTTGGAATAGCAATTGAAGCTTATCATACAAGGTGTTTAATCGAAGGCCACCCATGTTTAGTTGCATTCGATTATAGAAGCGACAACAATGTTGTGAGCCAAAGATTGGTGGACAAACTCCAGTTACCAACAAGCTTTCATCCGAATCAAGCATGGATCAATATCAATATAGGGAAATGTGTGAAAGAAGTATTATGTGATATTGCTCACATGGACTCTTGTCATCTTCTTTTGGGATGGGCACGACTTCGTTTTAAAACACTCAATCTTGATGAACGCTCCCTTTATTTGAGGCATGAGGGACATAAAATGAAGTGAAATTTATGAGACCAAGACAAGTCAGTAAGGATCAACATAGGTGAAGGAGAAAATAGAAAAAGAAAAAATAGAAAAAGAAGCAATAGAAACTGCAAAAGGAAGGGACAGTGAAGAAAAAGAAAAGGAAGTAGAGAAAAAGATGATGAAAAATTTATTTGTCAATGTTTTTTCTTCTACAATTTGTAATGTCATTTTACAGGAACAAAAGGATAAACATGTGAATGAAACACACCAACTTCCATGTTTGAAAAGGAAGCTTGTTCATAGTGCTTTATTATGCATTTGGTCCGCTGATGAGAAGCAAACTCGTCAAACACAACGCATGGAATTATTTATTGTTACATATCAAGGTGAGGTAGTGTTTGCAAGATAGGTGCTCCACGGATTGCAAACATTGGAAACGAACAAATATGAATATATTCAAGTTGAATTTAATCTTGGAGGAAGAGAATTAGTTTCAAGTTGTGGAAAAATAAATTACTTCACAAGATCATAATAAACTCATATTAAAACTAGTAGAAAAATAAAGCCTTAAGATTCAGGACGAATCTTTTCGAAGAAGGAGGATATGATATGAATCGCATAATAGCTCAAATGGAGAAGGCTAATGCACAACTTTGTTAAAGTTATTTTCATTTTTATTTTTGGTTAAAATACCTTTTTGGTCCCAATTTTCGTCAATTTTGTTCAATTGGATCATTTTTTACTAACACCGTTTAAATCATTAATGACCATGAACAGTGACTGCCACGTGTCACTTCCTCTTTTTTTAAAATTTTTTTAAAATATCCACGTGTTAACCTAGTAGTGTGCCACGTGTCAAAGTTAATGTTTTATATTCAATTTGGTCCCTATATTTGTTATTTTTGTTCAATTTAGTCCTAATTTTTATTAACATGAACCAAATTGGTCCCTCTCCAAATTGGAACCAAATTTAATTTTTATATTAAATTCACATTTTTTACTAATTATTTTTATATAATATGTTAAAATTCACATCATTATAACTTTGATATAAAAATTAAATTTAGTTCTAATTTGGAGAAAGGCCAATTTGGTTCATGTTACAAAAAATTAAGACTAAATTGAACAAAAATAACAAATATAAGTACCAAATTGAATATAGAACATTGAATTTAACACGTGACATTCTACTGGGTTGATACGTGGACATTTAAAAAAAACAATTAAAAAATAAAAATAAAAATAAAATCAAAAAAACCATGAAGTGATATTGTGTAGTTGAGTTAATGATATGAAAGTGTATTTACTTGTCATGGATGCATTTTTTCGTGTACTGAGTCTTTTGTGTAAATAGGTTCATTGGAACCTATTCTAGAGTGCTAAATACCAGTAAATTACCAATTACTGGTGTGGCGTTTGGCGGAACGGTGTAAACCTCCAGGAGATAGGCCACAAAGTGAACTCTAGAGTAAAACCTGAGAGTTGGCGCTTGGTGACAAAAGTGGTTCCGTCAGGCAGTGTGTTATAGAACTGGGCTTGGACCAAAATCCAGTGGGTTAGCACCCAACGACGCCAAGTGTTCTGCCAGGTGGTCTAGAACGCGAGTTAACCTAGTGACATGGATGTTGTGCTAGGCGGTTTTGGATGTAGTAATGGATTACGCGAGGGATTCTACACAACTTTGGATGAAGGTCTTTATGCGATGCTTTGTTGGGGGCCTAGTTACAAGTGTAACTTGTATTGGGGTAACACGTGGCCACTCGAGGTTGTAGCCTGGTGGTTTTGGAAGTCCAGTTGAGTGTACGAGATCGTGGCTCGTACGGTGGGGTTCCAGAAGATTTCCCTCTTTAGTGTAACTGATTGAGTTTGGTAGTCTAGGGACAACTACGGACTGCGGTTCGTTTTGGGGAACTCCAATTGGTATCGCGGATTGTGGTCGTGGCAATTTATTCCTGAGTGTGGACTATTAGGTGGTGGCCTGTAGTCAGAGGGGCGATTAGACACTCGTGCAGCAAAGATCGATCAGTGTACTCATCAAAGGGTATAGAATAAAGAGGCGTCTAGAGGAAGACATGAAAGTTTGGGTCTGAGATTTGAGTGTAGTAGAAGTGTTAGGGGTTTTAAATTGTTATTATAATGTACCTTGTAATGCGTTTTAATTTTGAGCTCATCCTATTTGTGTGTGTTTAGCGATGATCATGTAACTCGTTACATGGGAGCAGATGTTGATGCAGGTGAGCACATGGATACTTAGAGTCGGAGTGAGGTCAACATGAGAATTTTTACATGAATTATTTTATGGATTTTATGGATTATTTTTGTACTCAATTACTATAAATTGTTTTATATTTATAGACATTGAACGCATTTATGGATTTTTTTTCTTTTAGTGCTTTTAATAAAGTTTAAAAATTTCCCGCATTTTGGGAAAGATTTTTGGTTATTAAATGCGTTTTATTCTAGCTTCATTTTATTTTATTTAAAATAGTAATATCCGACCGAGATATTACACATTGTCTAAAAATATCACACGAGCAATAAAATAGTAATAATAATACTAATAAAAAATTAACAACAACAACAATAATAATAATAAAACGAAACAATAAATATAAAAATAATAATAATGAAAATAATAATAAAATAAAATAAAACAATAATAACAATAAATAAAAATAAAAAATAATAAAATAAAACAATCATAATAAAAAAATAATAACGATAATAAAATTACAAATAAAATAAAACAATGATAATAATAACAAAATAATAGTAAAATAATAATAAAATAATAATAATAATAATAATAATAATAATAAATAATAATAATAATAATAATAATAAATAATGATAATAATAATAATAACAATAATAATAGTAATAATAATAATAAAATAAAATAAAAATAATAAGTATAATAATAATAACAATAAAAATAATAATAATAATAAAAGTAAAACAAAATAATAATAATAATAATAATAATAATAAAAATAAATAATAATAATCATAATAATAATAATAAATAATAATCATAATAATAATAGTAAAATAAAATAAAATTAATAATAAGAATAAGAATAATTATAATAATAGTAATAATAATAATAATAATAAAAATAATTATAATAATAATTATAATAGTAAAATAATAATAATATTAAAATTATAATAATAATAAGAAAAATAATAAAAATAATAATTATAATAAGTGTGCCGTATTTAGAAGAAATCTCTAAACATTACATCAAGAAGAATCATAATAATCATAATTATTCTTATTCATGATCAAAAAGAGTTTTTGGTAAAAAGAACCTATTTCGTATAAGTCAAGGTTCGAACACACAATCACACAACTACCAATCCAATGCATAATCAACCACCTATGCATCTAGGATTATAAAACCACGCCTTATAGTCCAGCATATTATTAAAATAATAAAACCATTAAATTATCCTCTAATGGCATACACATTGGACTTGAACACAAGTCCTTCAATAAGAACCAAGTACTCTTAACTACTTGACTCATTATTTTCCTCCATTCTTCTCGCCTTTTTGTACCCATTTGATAGTTGTTCAGTGCTTAATTGTTTATCTTTAGTGTGTTTTCATCTGTTGGGCTTTATTGCGCCACTGTTATGAATTTGGGTTAATTTCGCATTATTTGGCCTAATTTTCATTTTTAATTATTTTTAGGTATTTGGGTGAAGCAATTTTGGAGCTTGGACATTAATATTCAGTTGAAGAGAGTTGCCACATCATTTCCACATCATTTTCACGTCATTTCCACGTCATCTAAGTGAATGGGCCAAACTTGGGGCCCAGTAGTGGCATTTTTGAAATTCTAAGTGGTAGAGTGGCATTTTTGTAAATACTAGTGGCAAGGTTGATTTGACCACGTGAATGGAGGTCTCTTAGCTCATGCAGTCGCACCATCATCTTCTCCACTCTCCGTTTTAGGTTTTTCAAACTTTGGAAGGTGACCCATGGAGGCACTAGCTGATTTTTCACGTTTCCACTTGTTTTTGACATTTTATGAGTCATGGACAACACCTATTGCTTGTATTCACATTTTATGCACCTTTGGTAACATTTATATTGAAGCATTTAAGGTTTTGTTGGTTGTTTTCGTTTTTTCCTCTATTATTCCTTGCTCATTTTCGTTTGCTGCACCATTTTAAGCTTTCAACAACAATTTGAACTCATTTGAATGGTTGAATTGCAAATTTTGTTGAACCCTAATTCGGATTCCATGAGGAGCTAAGTTTACGTGTTGATTCTTTGCAGATAATGAATTGAAACCTTGAGATTAGTGTTTTGTTCGGTGGAGTTTTGTTAATCTCTCCATTCTGAATTTGCGTTTGGGTTTAATGAAGAAACCATTCTGTTTTTGCTTAATTTGCAGAGTGGAATCATTGTGTGTTCATGCTTAGTGAACTGTAGCAGATTCATGAATGTGTGCATTGCTTAATTGCACGAGTTAATTTGCGATTAGTAATTAATTCGGGTCTCACGAGAGTTAATATAACCATTTTGATTTGTAATTCGTGATTGGTGGATTTTCATTTGAAGCAAGGAATCAACGCTATTTTTACATCATTTTTATACATCTGCATTTAAGTTTTTAATTGTGTGTTACATCCGTAAATCTGCCAAACCCCTCACCCCCTATATTGTATTGTTGTGTTCATCTGGAAATTGTTGCTTTGGACGAAAATATTGGTCGTTGGGAGACGACTTGGTTCAGCTTTCACAAACTGCATTTAACTGTTTAATTTGGTGGGGTACGACCTCTATCAGGGACTCCCGTCCCTTCATTTATTAAATAAATATTTATTTATTTATTTAATTTTCTCAAGTCTTACATCTAGGATCAACTGTCAAATTATAGCTCGATCTGACGGTTATGACTTGTAATGACTTGTAATGAGAATACCAATTTGCCTAATGAGATATAGGCTCACCCAGTGAGTCTCCAAAACACATAAACTCAAATATGCAATTTTCCAATTCTCAAAATACCAAAAAACCAATATTAGGCTTCTACCAAGTCAAAAACATCTCCAATTTCATACTAAACTACTAATTCAACCAAACTTATCTCATTTAACATTCTTTCAAAGAAAATCCCAATTTTCGACATAAATAAACATATAAACATGCAAGTTAGAGATTCTCCATCTCATACCAACAAAACGTTTGATTTTTAAAAATTTTAACGTTTAAAACCGAAAGATGAAGATCACTTCTCTATTCTCTCAAAAAGGTTTAATTTTTTATTATTCTCTGTCTTCTCCTTCCTCTCTTTTCTCTTTCATTTTCTTTTCCCTTTTTTATTGCTTAATATGTCTTTTTATTTTTTTTAATCTTTTCATTTTCAATTAATTCATTGTGATTTGTTCCGGATATATGTGACTTTTTGTTGACGACATTTTAGGATACATGTGAATTTTAATTTTAGAACGTCTTAACTTTACTTTTGTTTTTTAGATACAGAAAATTTTCAGGAAGGAGAAAATCAAAGAGCTCTTGAAGTCCAAAATCAAGATTGAAAAAGATAAATATCTTTAAAATGTTTGATTTTTAAAAAGTTTAACGTTTAAAATAGAAAGATGAAGATCACTTCTCTGTTTTTTCGAAAAGGTTTAATTTTTATTATTCTCTGTCTTCTTCTTCCTCTCTTCTCTCTTTCATTTTCTTTTCCTTTTTTTATTGCATAATATGTCTTTATTTTTTTGAATATTTTCATTTTCATTTAGTTCATTGTGATTTGTTCCGGATATATGTGACTTTTTTTCAGGACATCTTAGTATACATGTGATTTTTAATTTTAGAACATCTTAACTTTACTTTTGTTTTTGAGATTCAAAAAATTTTCAGGAAGGAGAAAATCAAAGAGCTCTTGAAGTCCAAAATCAAGACTGAAAAAGATAAATATCTTTAAAATGTTTGATTTTTAAAAAGTTTAACGTTTAAAATGGAAAGATGAAGATTACTTCTCTGTTTTTTCAAAAAGGTTTAATTTTTATTATTCTATGTATTCTCCTTCATCTCTTCTCTCTTCTCTCTTTCATTTTCTTTTCCTTTTTTTATTGCATAATATGTCTTTATTTTTTTGAATATTTTCATTTTCATTTAATTCATTGTGATTTGTTCCGGATATATGTGACTTTTTTTTCAGGACATCTTAGGATACATGTGATTTTTAATTTTAGAATATCTTAACTTTACTTTTGTTTTTGAGATTCAGAAAATTTTCAGGAAGGAGAAAATCAAAGAGCTCTTGAAGTCCAAAATCAAGACTAAAAAAGATAAATATATTTAAAAGGTTTGATTTTTAAAATGTTTAACATTTAAAACAAAAAGATGAAGATCACTTTTCTATTTTTTCAAAAGGTTTAATTTTTATCATTCTCATGTTTTTTTTTTGTACGTGAGTGTTTCTTCTATCTTCTTATTATAATGAAATGAAAAAGACAAGAAGAAGAAAGTAGGATGTGGGAAGAAAAGGCCTTCTCCACTTTAGATTTTGTTTGGTTTTTGATGAAAGGTTAATGGAATGAGGTAAAACCAAATTATTATTACAATAATTCTCTTTTTTTTTCTCATTTCTTTTGTTAGTTTCACTTGAATTCAATGATTTTAATGTTTTTGTTGGCTTTGAGTAGTGCGGATATAAAAAAACATATCTGAATTGAATTGAGGTGCAAGAAATCTTTGAAACAAAGTAGAAGAAGTATGAAGAGGCCAAAGGTCTCTGTTAATCAGAAGCATTTTAAAATGTTTGATTTTTATCATTGATTACTTTCTTCTGTAAAACTTCTACCACTTTATTACCTTCAATATTTTCAGAATGCATCCTACCATTCCAAATGTTTACGGTTACACCTTTTAAGCCAATTCAACCTTTTATCAAAAATCTTTTTTTTAATCTCTTCATGCATTTGCAAAGTTTGAATTTAGTAGCATTTGTTGCAATTCTTTGTTGGTCTCATTTCTAACACTAGTATTTTGATTTCTTTTTTTCTCTTCCTTGTTTACTCTCTTCAATTGGTTTTGCTAAGGAAATCTCTCGGTATCACCTTGATTTGTAACCTAATGTCCTTATTTTCCCTTTTCAAGTTTTATTTTGGTTTTTCATTTCTGATTTCTAATCTTTAGAATCTCTATTTTCATATGGTTGTTTTTTGGTTTTTGGCATGCATTTGTTGTATAATTTGACTACATTGTTTTCTATTCTTTATGGTAGTGGTTGATTTTGTTATGCCTATGTTTGGCTCCACATTTTATGTGATTTTGTTGTCTTTTCATTTTATCTGCATAACATTCATACCTATAGAATCTCTGTTTTCATATAGTTATTTTTTTGTTTTTGGCATACATTTGTTGTATAATTTGAGTACATTGTTTTCTATTCTTTATGGTAGAGGTTGAATTTGTTATGCCTATGTTTGGTTTCCCATTTTATGTGATTTTGTTGTCTTTTCATTTTATCCGCATAACATTCATACCTATGTTGCCAACTACACCAATGCCATTAAAATAACAAATATTTTGCCTGTTATTCTTCCTTTAACATATTTAATGTGGTTTTAGTTTTAGTGTCATTAAGTTTTACAAATATGAATGATATTGATTGATGAAATACAATAATAAAAGGGAACATATTAGGTAACAACAATATTTCATTTTATGTTACTTATCATTTATTTGGTGGTGTTGGTTTATTTAATGTTTTTGTGGTGGAAGTTGTTAAGTTCAATCGACTTCATATAAGTTTACTATCAGCAAAGAGGAGAAATGAACTTTCTCAAGAAAGCCTATGAGTTATTTATTCTTTGCGATTTTGAGGTTTAACAAGAAATAAATAAAATCTCTATTATTTTTTGTTGAAATGTTAATATCAACTTTTCTACTTTGCATTGATGTATTAATCCAAAATATTTTTCAGCTTTGAGGAGGACTGATGTACATTATTGATGTACTAATACAAATAAAACAACAACTGCTATTTTATTAACAACATACCCATTCTAAAATAGCAAAAACGTTAGGTACAAAAATTGTAATTAATCCATTCAAAATATTTTAGAAAAGTAAACTAATATTTGTAAAATTAACATTTAAATATAAAATATTTTAGATTTTAATATCTAAAATGCAATAAAAATATTAAATATTTTAAATTTAAATGTAAATTTTACAAATTTTAATATATATTTTTAAAATTTTAATAATTATATTTTAATAATATTTAAATAATTATATTCTATTTAACAATTGAATCTAAGAATTATATTCAATTTATAATTAAATATTATAATTTATAATTGAATTTAAAAAATAACTAATAATAATGTTAATTTTAAAACTTAAATGGTTCTATTTTAACAAAATTTGGAACTAAATTAAACAAAAATAACGAATATAGGGACTGAATTGAACAAAAATAACGAATATTGGGACTAAATTGAACAAAAAGAAATAATACAACCACAAACTGACACATGGCACTAGCATTGACATGTGACACAATTGTGAGTTGACACGTGGACAATTTTTTGAAATTAAAAAAATTTAAAAAAATTTAAAAATTTAAAAAGATTTTAAAAAAAATCAAAAAAATCAGGAACTGACACGTGGCATGTACTATTCAAAAACGCTAACTATTTAAACGCCATTAGTGAAAAGGACCAAATTGACCACAATTTGATGAAAATGAGGACCTAATTGAACACAAAACAAAAATAAGGACCAAATTGAATAAAAACAAGAAAAATAGGAATCAAATGTATATTTAAGCCTTTATTTTACGTTTCAAACGAGTTTCATAATAATTTTTTAGCTAACATTGAAACAGAGATGTGTCAAACGGTGTTAACAACTCAAATGCTACCAAGAAAAACATTTGAAATGTCAAATAATTTTAACAAAATTTGGTTAAAAGGACTAAATTCAAAGATTTCTAAAATTTGAAGACTTTTAAGCTAAAGTTTTAAAGATGAACTAATTCTAATTTTCACTGAAAGTTAAAGAACCAAAAACATATTTAACCAAAAAAAATTCAAATATGTTGATTTTTGGACATAACTAAAATCTTTAAGTAATAAATTATTGTTTTAAAAATCTTATTGTTTATGATATTCTTTTAGAAATTCAATTCGAGCTTCTACATTGGTTTATTTATTCCTTTAATATTTTATCAGTTATATTTATTTGTATTCATGTTTTATTTTTTTCTTATATTTAAATTTTACTGTTATTATATTTTAGAAAACAAGTTCGTTTAGAAAAATTCAAATATATTTTTATTCATAACATACATGTGGACCAATCAAATGTAAAAGTTTGCTTATAAATTCTTCAAAAAAAAATACCAAGATTGAAGGTGGATAGAAAAACTTTAGTATTTCTAATTACTTTTAAAAAAATTATCAAAGAGTGTTTAAATGTGATAATATTAAATATAATCAAAACATTAAAGTTCTATATGTTCAAATATTATGTTATTACACAATTTTCATACCTTTTAGTATTATTATTATTTATAATAACAAAAAAGTATATTTTAAATAGTCTCGTGCATTGCACGGGTACAAAAACTAGTAAGATAACCATTAAGAGAAATTATACTCTGAAGGTGTGCAAGTGTGTGACAGAGGGTTAGAAAATGGATGAAGTGAAGAAAAAACCAGTACAGTTCGTTGTACTGGTGTGGCGCCTGACGACGAAGTTCAACCCGCTAGGCGATAGCTAGTGTTCCAAGGGCTCTATATGACGCGAGGCACCAGGCGATGAGGGATGACCCGCTAGGCGAAAATTGGAGAGGCAGTGTGCTTTTAGGCGCGTGGCGCCTACGGTACGCATCCCCTGTCAAGCGGTCTGAAGGTGAGTTTCACCTAGCGACTCATGAGCAACGCCAGGCGATAATGCGGAGACCAGACTTGCGTCTTGCTTGATTTGGGTGTGCATGATCTACCAGGGTTTGATGATATCTCAAAGGTCGGCTTTCTGGTGTTCCTTGAGTTGTGGCTCAAAACGTATCCTTTGAGTTGTGGTTCGGGATCGGGGTTAAACACGTGGCATTCATTGATTTGTGGCTCAGAATGACATCTCTTGAGTTGTGGCTCAAGATGGCAGATGAACACAAGGAATTCTTGAGTTGTGGCTAGGGTTTGTGAGTGTTGCCGGTGTGAGTGTGCACTTTGTGGCGTTTACTGATGGGTCTAGTTAGATTGCCCTCCTCAATACTAAGCTGACGAGTTTGGTAGTCTTGGGACGTTACGAATACTTATTCGTATTGGGAACTCCACTTGGCGTTACGGAGAGTGGTCGGTAGCATGGTTTCTCACACGTGCTCTACCAGTTGTGGTTGGTAGGTGTGGCAGCAAGATATCTTGAGATACTCATCAGAAGATGTAGAACACGGGTAACATGGTAGTGGCCATGTGGTATGAAATTAGGGGATAGAATTCCTTCGGTGTGGATGTATTGATATATATATATATATATATATATATATATGTATGTATGTATGTATGTATGTATGTATGCCGTGTATGTATAATTGTTTAACTGTTAGCTCACCCTATCTGCTTGTGTTTGGTGATGATCGTGTACGTGGTACACAAGACCAGATGATGTTGCAGATGGATTTGGTGAGGTGTAGATCCGGAGCGTGGGCTAGTTGGGGAAATTATATTTAACATCTTATTATTTTATGAATTTTATGGATTTTTGTAACCATTTGGATTATGGAACATGGCTTTTATATTTGGCTTTATAAATTGAGGATTTGAGATACTATGTATTATAATAAAGTTTTTTTAAATTTCCCGGTTTTTGGGAAATGAGATTTCAATAAATGAAGTTTATTTATTATTTCGGCATTTTATTATTGAAATTCGTAATATCTAGTTGGGATCTTATAAGAACCGCGCTACTGGTATGACACTTGGCGGCCTACGGGTGTTCGCCAGGCGATAAGACCACCAGGTACATCTCTGGGCAACACGGCGCCTGGCGGCAAGGTGTGATCCGCCAAGCGATAGACTTTAAAACAGTAGGTCTGGAGTGGGTCTAGCGCCTGGATGTGTCGTCAGGTGGTTTGTTTAATAATTTCGCTTGGCGGCGCTTAGGTTACGCCAAGCGATAGCGTTGCAGGCAGTGGCTTGCGTGTGTTGTTTGTACGCAGTGATGCGAGACTTGGATCAGGAGATGATGTGCCATGAGTGGGTAGGTTCATGGATAGTGGTGAACACGTGATTATATGAGCTGGGAGGTTCATATCCTGTTACTCTCGTATGGGGATACGAGCGAGGAGGTTCGTATGTTTCGTGCTCACACTTGAGAGATGTTGCGAGTGGGGAGGTTCGTAGTTGGTAGATCACGTGGGTTGGACTACGGGCGGGCAGGTCCATAGAGTTGGACTACGAGCAGGGAGGTTCGTAGAGCAGGACTACGAGTAGAGAGGTTCGTAGAGGCAGGACCATGAGCGGGCAGGTTCATGTGAGCATCACATATTTTGAGTCCATGGTCAACTATTTGTGTGAATTGAAGGTTAAAAAGCCTTGGAGTATTAAGGTCTTGGCCAAAAACTAATTAGAATAAAATAGTTGGGTGTATTTTTGTTATTATTAACTTATGTGTTAATTTGTTATGAGTTCACCCTTTCTGTTTGTGTTTGGCGATGATCGTGTGATTTATCAAACGGGAGCAGATGATATTCCAGGTGATGTTGTTGATGCATAGCAGAGGAGAGAGGGCTAGCTTGGGGGACTTTGAGCTAGGGATTTTTTTGTGCTTTCTAATATTTTGTCGAAATTTGGAACTTGTAATAACATTATTACCCCCTAGTGTTATTTAAATTATGGCGCGTTGAATCAATCGATTGAAATAGAAAAACAGTCGACTGAAATACTGGGAAAAATGCAGAATGCAAATTCAAGTTTTAAACCAGAAATAATGCTCAAGAATGATTAAGACCAGTTCCAAACGATTATACAAACATGCTCAATGCTGCAGATGCCATGGAAACATGCAAGAACATGAAAAAGATGATTAAAGCACAAGTTCTTTAAACTTTAAAATGAAAATGCAAGAGAGAAGGGTTAGAGAAGAGAGGACACCACAAGATTTTTATACTGGTTCACTCAAACTTGAGCTACATCCAGTTTGTCAAGGCAACCTGAGCTTGACTTTGCACTATTTCAAAAGATTTACAAAGTATCCACCCTTACACTTTCAAAATATTCAAAAACACCACAAAAGACTCTTGAATCACACAAGAATCAAACTAGCACAGCAAGAACCCTCTTGTAGACCTAGAAAACCACCAGGCACACACACACAAAGCTTGAGAAAGATCAAACCTGAGTGGTAGCACAGCCTAGCCTACCACAAACCACTTTCTCCAAGCTTCAAATCAAGCCAAAAGCTCCAAGAATTGATCCAAGATCAATCTTCAACAGCTGCAACACATATAATCACGAAGGAGAGAGTTTCCACAAGTTTCCAGAACAAATTCGTGCTCTAAAATGATCAACAAACCTCTCTTTCAAAAATCACAGCTTATATAGTCAAACTGTTACGAAATTCAACTGGTTGATTTTCAAATCAATCGGTTGATTTCATTTGACTTAGGTGAAATCAGTCGATTAAAAACTAAATCAACTAATTGAATTTGTTGCAGTTTAAGACTACTGCAGCCAACATTTTAACATATTGAAAAACCATTCAACAGAGTAAAAGAGACATTTTAACCTGTTGAAAAACCATTCAACAGATTAAAAGACACACACACCTAAGACCAAAAACATCTAATTAATGCTATAAGGTCTACAACATGAATTACAAACTTAAAATACACTTTCTAAATGATATAACTACATGGAGAGCACACGTTCCAGCCTTGATCACCATGGATAACATCAAATCACATTTTCTTTATCAATGTAGGCTTCATTCCAATGGTAATGGCTTCAAGATATTTCAAAAAGCTTCATTAGGTCTTCATCAAATCTTCAAGAAGCAAACCACCTTGGCTTTACATGTCAACAATCTCCCCCTAATTTGATGAAGCCAACCTCTATTTCCTTTTATCTATCTTCTTCTATCTTTCATTGCAAATGCTTCCATTTGTTGGATACCATCAAATTGATGAAGTGACACCTTTAGCTTGAGGCTTGTGAACATGAAAGACATTTACAGTAGCAATACACACAAGCTAGCAAGTATACAAATGTGATCATGCTCCCCCAATTTTAATGCTTAGTTCAATGTGATTATTAAAAGTGGTTTCCAATTTTCCAATTTTTCTCCCCCTTTGGATTCATCAAACAGAACAATTGCATAAAGATAATTAGCATTACATATCATTTAATTAATACTGGAACACAATACAACAAGCACAAACTGAAACAGAGAAGAAAAATCATAAAACTGATATAATCAGCCGACTGAAATGAAAAACAACCAACTGAACCTGACAGAACTTAGACTGAAAAATCACAAACACACGGATGCAATGCATGATCCTAAACAACCACCACACTCAGTCATCCTGAGGATCATTTCTGGTCTGGAACGAGTGGAGCATATCATGGATATCATGAATTTGGCCATCCAATGCATTGAACCTCTCATTACAATAGTTGTGATGTGCATGTTAGGATACATTGAGTTCATGCAGTTGGTTCAACACCATCCTCTCAAAATGTGAGTACACAGGGCCTCTGTCCTCTAGAGGGTTGTAGGGAATCAAGTCAATAGGTCCAACAGTTGGTTCTTCCTTTTGATTTGCACCACTTGGACCAGCTTCATGGTCATGTGCACCATCAACAACAGCTCCAACAGTTGGCCATCCATTTCCCACCTTGAGAAAGCGCACGTTGTGCAGATTTTGGTTGGAGGTATGGTTCAATAGTCCAGTTGACTCTTCTAGCTCATCCTCTACATCAATTCCAAAGTATTCAATGAATTTAGACACCAAAACCACATATGGTAGCCTAAAATCCGTGAGCCTCTTGGCCTTGAGCATGTGATCACGAAACACAAAGATCCAATCCACTTGGATGTTGTTTTGAATGCAGTACATGAGTATCAAATCTCCCTCAATCAATGTAGAATGGTTGCTACCACGTGGGACAAGGATTTTTGTGACAATCATACCAAGCAACCTCTGATCCACCTTGAGACCACCAACATGAAAGTGTTTGATTTTAGTAGCAGGATTCCTCAAGCATTGGCCATAGTATTACATTTTGTTGAATTCTGGAACAGCCCTAGTTTCACCTTTCCTCACTTGCACATCCCTTGATTTGAGTCCAACCACATCTTTCCAAGCTCTCTTGTTGATCTCCATTCGAACACCTTTGATGCTGGACATCAGGACATCATTTTTGAACTCCAAGTTGGTGAAAAATACCTTCACCAAGTCTGGATAGATTTTCCCTGAAAGTTCAAGGAAGGACTTCAACCTTTGATGGTTTAGGTTTTGGAATAAACTCTCAAAGCCTTCAGCCCTTAGCCATGAGAACCTCAGCACCTTAGGAAAGTTGATTTGTTTCCTATTCATCTCAATGAGGAACACTTGAATGTTTTCCTTATGATCCTCAAACCATGCTTCAATTCTCCCATGGCTTTCATGATTTGGAGACCTTGGGGTAGGAGGAGTGGAGTGCTCATCATCAAATTGGATAGCCCTTTGGGAACGACGAGGCATGATGAGTGTTGGTATGGCTGTTTCTAAGAAATGTATGATGCAAATACAGCAATACAAGTGCAGTATTTATAATTGAACCAGCTGATTTTCAGAAACAGTTGATTAAATGGTGCAGATTTTTCTATTTAATTCGTTTTAGGTTACCCAAATCAGTTTAATGTAGTCCAAAACAATATCTCATGCCTTCATGATATTTTCAATGTGTTTTTATGAGAGAATCAATCAGTTTAGATCATGTGAGCTGCATGCACATTGGAATTGTACACTAAAATGCTTTTTGGTCAAATAAATAAGTAAAAGCAACACATGGCTGATGAAATGAGCAATTAAGAGCAGATAATACCTTATAAAAAGATGTTTTCTTTGACTGAGTCAGCTTAATAATTCAATTCGTGAGTAAATGCACAATTTAAGTAAAATCAACACGTTGAAGAATAGAATCAGTCGACTAAAACAACATCAGAGCATCAGAGATTAAAAAATAGAATCTGGTTAAGTGAAATCAGCTGACTGATTTTGAAAATCAATCGATTGAAAATCGTAAAATTGAACTTTACTTTTCCAGATTAAGTTTCAATGAAATCAACTTACTGAATTATGAAAACAATAGATTAAAAATCATATAAGATCAATTTTTCATCATTCAGTGGCAGTTTAAGTGAAATAAACATGTTGAAAACAGAATCAACAGGTTGACAAATCATGAATTGTGCAAACAGAGGCAGATTTAAGTGAAATCAACACGTTGAAATGCAAAATCAACATGTTGAATATGACAGTTTTCAACTTTTGCATACAACAGCAGATTTTTATGAAACCAATGAATGAGTACATAAGATTAACATGCTACAAACACATCAGACCACATTCTTGATGTCTAAAATGCCTAGTTCAATTCTTAGCTTGTTAAACCTATCTCTAGCTAATGGTTTTGTAAACAAATCCGCCAATTGATTTTCAGTTTTAACAAATTTGATTTCATAATCTCCCTTTTGAACATGATCACAAATGAAATGATGCCTAATCTCTATATGCTTGCTTTTAGAATGTTGTATTGGATTCTTAGTTAAGTTGATTGCACTAGTATTATCACAATACAAAGGTACCTTGCTTAGCCTTTGTAAGACCCGCGGAATTTAATTAATTAATAAATACGGGAGGCTAGTGCATTTATGACATTAAATTATGTTATGTATGACGTGGAAAAGTACTAGCTCAAGTGGTTGAGAGTACTTTGATTGTGTGAGAGGACTTGGGTTCGAGTCCTATGTATGCCAATTATGTGTATTTTGTCATTAATGTTTTAATAATATGTTGGGTCATACTCAGTATGAGATAATGCTTGAATTGTATGTGTTAGCAAGAAACATGGGTTGGCTTGATGGTTTAGAGTTGATTTAACTTTGGCATGGTGTGGGTTCGAACCTGGGTGGACTCAAATTTAACTTCTAGTAGGACCTATAAAAGGAAAAATTTGAGAGGAGAATAGGGTTTTGGAAGGCTGTTTCTGAAAGCTATAGAGGGAGGACGAAAATTTGGAGTGAAAGGAGAGTTGGGAGAGAATTATTGAGGGTAATTGAAGTGGTGATTAAGGCAAGCCTTGGTGATCAAAGGAAATTCCCCAATTTCAGAAGTTAAACAAGGGATTTTTCAGGTTAAGGGAGCTGAGCCGAATTCCCATGTTTATTTTGATGTTTGGTATGATGAATGATGGAATTGTGACCTGAATTTCGTGCTATACCTGAGGGAATTAGGGGTTATGGGTTTTGGTACTGTTTTATTGAACTTTGGTCAAAAAGCATGAAAATAATGTGGTTATACTGTCTATGCTGTGGTTATGCATGTTTGGGGCTGCTAGGAGGTCTGTTGTAGTGTTCAATTACGCACGTATGATTAATGGGACTGTGATAATTGCAATGGTATGAATTTGGATTGTATTTTGGATGAACTTGTTGCTGTTGTGTGCGTGAACCAGCGTCAAAACCTGCAATTCTCGCTCAGGCGAGTCAGGCTCGCTTAGGCGACTTATGCATGGACGTGAATCCTTAATCTGCTCGTGGCCATCGCTCGGGCGGAGAGTTTTGGGGTTTGGGCGAGGGCTCATCTCGCTTAGTCGAGTGAGACTCGCCTAAGCGAGAAATCGTATGAGATTGTGTGTTATGTTGAACAACTCGCGCACGCGAGGGTGATTGTTGTTTTGAGCGGGAGTACATCTCGCCCAAGCGAGACCCTCTCGCATAAGCGAGATCTCGAGGGAAGATTGGTGGTTATTGTTGAACTCGTCGCCTAGACGAGGTATATCAATTTTGGGCGAGAATGATCTCGCCCAGGCGAGATAGGCTGAACAGGTTACACAAAGGAGTCTATTTTAAGGGAGTGAGGGGGATGAGAAACCTCCACGGCAGGTGTTATTGCTATATTAATGGGATGAAGTGGAAATTATAGAGCATGGTCTATAAGGCTTCTAAGAACATCTCGTTGGTGGGCTTGCTGGTGTTCCAAGGGTTATGGCCTGGAACGTATCTTTGAGTTGTGGCTCAGGATAGGGGTTAAGCACGTGGCATTCTATGGGTTGTGGCCCGGAATGACTTCCCTTGAGTTGTGGCTCGGGATAGCGGATGAACACGAGGAACCTTGAGTTGTGGCTTGGGTTGGCGAGTGTGCCGGTGTGAGTGTACTGGTTGTGGCAAGTATGGATGGGTCCAGATGGATTGCCCTCCTCAGTGGTTGCTGACGAGTTTGGTAGTCTTGGGACGTTACAGACTATGTTCGTATTTGGGAACTCCGCCTGGCGTTACGGTGTGTGATCCGTAGCATGGTTTCCACACGTGCTCTATCGATTGTGGCCGATAGGTGTGGCAGCAAGACACCTGGAGATACTCAATAGAAGATATAGAATACTGCTTACATGGTTGGGGCCATGAGAAGAACTCAAGCGAGGTTTCCTGATGTACTTATTTATGCATGGTGGTCGCCATGTGGATATAAGGTAACGTGACTTCCATTAAGTGCATCGATGCACATGGTGGTGGCCATGTGATGGAAATAGAGTAAGATTCTGTGGGAAGAGGAAGGATACTTGATATGGTTGTGGCCATGCAGTAAAAAGAAGAATTGTGTTGTTGTTATACTATTTGTACTGGTTAACATGTATATGTATACGTGATATATATTTTGTATGTTTTAACTGTTACCTCACCCTATCTGCTTGTGTTTGGCGATGATCGTGTACACGTGAGCAGGTGATGATGCAGGTGGAGCTGGTGAGGCTTAGCTGCGGAGAGGGGCTGATTATGGGGATTTATATGTTTATGTTTTTGTCACTCTATTTTAACATATGATGTAAAGGCTCATGGCCTACTTGACTAAACTCACATTTTTGTATGTATGGACTTATTGGTGATTTTAATGAAGTTTTATTTTTCTCGTGTTTTGGGAAATGAGGCATTATTAATAAATGGGTTTTACTTAAATGGTGCGGAAGTATTATTATTATTTTATTTTGTTAAATCCGTAATATCAGGTAGGGATGTTACAGCCTTACACCATAGTCCAAAAGTTGATGTTTCAACCATATGATTTATGCACACCCATGTCCAGCAGCAATATATTCAGCTTCAACTGTGGAGAGTGCCACACATGCTTGCTTTTTGCTATTCCATGAGATTAGACTTGATCCAAGCAAATGGCAAGTAGCACTTGTGCTTTTCCTATCCAATTTGCACCCTGCATAGTCCGAATCTTTGGATTTGCTTGGAACCTAACACATAAGCATGCTCCAAACTGAATATCTGGCCTACTTGCTATAAGATAGAGCAAAGATCCAATCAACCCTCTATATTTGGTTGAATCTACTGGTTGGCCAGCCTCATCTGCATCCATAAGGCAATTTGTTGCAATTGGAGTAGCAGCTTCCTTGCAATCCTCCATTTTGAACTTTTTCAACAAGTCAAAATAGTATTTTGATTGATTTAAAAATGTTCCATGCTTGAGTTGCTTGACTTGCAATCCTAGAAAGTAGGTAAGCTCACCCATCATAGACATCTCAAATTCTCCCTACATAGCTACAACAAACTCTTCACACAATGTGTTGTTATTTGAACCAAAGATGATATCATCAACATACACTTGAACAAGTATAACATCATTTTCATGTTTTCTAATGAAGAGTGTTTTATCCACAGCACCTCTAGCATAACCTTTTGATAAGAGAAAATTGCTTAGCCTTTCATACCATTGCCTTGGTGCTTGTTTCAAACCATATAAGGCCTTTTTCAATTTGAAAACATGGTTAGGATAGAGATGATCCTCAAATCCAGGAGATTGTGATACATACACTTCTTCATTTAGGAAACCATTCAAGAATGCACTTTTTCACATCCATTTGATGCAATTTAAAGTTACACATGCAAGCATATGCTAAGAGTAATCTCACAGCTTCTAGCCTTGCTACAGGTGCATATGTTTCATCAAAATCAATGTCTTCTTCTTGATTATAACCTTTAGCAACTAGTCTAGCTTTGTTACTTATAATATTACCATCTTCATCCATTTTGTTTCTAAAAACCCATTTAGTTCCAATTATATTCATATCATCAGTTTTAGGCACTAGAAACCACACATCATTTCTTGTGAATTGATTGAGTTCATCTTGCATAGCCACAATCCAATTACTATCATTCAAAGCATCATTCACCTTTTTAGGTTCAATTTGAGATACAAAAGCAACATGTTCACAAAATACAATCCTATGTCTAGTAGATACTCCCTCTTTGATATCACCTATGATGTTGTCCTTTGATAAACCTCTAGGTTGGATCCAATCCTTGGGCAAGTGACTGTCTGCAGCTTTTTTAGTTGTCTATTTTGCCTTTTTAGCCGATTGATTTCCTGCAACAATAGACTTTTCAATAGCAGAAATCTATTTCTGCAATAGATTTTTTTCATCTGCATTCTTTGGCCCTTGATCATGCAACTTTGGGTTAGTTTCATCGAATACAACATGCATAGACTCTTCAACAGTCATCAATCTCTTATTATAGACTCTATATGCATGACTTTGTGTAGCATAGCCTAGACAAACACCTTCATCCGCTTTTGCATCAAATTTGCCAAGACTTTCTTTGCCATTATTTAAGATGAAGCACTTACATCCAAATACGTTTACGTTTAGGTGACTTAAAACAGGCCTCCTCCCTTTGAAAAGCTCATAGGAGGTTTTCTTAAAAATTGGCCTAATCAACACCCTATTTAAAACATAGCAAACAGTGTTGACTGCATCAGCCCAAAAGTACTTAGGTAGTGAGTTTTCATTCAACATAGTTCTAGCTAGTTCCTCAAGTGACCTGTTTTTCCTTTCAACAACACCATTTTGTTGTGGGGTTCTTGGTGCAGAAAAATTATGGTTAATACCATGCTTTTCACAAAAGTGTTCAAACTTTTCATTTTGAAATTCCCCACCATGATCACTCTGAATAAACACTATCTTGGAACTCTTTTCATTTTCAAGCATCTTGGCAAGTCTTTTAAAAGCATGAAAAATGTCATTTTTGGCAGCTAAGAACAAAGTCCATGTGTACCTAGAGAAATCATCAACAATGACTAATGCATAAAGATTGCCACCAAGGCTCATGGTTCGAGATGGACCAAATAGATCCATGTGAAGCAT
>Ga0214545_1004309_pt1 | contig 26707 bp, 8 predicted proteins | sample CNSS4metaG_FD_160064 | JGI IMG/M metagenome (GOLD analysis project Ga0214545, IMG submission 160064) | Root nodule microbial communities from cowpea collected in UCLA plant growth center, Los Angeles, California, USA - CNSS4 | ecosystem: Host-associated > Plants > Roots > Nodule | place: USA... | reverse complement strand
ATTATTTAATAAATTATAAATAGTTTAGTAATTTAAGCGGGGACGGGTATTTGGGCGGGTATATATATATCCCCATCCCCATCCCCAGTTGAAAATTTCGGGTATTACCCATACCCATACCCATACCTAGTCAAAGCGGGGATTCCCCGTCAAAACGGGGACGGGTTCGGGTGATACCCACGGACACGGGTTTATTTGCCATCTCTATACTTAATCTTTTAAAATAAATAAATATAGTAATCTTAAGTCAATAATATTATGTATTAAAAGGCATGTTTTATGTTATTTTTGAGCTAAGATATTTGAAACGGTGTAAATTAACTCCAGCGTTATTCTAAACTTTCATTTGAAATGCAAAAACGATGCGGTTGGATTATGAAAAATGTATTATATTTATTTATTTTTAAAGTTTAAAGATTAAATTATATTAAAATTTAATATAAAATAAAATTTAATTTTGTAATTTAAGAAATAAAAAAATATATAAAATTTTTTATAAACTATTTTTTGAAGTTTTTTATTCTTTTTTACTCACGTTCCATTATATAGGATTTACAAACTAATTGCTAATATCAAAAATAGCTTGAAAAATAGTATGCATTCGAGAGGCAACTAAAAGAGTTATACCATTTTTAAAAAAACAGTTTTGTATTAATTTTGTGTGAGTATAATAAAAAAAATCAAGTTTTGCGCTTTATAAGTAAAAAAAATGGAGGAAAAGACAAACAAAAAATCATTGAAAGGTAGGGATGTGGCGTTTAGGAGAAAAAAATGTAAAAAACAATTATAAACTATAAATATCGAGATATATAAAATCAATATTTTTTCAATTTCTTTTATAATTTTTTATCAAATGTTTTTAGACACGCTTAATAATTCTCAAACAATTATTGGTGCAAAAAATACAATTTAAATGGATTAAATTGATGAAAAAATAATTAATGTTAAATAAAAACACAATCTTGTAAAAAAAAAAAAAAGTAACACTTAAAAAGAAACAAAAACATGACAAATATAGATTAGATGTTTTCGTGCTAATAAGCAAAAATTCAACGTATAGGATTTGGCCGTCACTCATTGCAGACACCAATTAGTTTCTAATTTATTTTCATCTGTTTATAAGCTAATTTGATCTTATTTAATATTGTTTAAGAAACTCTTTCTTTTAAGTAGTTTGCAGTGTTTCTAATTTTTTTTTTATTTTGTATATTATATATTTATTAAAGTTCTTTTTTATATAAAGCTACAGTTTTTATTCACTCGTAAGGTATGATTATATTATTTTTACCCTTTTATATAGTATATTTTTCAATTTTATTCTTATTTTAAATAAGTCATCGATAGAAAATTATTGTATTTTATTTTATTATTTGGACACCATTATAACATATTTTTATTGTAAGCATTATATTATGTATAGTATTTTTATTATTATTTATAGTATACTTCAAGATATTAATATTGATAGGTAGTATATTTGCTTTATTATTTTTTCTAAATATGCTTTTATAGTATATTATGTATTTTAATCATGACATATACTTCATATTAATTAGCATAGTAAAATTGGTGTATCTATTTAAAACCACCAGTTAAACTTCATGTATATAAACACTATTGTCACCAAAGAAGAAACCATTGTTGTGCAGCCTCTCCTTTAATACTCCAAGTTTGTGTATGTGTTCAACAAAACAATGCATCTAGTTTGCATGGTAGATTTAGAATTTATTAAAATTTAGAAATGTTTAAGTTAATTATAGAAATCAACAAGAAGATCTTGCATGATAATTTTTTTATTGCTTAATTAATGTAATATTTTTCAATATTTTAATTGATCATTAGCATACTTTATAAAATTTGATTGGGTTCATATAGCTATATAGGTTTATGTTAAAATGTTCATATAAAAAAAATTATAGTGTCAAAATAATTACAAAAGTTTCATGACAGAAAATCATCTCATAAGTTAGTATTTGTAGGTTGATATTGATATCCAATGAAGATACACAAAACTAGATCGGATTCAAAAGTAGGTCATTTGAGTTGGGTCCAGATCAAACCAAAGTTAATGGAGTTCACATAATTTTGAATTAAATCGAGCTCAAATGGGACAAAGTCGAATCAGACCACAAGGGTTGACTCCATATTAGGTCAAGTAGAGTTGAATCTGTATCAGCTTTATTGAGTTAAACATATCTTTACTCGAGTCAATTTGGATCAATCTCAAGCTCAATTGAGTCAGATTCATCTTTAACTCAAATGAATCGAGTTCACTCTCGAGTCAATTGAGTTGAGCACACCTCCAACCGAGTCAAGTCAGGCTCACCTTAAGTTGAGGCAAATTGACTATGTGTTTTAACATCTTTAAACATCTAACCATGTTTTAATATTTTGTTAGTAGTTAATCAAGATTGATTGAGGTAAAGTTAAACATGTTAATTTTTTCCTCTAAAATTTGCTTATAATAATTGAAATAAGTACAGATGTAATAAATATTTTTTAATTAAAAAATTTATTTTCTTAACAAACATATAATTTTATAAGAATCACCTTTATAACGGTATTATCAAACAAACTAGTAATCAATTTTAATTAAAAGAATTTTTTTTATAGTTACAATCAAATATTAATTTTTGGTTTAAACAAACTGATTCACATTTTTTCAGAATTATTTTAAACTTATAATTTCGAAGTATAAATGCAATGATTCAAAATTGATAGACAGAGTACAATAATATTAATTGTAATGTGACAAACTTTTATAAAGAAGCACAACTAATGGTCGGTTGGAAAGTTGAAGAAGACAAATACATGACGGAGAGTGGTGAGCATAACATTTATTTTCAATCAAATGTTTCCACACCAAAGATTACTCACTTTTCCCTTTAAAATTTATTATTGTTCAATTTCTTATGGCTTTTCAGGGAAAAGAAGTTGGATCTAATATTTTTATAAAAAATCTTAAAATCTAAGTAATTTATATTTAAAAAAAGATTGAAAAAATATCTTAAATGTTTTCTCAATTTTGAAATATGATTATAGAACACGTAGAAAATTTGATAATGGGAGTATACATATCTTTTGGTTGGATTTGAATAAATCATTGTATGGCCTAATAAAAAATCTTAAATTGGATTGAATAGAGATTTCTATATTTTTTTACTAGACTTAGTCTAATGCTACCAACACTTGAATATTAAAGTAGATCACATGTTTTGAATTTTATTTTTTTCTAAAATTGTGATTTTAAAACAATTTTAAATAAATATTTAATATATATTAATATGGTCGATTTGTTAGTTTTTTTTTTCTTTTTCATTTCATCTTTTTCTGTGAAGGGGTATTTTCGGTGTTTACAAATTACTTTGCTATAAACTCACGACTCGGTTGACCTTTTTGTCCTTGTCGGCTTCTTATTTTCTTTTTCTTTTCTTTTCTGCGCAAAAAAAAAGGGGTGAAAATTGCGTGGATTTCCGTTGGAAAGTTCAACCTTTGTGTTAGTTGGTTTACTTTGTTTGAATCGGTGTCTCACATTCTTAATTTCTAATATTCTCTTAATCTCATTTCACTCTCTTTTCTCTCTCTCAAAAATTCTCTGCATATCATATACTATAATATAATCTTCGTTAAGGTATTTCACTTCATTTTCTTCATCTCAGTTTATGTCTATTATTGTTTTCAGTACCTGCTCTTTAATTCACTATCTTATACTTCGAAAATTTCGATTACGTTTCATCTGCTTAGATTCCTGTTGATGCTGATATTGGTATTAATAAGATTTACGTTTCAGTTTATTTCTTTCTTTTTAGTTTTAGTTGAAAGTTTTGTAGTACATGTCGATTCATTGATTCAAGTTTAGTATCTCAATAAAAATGAATTAATAGTTGTTCCAACTTCTTCCTTCCGTTTTCATTGTTTGATCTTGTTTTAAGCAACGTGTTTATGCTTGCCAGTTTATTCAATTTGAGATTATTGGATGAGTATTCTGATTTTGATTTTATTTCCTTCCTGAATGTATTCAGTTCGGACCTTTTGTCTTCAATTATTTATATCATATCGGGAAGAAGGTCAAAGTTTGATCTGTTGAACTTCCAAGCAAAAATCGATTTCTAATTTTGGAGCCGCTTGAGTAGGGTGGATGATGGCTTCCGCCGGAATCTCGTCTTCCGAGTGCCGCAAGCTCTCCCGGAGTGTTACCATGGCCTTGGCATCGGCTTTTCTTGAATGGTTGCTGATCTTTTTACTGTTTATTGATGCTGCTTTTTCTTATGTGATTACAAAGTTTGCTGGTTACTGCAAATTGCAAACACCGTGTTTGTTCTGCTCTAGGCTTGATCACGTGTTAGGCAAGGAGAGAAAGGGATATTATTGGAACTTGATTTGCAGTGGTCATAAGACGGAGATTTCTTCTGTAGTTCTTTGTCGTGCACATGATAAGCTTGTGAATGTTCAAGGAATGTGTGAAAGTTGCCTTTTTTCTTTCGCTACCGTCAACAAATCTAATGCTGAAACCTACCGGTTATTGGTGGGTAAATTAGGGAAGGGATCCGAGTCCGGATTTGATGAGGATCCATTACTTGGTGGAAATGAGAGTGTAAAATTCTGTTCTTGTTGTAATGAGCAGTGGACTTTAAAAAGTTATGGTCGAAGGTCGGTGATTTCCAAATCAATTGGGTCTGGCGGTGCTGAGTTTGATGAATCAAATGTTGTTGGAAACAATTTTCACAAGAAAAGGAGAGCAAAATCATTTGTATCTAGCAGAGGTGCTCGCCTTAGAAATAAACGGGCAGATCCTTTGTCTCATGTCGGTTACACTGAACTAAAGGTTACTTCTGATACCGAGTCTGAACAGGAACTTTCCTTGTCTGATGATGATGGTACAAGTATATCAGTTAGGGGTACATATGACCCCAAGAAAGATATAGAAGTTCCATGTGAACATATGGAGGCTCTCATCCTTGATTTAAATGAGAATTTGGCTTCAGAGAAACTTGGGACTTCCTCTTCTGGACTTCAACCATCATTATTTGAGCAAGGAATGCAATTGGAAAATAAAGATACTCATGACAGTAAATCTACAGCAGCTATACTGGAGAGTAGGAATGGTCTGGCCGAATTTGATTCTCTGCAGCAGGTTGAGAGAAATGATGTCAGTCCTTCCGCAGTTGAGCCTATTCCCTGTAATGAAGTTCCTGCATTATCAAATAAAACAGGATTTGCTGTTGAACACGCAAAGGAGAACTGTAAGTTATTTTCTGCAGTTGCTTTTTTATACATTCCCTGTAATGTAACACTTGGAGCTGAAGGATGGAGGAGTGCACTGTAGTCATTACGGAAAGTTGATGAAAAGAAACGATAAGCTAGTTCTTAACAGTCAAATCATCTTTATAAATGAGTAAAAAAGTCATACCTTTTTCATAGCTGAAAAATATAGGCCTATTTGATTTGAGGAATCATTTTCTGCATTCATTGTCTATTTTAAGTAACCATTACAAAAATGTCTTCATATTTTTACTTTGCTTCTTGTGTCAAAGACTTGTATGGAAAACAGTGAAAACAAGATTTTATTGTTGTCACTTTTTCCTATACAAATATTTAAAAGCAGGAAACAAGTCAAACCAAGATGATATTTTAGGAAATATTTATGAAAACAGGAAACATTTCATGAAACCTAATAGGGCTCCTGATTTTTACTATTTGAAGTTCGCAAGTTCCATGAGTAACTGACAAAAAACCTTTTGACCATTTGCTATAGATGATTTGACAACTGATGAAGTGAATTTAAAATCTAAGCAAAGGATAACCACGGGCTATGAGGAAATAATTGAGTCAGTTGATAAGCCAACAACATCTGAAGCAGGTTTAGAATCAGCCACCTTTTCTAATGATATTGGTCAGCAAAATCCCAATTTACTAGATCTTGGTGATGCCTATAAGCTAGCAGTCGGTAACAGAGGAAGACCTGGCATGCTTGTAGAACATTGGCTTGGAAAGGATTCTACAAGAATTAGCGAAGATCTGAAGATATTGCTGTCACAATTTTCATTTACTCGAGGGACCGATCTATCTGTTAATGACATCATCAGTCCAAGATTGTCTATGAACAGTGATGAAGTAAAGAATGCTGATGTTTCTAACTCTGCTGGAATGCAGATACTTCAAAGGATGATTTCACTTGAGCGAAATGAATCTGGGTTGTCTCTGGATGGAAGCATTGTCAGTGAAATTGAAGGTGAAAGTGCAGTTGACAGGCTAAAAAGACAAGTTGATCATGATAGGAAACTTATGAATGCTCTGTATAAAGAGCTGGAAGAAGAAAGAAATGCTTCTGCAGTTGCTGCAAATCAAGCCTTAGCCATGATAACTAGGCTGCAGGAAGAAAAGGCAACGTTACACATGGAAGCCTTGCAGTACTTAAGAATGATGGATGAGGAGTCAGAGTATGAAACAGAAGCTTTGCAGAAAGCTAATGACCTTTTGGTTGAGAAAGAGAAAGAGATCGAAGAGTTTGAAGCTAAGCTTGAGTTTTATAGGAAGAAGTTCCCTGATGAAGTAGTGCCGGAAAACATGGTGCAGATAAACTCTGAAATGAAGGTGAAAGAGATTGGATTGGATCATTGCATTGAAAAGGATGAAATTATCCATGGAAAGTCAGAAAGTACTGATATATCTGACAAAGTTGAAGTTCTACCCATATTGCTGGAGAAACAGAATATTCAATCTGAAAAAAATTCACCATTGGAGTTTCAAGATGAAAGGTTATATATTTCCCAACGTTTGGAGAAATTGGAGAAGCAAGTTTACTTATTCTTGAATATTCATCAATCTCGGGACAATTGGATAAATTCAGAAAATGATGAAAAAGAATCCCTGGAAAACTTAGAGAAGTTGGATAATAATATTCTAATGGACGAATCTGTTGCTTCACTTAAACTAAATTCAGATGACATGGGTGATGATTCCTCATCCAAGGAACCTCTAGTTTGCAAGAAAAGTGATGAACTTGGGTACAATGGACATAGCCCTCTTGTACTCTGTGGGAATAATGATTTATCTTCTACTCATAGTTTGGCTTCGGACTTTATTGGAAGGTTGCAAGTTCTTGAGTCAGATTTGAGTTTCCTTAAGCATAGTATCAACTTGTCGAGCAATGGAGATGAAGGACTTAAATTATTGCGGGAAATAGCTGATCACCTACAACAATTACGTCAGATTGGAATAAGAGAATTAGATCAACCTGTTGCTTGATGCTGTATATAAGGTCAGTAATTATTGCTGAAACATTAGGCAAAAAATCAAAGCATCTTTCTGTCTTCTTTTTTAAAATTATATTGATCTATTTTACTTTATCTGTTATTTTTTTGTTCCGACTTCGGACTAATTTAGAAAATGAAATTTGTCCACGATAATTATGTCCGTGCCCACGTTTAGTATACTAAGTATGGAGAAAAATGTTTGACCAAGTGATATATCTTTAGTGACTGAAGCTTCAAACGAGTGAATTTCGTTGACTTAAATAGGTATCAAATAAAAAAGATTACTTTCTAATTGGGTGTTAATTGGGAGAGTTTTTATGTTGTCGTATTTATAAAATTACTAAATGTTTATTTAAATTAAGAAATAATAAATAGCTGACAGTAAAATGGTGGGGAAGTGGGATTGATGTCAAAGACGACATTACGTTGGATAATAAAGCAAATAAAGTCAAGTTGGTGGTTGGATCCGGAAATGTCGCTGCTGTTCTGTTCAAGAATGAAAAAGATTGAGATGAAAGTATGAATTTAATGCTGAAAGTGTTGAACATTAATTATTATGTAGCCCAGATTTAGAGAAAGTGAAGTCTTGTTGAAGGAATAGTTTGTCACTTTAGTTGGCAGGTTTTTGTAATTGTTTATGGTTTAATCATACAGTCACATATATGGATAGAGTATAAGTATGACTTAAAGACCAAAACTCAAGTCATCAATGATTGAGGCCGTCTTATGCGAAGTTTAATCTTCACTCCACTTCTGTAGCAGTCTGAGTTTTAGGAACATATCATGTTGACAGATGCTATGCCAAATGGGTATTCACGATACAGAATAAAGAACCAAAATCTTGGAACCGTTTTAAGATTATGTTTCATACATCGGACATGCTTTATGAATATCGCTTTTAGCAATCCTATGCATCAGATTAAGCAATCCTGTGCATCAGATGTTACCACTTTATTTAGTATACTGTATTCAGAATGTTCACCTTTTGTATACTACATATTTTACAGATTCATACACCAATGATTTGATCGGCAACCAGGAGGAAGTGACATTGTACACTAGTGAACCAGGTTACGAAGGCTGGTTGCAACTGTACAGTAACATAGCTTGCTTTCATCCAGGATATAAGAAAATAGGATTTGGAATAATATTGAGTTTCTTTTTTCCCTTTTCTCCCCCTGCCTTTTATTCGGGGTTTCACTGAACGTTTTTGCTGCTGCAATGAGTTGACAAGGTTTTACTGTCTTGTTACAACAAAATTTTCCTTTGCCATTTGTTCCTTGTAAATGAGTGACTGCTTTTGTTTGTTTAATTGGTGTAATCTTGTCGTATTGGATTGTGTAGTTTGAGTACACAGTGAATTAACATATGTGAGAACTTTGTATATGGGCTCTATTTGCTCCGGTGTTTGTACAAATATCGGCCCAATTAGATGCATGCGTGAGGCTTTGTTAATAAATTTCTGTGTTTGATCCGGTGTGGGAAATTGATTTTTCCACCCAATGGTTTCTTCTTGTATTTCCATGACCAAATTATTTGATTAAAAATTATAATAAAGTAAATAACATTGGAAATATGTAATGTTATTATGCAAAACGTTTTAAACGTTAAATAAATTTAATAAAATTTGATTTAAAATGATAAAATTATATATTTTTAAAATTTAAAAATTAAAATAACCAAAATTTTAAATAAAAATTAATTCTAATTTTTACAATTATATGACCAAAAACATTTTTAATCAAAATAATTTGATCATTTTCATTATGGCTATGGGTGGAGGAAGAAATGAAATACACATCCTTGAAATTAATTAGGCCAAAATTTCATTTTTTTTTACATTTTTCTAAAACTTTGTATCAAGTATTAGGTTATATAAAATGTAACATACATTTAACAACCTATACAAAACTTTGTCTACTATAGACAATATTATCACTACATTTTGTCTAATATAGAAAATATTGTCAAATGATCACTTGGGTTACCCTAACTTAATTAAAAAAAAATGTAATTGTTTGTTCTCTTATATCCTTGGAAAAAAAATGTAACTCTCAATTCACTTGAGAGTGAAATATTTATTTAATAAAAAAATGTAACTCTCAACTCACTTGATATTGAAATATTTATTTAATAGTCACTCTTATGTGTTCGATCAATGAATAATTGTTTTTGAGTTCTTAGTTTTATTCTAGTGCGTCTAAGGATATTGTGTTCATAGGTGAGGAGAAGAAAGAATAGTCTCAAGTTATTATTATACTGGGTGTGACCTTAACCGCTATAAAAAGGAAACTTTTTATATTGGCTCTGGAACCAATATAAAAAGCAAAAACTTTCTATACTATTTGTATCTATATCGATTATTGTTACATGTGAAACAATTATTTAGATATGTGTGATTTTTTGTTGTAGTTACAGCTATACTATATTATGTATTCATTTTTATTGTATTAGTACAAATAATTAGATATATAAATTTTGAGTGTTTTTATTTTGACTTTTCAAAATTATTAGTCAAGATATGTCATTGTTTTAGCTCATTATGTAATTAAAAATAATAATTACGTAATTTAAATTAATGTAATTTCTTTGCATCAAATTTGTAGGAGATAGAGACAAAAATTGCTAGTGTTTTATTAAGAAAAGAAAATAACCTACTAGTGAGTAAAGAAGAATATTAGAGTAACCAATGTATCATGTGGAAGTATTACGCTCATTAGTCTCACATTGTTTAAAAGTTGAGGTCTAATGCAATTTAAATAATTCTTCATCCTTTCACCCTCTAAGATATTTTTAAGAATAAAAGCCTGATAAAGTTCTACGCTTCAAAGCAGTCACAAAATTGTGATGAAGTTCCACGCTTTGATACGGACAATACCTTGAATTGTCGAGATTAATGACATAATTAAGTCTCATGATAAGCTAGGTATGTATCATACCCATTATAGTTTTCTTATATTGTTCTTCAACTTGTTGATGAAGATAATATTTTGGCATCTAGTTTTATCCTTTAAAAAAAAGTTTTTTAACTTAAAATCATTATTTTATCAATTTTACCCTTCAAGTAACTGTTTTTTAAAAAATAAACAGTTTTCTTTCTCAATTTGACATTTTTTTTCAAACTTAACAAATTTTTAATTAAAAAATTAACAAGAAAACTCTTTATAATTAAACTATAAAAAATATTTATATTTAATTTTATAATTATAAGAATAAAATATTATTATTAATTTTATTATTTGTTACTAAGAAAGAAAAGTAAACAGAAGTAGTGCATGTATTTTCAATAATTATATATAATTTTTTTAATCTTTCCATAAATATGACTCTTTTTAAGTTATCATTATTTTTGTTCTTAATATTGAAATAAGTAACACGTTATATGTACCTTTGCCCATCTTATCTGTAATTAATAAATACGTCAAGATTCACACATATCATCTTGAATATTCACGGTATTTTTTCTTCCTTCAACACAACATTTCACGGGGCATTTTTTTACAACAACTAAACTCATGTTTTTTAATATATAGAAATAAATTTAAAGACAAATAAGACATGAAATCCCATTGTTACTTTCTTATAATTTTTATTTTAAATTGAAACTTCTATTTATAGATAAATAATTAATTTATTATAATAAATATTAATATATTTCATTCTTAATATTATAAGAAAAATAATTATAATTTTAATATAAAATTTTAATCACATTAATTTTACTTAAATTTTATTAATGATTGAAATAATTATCACACATATTTATTAAATAGAAAATAAACATTAATATTTAATTAATTTTGACAATGAATTTTAAATTTAAAGAACAATAATTAAACGATGGAAGGTTTCTTTTAAAACTAATTATATATTAACATATATTTTTTTTAATAAATACATGACTAGTACTAAATATTAATTTCTAAACTTGTGCTCGATTATGTTAATTGTTAATAGATTTCAAACAAATTTAATTACATTAAAAAATATATATTCATATTATAGTTTTTTATTATACTAAAAATAAATACATTTATATTTATTATATTAAATCAGCTATTTATCATTATTTTTAATTTTATAATTCAAACTATTAAAATTTGATATTCTTAATATCTTTACGATTTTATTTTAGTCAAAATTTCAGTTTATTTAAAATATTTAGCTAAAATCAAATATAAATTATTTTCGTGCATCTAACAAACAGTTTTTTGATATTTTTGTAATGATTTTTTTTTTCCTGTAGAACGTGTTTTTACATGTGTTAGTGTGTGCGGAAATTTATGACACATCAAGTTGGTTTGTATTTATGTCTTTGGTTTGACTAATAAAGTTGGTCTATAACATTCTATTTTTTCCACTTTTTAAACCGCGTGAATATGACTAAGAAACACGATACTTGAAAATAATGCAGTTACATGCAATGTGAAAATTGTGTTTTATTTACAGAAAATAATAAAAAATCACATAAAGTGATATTTTATTTACTCCCTTTATCTATATAATAAGTAACACAAATTATGTGTCCCAATCGGCATTTGTTTTATAAAATGACGGTGTTTTAACATGAATCTCCGTAAAAATTAAAAAATTAATGAGAAGTAAAATTTGGTTTGTAAAATTTATAAAATAATAAAAACAATGAAGCTTATAAAATATATATAATTAAACGTAATAGAAGAAAAAAAAAACGAACTTGTTAATTCATATATATGTGAGAAAAAAGGAAAAAAAAAAAAGAAACTAGTAAATCATAATACAATTAGTTTAACACATTTACCTTATATGTATTACATGGTTTTTGAGTTGATACACATGTATACATCATGAGTTTGAGTATGAATAAAAATATTATAAATTGACTTTTTATAGTAATCTCAACTTGTTAACTAACATTCTACATGGTAACTTGACGGTATACACTTTGCTAATAATTATATGGAAAATAATTTTTTGACTACTAAATTTTAATAATTTTCTTTTTTTTATAATTTTAAGTGTAATTTTTTAAGTGATTTTCATTCTTTTATTTTTTCATTTTTAATATTTTAAAATTATTTAAAATATGTTATTTCATATTGTAAGAGAATGTTGTCGAAATTTAGTAATCAAAAATATCATTGTTTTAATTATATTATCTGTTTGAAGGTGGACTTAATTAAAATAAGATTAAAGTATGTGAATGGGTTAGCACATATGAAAGGAAAATTGGGGTGTTTGATTTAGACTATCTGCACCGACAAATCCAAACCGTGGATTTTATTCTGGTCAACTCATTATATTAGGGTTACATCATATATATATATATATATATATATATATATATATATATATATATATATATATATATATATATATATAATACAACCATGTTCAATATATTCTTTCAAACTTTCTCTTCCTTTCACTCTTTGATATGATGAAGATGAAGATGTGTTTGGTCCTCACAGCAATGATTCTGGTGTTGAGTTTGCAGAAAACAAGTGGAGCAAGAAGATTAGAGAACGTAGTTCTGTTCCATTCATTGCAAAGAGGACCTGTGCAACGGTCTGAGAGAAATCCCTGTTCCACTGTGCCTGGTCGCAGTAAAGGAAGATGCACCGTCGGTGAAATCCATGTTCATGCTCAGCCTCAACCTCATGCACCACCATTTTTTTCCAACTCTGAAGCAGAACGATGATATCATATCATATCATATACCACAAAAATATCTTCCTCTGGACCTCAAAAAATACCAACTCTGTCAAAACTTACTCTAGTCAGATACAACAACTTATTATTACTGCTTCATGTATTTTTTTTTTATACGATCATAGTGCATTGATTCTTTTCTTTCATTTATTTTTTTTAAATTTGATATTAGTAATTTAAAATTAATCAAATTTATATACAAATATAATTATATTAACATTTAATTATTCTTTAACTTTTGACAATATTATTGTTCTGGTACATCTAAAGTCTCTTATGATTTACGCCTAAGCCGATGTCAAGCGCTTTCTTCTTTCACTCTTTAAGACGTCTTATAAGTATAAAATTGTGACAGAGTTTTATCCTCCAAATTAGACAAAATCTGAAAAAATATGGTGGTTGATTCTAACGATGTTGCGAAACTTACTGCCGGAACTATTATCACCAAAATAAATTTAAATATTATTTTCAGTTTTATAAGTTAATTATTCTACAACTAATCAATTTTAAATTTTAATTAATGCTAATTTTTATACTAATTAAATAAAAAATATTTTTGTAATTTATTATGTTATTTAATGAGTTTCATTTGTTTTTCTATCATTATTCTAATCAAATTTATACAAACTTTTGATTTGCTTTCACACACTTTTTCTTCATCCAAACAACAATTCATTTTCTTTCTATTCTCTTTCTCGTTTCCTTTTCATTCCATCCTCTCTCCCAACCAAGTGAGGAAAAAAAAATGAGTTGACATAAATTCTCTTATATAGTGTTAAATGATGCTTCAAATAGGTTTTTGTTTTGTTTTCCGTGTTTCCCGTTACATGTTCCTCTACATGCATCACTTTCTTTATCTCTATCTCTTGCTATCAAATTTTTGGGGTGATGAGATACGCATGCATGGCGTGTGTGTTTATTATAAGAGCATTGAAATGGCACGTGTTGGACTTATGAACGCGTTGGTTGACTTTCTCATCGTTAATGTTCACGAAGTCAACTTCTTGCAGAAGATTAACTGTGCATGCATGGGACCATTTCCACGTAATTTCGTATCACCACTTTTTCTGCTCCTAACACCAACATTAAATACTTAACTTTATACTATATATTTATTCAGAGTGTAAACAAATATTTTCAGCTAAATAATTACGTTGATATTTAAATTTAATCTTCTTCTCTTATTAAGATAATATCATCAAAAGCCATTAATCGAGTTTTTCATCTGATTAAAGAAACCTTCTTTGAATTCTTAGTAAGTCTCTAAATAACTCCCTCATACATATACATTCCTATTGGTTCACCATAAAGTAATCTTCTTATCCAAACTATTTTTTCTGCATAGTTAATGTTTAGAGTTAATAAATTTGAAAGAAAATGTAGTTGTGTTTTCATTCTCTTTCCCTTTTTTTTTCTACCTTGTTCACCATTCTCTTGATCCAAATAAAGCTAATAATAAATAAACACTAAAAGTTAATAAACTTTTGCTAGTAGTAAAATTAATTTTTTTATTGATAAGTTTAGTGATGGTTTTTACTATTTACTTCACATTATTTTAAAATAGAAAAATAAATGAAAAATGATTTTTTTGTTCCAAATATATTTCTATTTTGAAAAAAAGGAAGAAAATAAATAAGTGATACATTTTTTAATTCTTAGCCAGAATTTATTTTTTGTATTTTAATCAAGTTTTAGATATAATAACTTTTAGAATAAAAGATAAAATGAGAAATTTGTAAACAAATGTTTTTTTTATCCGTACACGTTTATATAAATAATATATAGCTCACTGACTTAAAAAAAAAACAACAAAATAATGAATTGTTTTAATATTAACATACTTTCATATAAGACCATATCGCGATATTATTTTTCTCTATCTCTTATACATTTTAAAATTTCTAAAAGAAGCAACGAAAAATAAACTATCTGGATGAAAAAAAAAAGTCATCATCTGATGAGAAAAAACTCATGTTAAATGACTAAATCAGATCTAGAGAAATTGATTTTTGTTTTTGTATTATCCCTTAGTCTCTTTATTATAATACAATAATTTTAATTCATTTTTAAAAATAAAAATTACTATACATCAACATATCTTAAAAATACAGTAAAAACACTATATTAAATTCAGGAGAGGATTCAAATTTGGAAGAATACTATGCGTGAAGAGTTTTCGATAAGTGATCACTATTTTTAACTATAAATAATTGTCTTTATAACTATTAAGAATAACACGTGATCGAAAAAAAAAATCAAAAAACAAAACCCTCTCTGTCAATGATCAATTATCAAAGATACCCGAAAACCGTAAACTTTTGTCCCTTTGTGAGAACAGTAGGGGGAAAGAATCAAGAAGACTGGATATGGACGTATCATTCTGCACAAACTAAATTTTTATTCCAAAACCGACCAACCCTTAAACTCCATTTTCCCTAATCAAACTCATTCTTAGCTTTTTTTTAAATAAAAAAAAAGAAGTGAACTTAAAAAAAAACTTGTGAAAGATCAAACCGTAACAGAACATGAAACATTAAAACTAACAACATGGGATTAGATTACATTAGACATGAACATGATGCTGAGAAGAAAGGAGGTTTCTTTCGAAGGTATTCTATTACAAATTCGTAGTATATAAAAGGTACATACTTCATCTCCTTCTGATACTTGATAATGGTGAGAATGTGAGTATTGATCTGGAAGTAGTACAAGGCTGAGAAATGAATTAATGTTTGTGGGGGCATGAAAATTGAAATGGTGAGGAAGAGAAGGTGCCAAAAGAATGGTGGGGGCATGTGCTCCAACCAAGTCACATGGTGAAGCTCAGAAGTGAGCCAAAAAACTATAGTACCGCATATAATTGCAAACTCATTTAAGGCAAGGCAAAAGAACTGTTGCTTCAGACACACCTGTTCTTGTTCTGTGTCTCTGTGTGTGCTCTCTTCTCTTCCAACTTCCAACTAAGTAACCAATAACTAATCACAATGCTAATGTTTAATGTTGTTCACATTTGCATTTCTAATTTTCCAACACTCACCCCTTAGCTGTCTGTCACCTTATATCAGTATTCTTATATTATACTCTACTCAACCTCACTGCTTCATTTTTATTTCAAATCTAACTCTCATTTTTCTTTGGTGCTGTTGAAATGGTCCAGAACTAATTATTATGCATTAGACCCAACAAAAGAAACTATTCACACATCACATACATACTTAGGTAGAAGAGAGCATCAGCAGCAGTAGCAGGATGAGGTACACCTGATTGAAGACCATTTCATTAGCATCGGAAGAAGTGGACTCAATTTGTTGCTATCCAAGGACCAGACCAGACCACTGTTTTTGCTTCTAAATTTTGTGTACCAAAATATCTAACATATCTTCACCTTGTATTCCTGTTTCACATTTCTGCTTCTAATTTTCTCTGTCGTCTCTTCTTAATTATTTCATTTTAAAATTTTAAACTAATTTATTCCTTCATCTTTCGAAATACGTGAATTTAGTCATTTTAATCAAATTTTGTTAAATATATTTGATAATTCAAGTGCGTTTCATACTAGTATTTGACTTAACATCAAAGCAAAAATATGTCAAACAGTATAAACAACTCAAATACAATCACAAAATGCGTACGAAACATCAAACAAACCTAACAAAATGTGATTAAAATAACTAAATTCATGTATTTCAAAAGATGAATGACTAAATTGGTTCAAAGTTTCTAAATATACTAATTCCAAAATTCACTTAAAACCAAAACATATTTAACCATTTTATGTGTCTATGTTTGAAGAGATTATTTTTGTATCGTGTGAGAAAAACTTAAGACGCGTGTTGGTGCGGTTTGAGAGAGGAGATGAAAGGATGAGGGAGGACCTACAAGGAGATGGGATTGTGGAAAAGCAAAGGAAAAGTAAGGATTGGAATTTAAGCAGGCATAGGAAGTGTGAGACCCTAACCACCCATCATGTTTGAGGAAGTGAGACACAAACACAATGGTTTTACAATGTTATTATGTAAAGATGTTATGATGGGGAATCTTAGAAAGAGGAGAGGGGTTGTTCCCCTTAAAAGGCAAAACCAAAGAGGTTATTGGTGTGTATTAGAGGAAGGAGACAGAGGCCATGGCTGTTGCATGTGACCCACACACAACACAAAGCTTATTACTTACCATTTCAAAGTACGTAAGTTTGACTTGTTTTTTGTTGATGATGATGATGATGATGAGGGTTTTCAAATTACAGTTGGAAATGGACTGGACAACACTGAGGGCATGCATGTGAAGCATTGGGTCCATGCTTCCTTTTAATCAAGGAAAATGATAAGTAAGAAAATGTTCACTGTCTTTTCTCACTACAAAACCAACAACACTCACCCCATCATTCTCTCTACTCTTCTCAATGCCACCTTCCTATTGCTACTACCTATGTAATCCTCTCCTACTATTTCACTCACATCAACCATATCAACAAATTATAATACATTAATTCCACTCAAAAGTAACCTTACCATATCTAAAATTTAATCACAATATAATATATGTAAAGTTAGTGACGAATCTGAACCTGTATTTTTAAAGAATTTAAAATAATACATTCAAAATTTGTATTATTAATATAATAAAAATATGAATATAATTTTAAATATAAAAGAATTTACACACATACATAAAATATTTAAGTATATAAATAATTGTCCTTAGTTGTTTAAGATCATCCACTAATAATTAAGTTTCTTGAGATTTTTTATCAAATAAAACAGTACTAAAAGTAATTAAATCAAAGCTAAAATTGTTGCAAGAAATTCATCTTTCATTTTATTTTGTAATATATATATATATATATATATATATATATATATATATATATATTTATATGTGTGTGTTTTTTTTTTATAAATTCATTATTTACTTATTATATTTATTATAAACATGTAAAAGTGGATACTTCATTTGTGTTTTATTAATTTGGTATGTCTAATAATACAATTGTCAAAATGATTATGATGTATAGTAGAGTTATCAAATTAATTCATCTCAAATAGGATTTGGTCCTCATTCACATGAAAGGATAAAAAAGTTCACAGAATTAAAAAAATTTCAATCGAAAAAGTTTATAATTTAGTTTACTTTTATATTATTAAAAATTAAACCAAAATTTTAATTAAATCCGCTTGTTTTTAAATTAATATCAATTCTTCTTATTATTTGTTAGCGAAAACATACATGTGTAACATGTGTTTTTGTATTTTTTTTATTTTTTTAAGAATTAAAAATTAAATTTAAGATCAATAAAAAATATATAATTAATTTTTAAAATATTTGTTAAATGTAAAATTAAAAAAATAATATATATATATATATATATAATTTTATTTTCAAAAATAACTGTAAAAAATAAAATAAAAATTAAAACAATAATTAAATAAATTATTATAAAATAATTAATTTTTAAGATAATAATTAAAGATAAAAGTGAAATAACAAAATATAAAAATAGAAACTATTAAGAAAAGAGAAAAAAAAGGAAGTAAATAAAACGAATTAAGACTTATGTTTAAAAATTTAATGAATCATAAATGTTTATTTAATATTAAGTATCATAATATTGAATATTTATTAACTGAAGTAGTCTTAATTTTAAAGCTTTCGTTAAAGGTCAAATAAAACGGAACATACAATATAACCATCAAACTTATTATAACAATTAATAAAAAATATGAATTATGTTTAAAAATTTAATGAATTATAGTAAATGTTATCAGTGTCGTAGTATTAAATGTTTTACGATCAATGAATCAAAATATTAACAATGAAAAATATTTAAGTAATATTATAATAATATTAGAAGATTTCATTTTTTGTGTTGATATTTCAAAATATCAATTTTATCTTTTAAAATATAATTATTTATAAAATTTTTAAAAATTGATTATTATTTTTATATATTCTTTTATAAATTTTTTTATCTTTATTCTTTTTTTTTTATCAACAGTTATTCTCTCATATTTTTAATATATTTTACTTTATTTTTAATAAATATAATTTTATTTTATATATTATATAACTTAGTAACATTACATTATTATTATTATTATCTAATAATATAATATATATATATATATATATATATATATATATTATACATTTATTATTGATTTATTTTTATTATTTCATATTTAATTATTTAATTATGTTCAAAATCTCTTAATATGTTTAATTATTTATTTTTTCTTAAAATTTGTGGCGTCTCATCATGTCAGTTGATAGGGACTTAACGATAAAATATATATGTTTTAAGTAGTGATTATAAATATAATTAAAAGATTTAAAGTTTTTAGATACAAATATGAGACTAATTTTTAATAAAAAACTAATGAAAAATATTTAATTTTATGATAAATTTATCTTTGTGTAAGTTGTTTTTTACGTAGACATAGGTAATAGATTACAACATAAAATCACCAACTGCATCATCTTTAGTGTTACTTAAGAGACTAGGTAATAAAATAATTATCATTGTTATAAAATTAAATATAAATAAATTTTATAATTTTATAATTTTATTATAAATAATTTATTATTTTTTATATAGTTTTATAATTTAAAAAATAGTTAAGTTTTAAAAAACAATAAAATGGAATAAAATTAAAAAAAATTGTTACGATAAAATTAATAAAATAAATGCGTTAACCGAAAAGGAAATTATCTTTATATCTGAGAATAGATAAAAGACAATTATTAAGTATATAAATTTTAGATATCATATAAACCAATCTATTAACAAAAAGTAAATTAAAAGTAGTAATATTTATTAAAATATTAAATTTAAATAAACTTAGAATAAATCTAATAAAAGTTTTTTAATACCGATTAAATTACCAATGGATAATTAAAACTTAGTTATGCTTAATAAAATTAAAAATAAAAGCTCATAAAAATGACAAAAAAATACAGTTATAATAAGTACTTCATTTAAAGTTTTATCAAAGAAAAATGTATTTTTGACACCCTTACACTAGTTAATAATCCACTTTTAGAAATATTTTTATCATTAAAAATGTTAATTTTTGTATTTATAAAAAATAATGAATATGAAATATGTATAAACAAATTATTCAGTGTCAAAAAATAATAATATTTTATATTAAATTATATTAAAAATAAAAATATACATGCGTTTCTTAATTTCTGTTAAATTTTGTAAGAAAAACCAAGAGAGTAGCATTTAACGCTAAGCTATGCTAAAATTTTAATAATAATTAAAAAAATTTAAAACAGAGGAGAGAGATTGTAAAAGTAAGTAAAAAAAAAATACATGAAATATAAAAGACTGACAAAGAGGAGAACAATGATTTACACAAAGATCAAGGTTAATAAGGAGAGATTAGAGTGCGTGAAGAAAGAAAGCGCGTGAGTAAATGTATGGAAGCATCGGAATCTCTTACAGAAGTCCTACGTCATCAACATCTGTGTAGAGAGAGACCTAAGTGGACAAGGACAACACCCTCTCGACATTGTCATGTTTTATGTTTTATGTTTATGTGCCATTCTCAGATACTTTCTCTTTTACCCTAAATTCTTTTTCTATCAATTTTTCCAACACCATTTTCTTTTCAATTTTTATCCTTTTAAACCTACTATTTCATAAATTTATTTTTACGGAAAATATATAATATATTATTAATTTGAACATTAAATAGTTTGAGAATAGTTGGTCAAATTTGTTCTCCTTGTCTGTGATGTCATCTGTCACGTGATCTAGAGAGAAACAGAGAGAGAAGAACACAACACAACAGCAGAACACGCAGTTCAAGAGAGAGCGACCCCATAGTGGAAGAAAGAGTCAAAACCAATAAAATAGTAATAGTCCCAACCCCCAATGTCTTCTTTTCTCTTCTCTCTCTCTTTCACTTTCTCTTCACGCTTTCTAATATCTTCTTCCGTCTGTGGTAGCATCATTCTAATACCCAACCCAAGGGAAAAGTAGGAACACCCAGAAAACAAAGAGAGAGAAAGTAGGAACACCCTTTCTTCTCTCTGCACTTCTTACTCTTCCTTCCTTGCTTTGCAGCCTTCACCTTTGTTTTTCTTTAGTTTTGGAGTGAGAAACAAATATAGAGAGAGAAATAGAAATTACCCATCATATCATTATATCATATATCATATATCATCATATCATACATTATATATAAACAGATAATATTGCGTGAGAGATGCAGCAGCACCTGATGCAGATGCAGCCCTTGATGGCAGCCTATTACCCCAACAACGTCACCACTGATCACATTCAGCAGGTTCTTCACTCTTCTCCCTTCTCCACCTCCTCTCATACTCATCCTACTCATCCTACTCATCACACATATACATACATGTTGTATCTATATGCGTATATATGTGTATACATATATATGTATTCATTCACATTCATCATTCATGTCCCCTCTCGCTCTGCTCAGGGCCCTTTTGTCTCAGCACTGCTTGTGGGTCTTGTATTGTATGCCACTTTTAGAACCGTTTCCTTTTAGTTTTTTCTGTTCACACCCTTCCTTCTCTTATTCTGCTTCTTCCCTTGTCAGCTTCTGCTACTCTTTCTTGCATCTGTATAAATATCCTGTCTACATGTGCTGTGCTCACTCAATCACACCTTTTATCATGCCTGCTTCTGCTTTTCTCACCTCACCGCTCAGATCACATTTTCTGTAATCTTTTTCCTATGTTTCTTAATGCACATGCTCTCTCTCACCCTTCAATACCTCTTTCTGCTATTTCCATCCCTCTTTCACACTTGCTATTAATGCTTCAAATAACCTCAAATTACATCTATAAATCTTTTTCTCATATTAGATTTTGATAACATGTCTGCACTTGTGTTTAGTTTGGTATTTCATCAAGGTAAATGTTATTTTGTAAGAAGTGTTTGATTCAAGGACATGGTTTGATTAATGTGGTGCAGTTCTAGTTACATACCTAAACGGTAGGACAATTAAGAAATTAAGGCAGACAGACTTAGATCAAAGTAGAACATATAAATTCATATACTATTTATAGCTTAGTATATACTTACTATATCTGATGCAACTTCAGTAAACACTCTTCATTGTTTTCTAACCTTAAATATACGTGCATCATATGGTATTTTCTTCATAGAAATACAGTTCAGTAACAGGAAGGAGGTTTCCAAATTTTGCTGCTACCCTTGCTTGATTATTTTTAGTAACAGTTATATGATATTAATTATGATGTTGATCCTTCAATTGACCTCTAACCCCCGTTATTTTACAAGCAGTACCTGGATGAGAACAAGTCCTTAATCCTGAAGATTGTCGAAAGCCAGAATTCTGGCAAGCTGAGCGAGTGTGCTGAGTAAGGATTATACTATAATTATCCTTTTATATTTGAACTGAGTTTTGTGTTTCTCATTTCTTAATTTATTGCTAGGTAATAATGTTTTTAGTGTGTTTAGTTCCACATTCTAAAGGTGGTTTTTTCACATCCCAGAAAAGACTACAAGTCAATAGTTATACGTCTCCGATGTGATTTCTTGTTTTCAACAAATTTTCAGTATCCAAATCTTGATGTTATTTTCACTCTAAGTTGGTTCAATTTAATTCTATATGGCCCTTGCCAAATAGATAGGGGACTCACACCACCTGAGAATTTTTCCCATTCCATCAGACATTTATATATTATGGCAGGTAAAAATTAAGTTTATCAGCAAATTAACGAATGAAAATTGAATGTGTGCCAGAAGAATGTAACTGATTTAGTGTCATACACGAGTGCCATTGAAATCACCAAGAATTTACCTTCTTTTATGAGCCTGTATTTAAAGTATTTAGGTACGCCTCTTTTACATTTTCAGGCCAATTGCTCTTATTGGAATAACATCAAGGATGATGAACGTAATTACAAGATTTAGCTATGAGAATGCAAAGAAAAAAAATACGACAGTACTTATAAATTCTGTCTATATGATATTGTTTTTACATATAAACTTTGCAATGTCATGTCTTCTAATTCTTTTCTGAATTTAAGTTTTGGTTTATCTTGTTTCATTATATATCTTGTGATAGATCTTTTTTGCTAGTTTCTTGTAAGATCTTCATTGTAGATGCTTTTAGTTCTTAAGAGAAGTTGCTTAAAATTCTCACTTTCTATATTCCCCACATGAATGAACTCTTCTGATTAATGTTGTTTCTCTTGATCCTTTGATTCTTCTCTATCCTCTCTCCAATAACTTCACTGGATCTCTCAGATTTCTGTAGTACAGAAAATAACTTTTTTTGCTGACACCTCCATTGATTCTAATGTAAATTCTATTTTTCTGAAAATTCATTTATGTCAACTGGTCAGTCCAACTATATGATTTTTGAAGTGAAAACAACAGGATATCATTAAAAAAATATCCTTCTATAGATGTTTGTTTAAGTTTTGGTTTTGGATGTAGAGTCTAATGATGTCATTTGTCAATGTGTAGCTACCTTCATTTAATGAAATGAAGCTTGGTTGTTGGATGCAGCTGGAACTAATAATGTATGACTGAATTAACTTATTTATCTTGAAAGGTTTCTGGTGGAAATCAAACTTCGGATTTTTCAGCTATACATAGAGAAACTCAAAATTAACCTTTCAATGCAAGATAGAAGGACAAGTGCAACTGTTTCTTTTTCTATTCTTTAAAGTATAGGTTATGTTAGATTATAAAGTCAATGAAGATTCATCTAGTTACTTAAGCTATTGAAATACTTCTTGAAGTTCAACAGTACTTATAATCACTCAAGAAAATTTCCCTTTCAAAACTAGTTTCTAGAGTTGAAGTGAGCTTATTTTGTTCTCAATTTTCTTATCTTATCAAAGTCTAGTCTCCTCTTGGTGTTATACTTCATTCAGAGATGTTAAGAATTCCACAATGATCCAACTTTAGAAGGTTATCTTAGACTTATTCTCAATTTTTTGCAGGAATCAAGCAAGACTACAGAGAAATCTCATGTACTTAGCAGCAATAGCAGATTCTCAGCCTCAACCACCCACTATGCCTGGTCAGGTACACAATATTACCTTACTGAGTTTTGCATCAAAATTCACAGAAAGTAACTATTTTTCAACTTTTATCTAAACATTGTCTGAATCTAATGTATGGATTTGATGGTGCAGTACCCTTCTGGGGGGATGATGCAGCAGGGAGCACACTACATGCAGGCTCAACAAGCACAGCAGATGACACCACAACAGTTAATGGCTGCACGATCCTCCCATTTGTATTCGCAGCAGCCATACTCGGCACTTCAACAGCAGCAAGTGATGCACAGCCAACTGGGGGGAAGTTCAGGACTTCACATGCTGCAAAGTGAAGGGAGCCATGTGAATGTGGGATCTGGCAGCTCAACATTAGGAGGTTCTGGAGGGTTTCCGGACTTTGTCCGCGGCGGCGGCGGCTCTGCCGGAGAGGGTTTGCATGGAAGAAGCATGATCGGTGGTGGAAGTGGCAAGCAGGATATTGGTGGCTCCGGTGATGGCAGAGGGGGAAGCTCCGGTGAAGGGGGTGAAAGCCTTTACCTGAAGTCTGCTGAAGATGGAAACTAGACACTCTAAAACTGTCAAAAATTACTGCAAACTTTTGGTTAGTTAATTAGTTAGGAGAATTAGGTAATGACAACAATGGTAAGTAACTTGTCTGGTTATTATATAATGTTGGATTATGTTGTTGTAGTAGTGCTTGAGGCAAACCCTTGCCTTGATCTTTCTGCACAAATTACCACATTTTCTGCTTAGATCTGTGGTCACATAACATGGTTGGTCATGTGAAGTGAAGTTCAAAAGCTGTGTTTTTTCTATCTCTGCGGTTGGTTTTGAATTTATCAGTTTAGGTTCTGCTTCTCATTTTTAGTACTACTTTCTGTCTCCCTGCATCACTCCATAAATAGGGTATAAATAGATTATATCTCAATTAATATTAGAACAATCAAGTGTCTAACTTTAATTAAATTTTTTTCTTTAATTGATTAACAGATATATCATCGAGCTCAATGTCAATTATAGAAATGAGATATGAATCTGGATCCTATATGCAAATTACTCTAACTTTGTGAAGCATAAAGTAGATTTACTTTTGCATAAATAGAATCTTTTTTAAATTAAATTTAGTAGAAAATCGTTGGTTAATCGACTTTTTGACCTATCCTGGATTGTTTTGCCTGACTTGAACTTCAGTTTGAGATCGTATATTTTAAGGTACTTATTTTAATTTGTGTTTTTGATATTTCTTCATTGAATTTATTACAATAGTTTAAACTTTGACTGGTAAAACATAAAATAACATAAATATCATAAACATAAATTCAACTAAACTATTGTAATAAATTCAATGAAGAATTTTGTGAAGATCTTATGTATATCCAATCTTGGAATGATAATTTATCCACAAATCAAATTTGAAATAATTAGATAAACTGAAACAATTATGTGTGATTTTGAAAATATCTTTAAGATGTTTTCACTTGGTAAATTTGGTTGAAATTAAAAATCAAGAGTTAATTGATAGAGTTAATTGATAAAAGGGGACTATATTATATCATATTACTTGGTACATTAGAGGATAATTCTTAAATAATAACCAAATTTAGTAACATTAGTCATTTTAGTATCAATTTAGATATCATTATGAATTAAAAATTATTGATAACTAAAATAATTTATATTATAAATAAAAAAATTAAAATTGGTAATTAAATTAATTTTTATCAATTTCTTTTTTTAAATTAGTTACTAACAGTATTTATTAAGATTTTGACTATAAAAAAATTTGATCTTTAAATCGGTCTCTAATTATAAAGTTAGATTGATCTCTGAATATATTTTTTAACACTATAATTGGACATTATTTAGATTTTTCTAATTGTGATGTAGTTTTATTTAAAGGGATAAACCATAAAAGTCTTAAATTTTACAATGTAATTGTGTTTGTGGAATCAAATAACATTGAGCGAAATTCTTAAAGTAAACTTGTCATGGCTAATAGTTACTTAAAAATTTGATAATAGGTTTTGTAAAAGTATAAATACTCTAATCGAAAATGGATTATAATACTTTCAATCCATAATTGGTAGCTTTTAGGTTTGGAAAATGGAGTGTTTTAAATGATACTCGATTTTAATTTTTGCAAGAAACTTAAATTTGTTTTCCATAATGAGATTTTTCAGCTTATCTTCAATTTTGTATAAGTTTTCTAGACAATTTTTTCTTCTTCCCATATTTATATTTGTATCTAGGTATTTTGGGATGTTTATTTTGTATACTTTGCATGGATTTGTTCTGGTTTTTCATATATTTTTTGTGTTTTCGATTTTCTTTTTATTTACCAAATTTTTATGTGATGATAAATAATAAATATTTTTAGTATATGTCAAATGATATCTAACTTGAATTTTATGTGAAATATGACAAAAACTATAATATGAGAGGAATGTTTGGTTTGTTTTAGGAGAAGGTTTTGGTGTCTTGGGCTTCTATTCTTTTACTTTACCAAAAATATATTTAAAAAAGAAAAAAAAAAAGGTTTCATAGATGCAAGAAAGGGCTTACTATTCTATTCTCAATTTTTAGAATCGCTGTGTTTCCTACTCATTTTATATTATTGATTATTACTATAAAAAAATTCTTACAAAACATATTCTTCCAAAATTCTTTTTCACTCATGATCTTCAAAGAAATGGTGATGTAGAGATCCAAAAGATTCGCTCATGTGAAAATCTAGCAGATTT
>Ga0214545_1004306_pt1 | contig 26712 bp, 28 predicted proteins | sample CNSS4metaG_FD_160064 | JGI IMG/M metagenome (GOLD analysis project Ga0214545, IMG submission 160064) | Root nodule microbial communities from cowpea collected in UCLA plant growth center, Los Angeles, California, USA - CNSS4 | ecosystem: Host-associated > Plants > Roots > Nodule | place: USA... | reverse complement strand
CGTAATTTAACGTCTGACTGTTGCAGGGCCGACGTTATTTAACGTCTGACAGTCTCTGACAGACGTTAAATTGCTCAGGTTTTTCCCTCTTTCTGGTGCAAAAATTGACGTCTGCTATTACTGGCCCGACGTTGGATAACATCGGACTCCCAAAAGGACCGACGTCAAGTAACGTCTGCTATTTTGCCGACGTTATTTTAACGTCACCCGATACGACGTCGGTGTTTGGGCAGACGTCAAAGGTCGAAAATGTCGGACGTTAAAAGGCTTTTTTGTGTTAGTGATTGCTGATGCGCGATGATGACCTCAGATGTGTAACCGTTGATGTGTGGACCACAACCGCAGATGCACGAATCACCACCAATGATGTGTAAAAGAGCAACCACAGTCGAAGAACATGAACGACGGAAGATGGAGGTTTGTCTGTGTAGTGTGGAAACAAAGATGAGATGACAAGACAAAGGATAAAGAACGAAGCAGAACATAAATGAAAAATATCAATTAGGTTTTTGAATTTCAAACGAGGGAGGGAAATTGATTTTTAATGGTTAATTTTAATTTAAAATAGTTTTTTTAATAAGGTGGGTTGTGAGTTAGCTAACTATAACCCGACTTAAACTAGTTTGACCCGTGAGTTAAGTGAGTTGAACCCATTTTAGTTCATAATCGGCAAATTTGTTTATTTTTCAACCCGGCCCAACTCGAATCTTGTTAAGTCGGACTGACTCAAGTGTTCCGACTCACTTTGACATATCTAAGCATGTCACTGTCTTCATTACATATCACATGGACACGATTAAGGTTTTATGATATTGCATGTGATGATTTATCCAAAAGTTTGTCTATTCAACATGTATTTGATGTGATCTTGAATCGGTTTAAAAAGTTTGATATTGCTGGTAAGGTTGTCATAAAGAGTAAAGTTTGTGAAATTGCATAACCTGATATGACATCAATGTATTTACCTGTAGAGAAAGTAATAAATTTGCAAAATCAACTAACCGTGACTCCTTTTACTTTAGCATGTTAATGACTTGCATTCTCAGCATGATAAATCATCTACTTAGAAATTTAGCAAAGGGTGAAAGAAACATGCTTTAGTAAGGAAATCAATCCCATTGTTGGATCAATTTCATGTTGGGATCCATCCATATATAGTTGAGTCATTATTAGGTATGAGAGAAGAGTCATGGGATATTATTCGTATGAACATGCTTAAAGAACTTACTCAGTGACGTTATGAATAAGTTAATTTATTTGGAGGTGATGAATCGTATGAATATTTGAAAAAGTCACTTCTTGTTGATGGGGTGTTAATGGTAAGTATATGTTTGTAGTTGTATGACTTATCTTTTGCTTGTTTGTAATATATTATATTATGTTTGATTATATTTTTGTTATTTCTAGACAATTGTAGATAAGTTGATAAGTATACGAGATGTGGGATACAGTGGCAGAACATTTAAGTGACGAAACATTTATTTTTTATATTTAAAATTATATTTATATATTATTTATATTAAGTTTATATTATGGAAAATAATAATAAAAAATAAACCAAAGATAAAATAAAAATTTAATGGAGACATTGATTTATAAAACACTATGGTTATTTTTTTCTGGTTATAAGATTTTTCTACCATGTAAGTTATCACAAAAGTGTGTGAGGAGAAATAAATACAAAAAGATAGATTGGAAAACAAAGGTTGGAGAACACATTGATTGAGATTGAAATATACATTCTCGCATGATCTCTCACAGATTAAGGTTAGTATCTTATTATGATATATGTAGCTTAGATTTATGATTCTTCTTAAGATGTTTCCTAAATTAAGTTTATCCCAAATTAGGTATAACCCTTAATTGTGAAATTGGTATGAATCCTAATTATAATTTTTTCCAAATTAGTATAACCCTTAATTGTGAAATTTAGGGATTTTCTGTTTTCCGCTGCCTATGGTAAATTTTTAAATTTTTTGAATTTATGCAATATTGTTGATTATTTAATTAAGGTGGTATGAGTTTTGTTATGTTTTGCAATGTAAATGTGATAATTGTGATTTATGAATATAAATTTTATCCTTTTCTAAATAGGTGAGAGGTGATAAATTTATATTAGAAAGATTATGATAAAGAGTAAAATAATTGATTTTTTTTAAAGAGAAAGGTTTGTGATAAAGATGAGAAATAATACAACTAAACTTGAGAAATTTCATGAGAACCAATAATTCAGACAACGAAAAACAAATCTCTAAAATTCCTAGCATTACATATAATGAATTTAAAAATTCATTAGAACACGATATGTGAAAAGCGTCCTCACATTTGACAATACCCACCAAATTAAATTGATGAGGTCTCTAAAATGGTATTCATGGTTTGGTGTCATAATATAATAGCGAATGATAGTCATATTTTTTGAATTCAACTATTATGTGTTTGTTTTAAGTAGAGGAAATGAAGAGCTTTTTTTTTAACTAAAAAAAATTATATATAAAAAATCTAATTTGGCACTCCTAAATTTTTTGTCCAAGTTCTGCCACTAGTGGGATATGTTATTGCAAATTGATATAATGTTGTTCTTGTGTGTTTATCCCTTAAGCAACCTATTACTCTTTTTCCACTTAGAACCCAACCTCCATTTGATATGAGACATCATCATATTATTTGCATTGGACACATCAATGAGACATTTTGAGTAGGTATAATTCTCATAACTCTACCATTAATTAGATTAAATTATGTTATCATTATATATAAGTTATATTTATTATTAACTATTGTAGGTAATGTTGTGAGATGGTTGGCCTATAACACCAACAAATTTGTTATGGTTTACACATTCTTATCCAAGCACAAAATCTTGGTCATAATTTTACATTAGTCCTATGCAAATATTTTCACAAATAATGATTGTTAGATGACATTTGTAACTCAAATTCTATTTAGATATTTTGTAATCAATAACATGTTTTTTTTATCATGGTGACATGCTGGTAATCTTGAGTGACTGTAATCATCGATAAGTCATTACAACTAAATAGTGAAAAAAAGGCCCAATCATAATAGTTAATATGAAATAATTTTATCCTTTCAAAACAAAAAGTGTTGAAAATTATTTGATATCTTTTAAAATTCGTACATACTTCTAAGAGAATTTGTGCTAAGCAAATAACATTTTTTTAGATTTCTTTAAACAAACTTTAATCGATATATTGGTTGAAGAACAAAACACAATTTTTCACTTGATATACCCTACTAGTGTTGTTCTTATCTTTGTTGAGGTGATATTACAAAAATTATATTTTTTATTAGATGTTGTATTCTAGCAGTTTAAAAAATTACTACAAACACTTTTATTTCTATTAATTTCTATTTAACCTTCATAGTTGTTTTTATATTTTGAATTTAATTAAAAATTTATATTCAAATTTATTTTTTCTTTATGTTTTGTATACCCTTGAATCATTGAGACATTGTAGCAAGGTGTAGGAGTGGTAACAAAGGAGACTATTATTGATCAAGAGGAGAATCTAAGATTATCAAGTTTTAGCAAGGAATCCAGGTTAGGGGAGCTGGAATGCATTAATTTTATGTTTTGGATTTAACTACATGATGTATAGCATGATTATGTACGATTCCTTTCTGCTAATGCTTAATTTCTGGGTTTCTGGAAATTTCCCAGAAACCACCTGGCAGGCCTTCAAAGCCGCCAGCGACGCATGAGCATTGAACCCATTTTCTGGGTTTTGAGATGATCTGCCTAGCGCAAGGATGATTCCACCAAGCAACGCGAACGTTTTGTTTGTTTTCTATGATTTTATGGAGTTTGTGGTATTTTGGGTTTCCTATGAAAGTTCTTTATGCATGATTGAAGGTGTAATGTTGCATAATTATTTATCATTGTTATATCTTATGATGCTTGGATGATTGAAAGGGGTGTGCAGAACATGAAGGGATCTGGTTAGGGTTTGGGAGATTAATTTGTAATTTGACGAACATAGTTCAATCATGATGAGTTGCAATTGTATGAATCGTAAAAATATTATGTGCAGTGAGTTTAATAAATTACATGTGCATCGATGTGATTATGGTGTAATTGGGCAGCTGGATCAATTTCTGGAGACACTAAGTTCCTCGAAAGTACAGAAAACCTGGGTTACGGCCTAGGTACTGATGTACCGCCTGGCGGCACCCTGCTTGCCGTCAGGCGCCAATGTTGAGCAATATCAATTTTGTGATTTAATTAAATAGGTTGCGAGAAAGGTTCATGTGAGTTTAATTGGAATTATGCATGTGGTAAGGGAATAAAATTAGATAATTATAATGTATGGGTTTAAATGACTAAATATGTTTGTGTAACTTGAAGTGGAAGAAGTCTTAGATGAAGGAATTATGCATGTTGTTTGACAGGAGATGTGGTAAATTTACAGATGCTAGTTTCTATCCTTTTCCATAAGCATGATTATGTAAATTAAGATTAAGTGCTAATTTATGGGGATGAATTATATGCATGTTAAGGGTTGTGGAAGTGAGAAGGGGGGGATAACATATATGTTGGACTGACTTATGTTGTGCTTAAGAAGCATGAGCTGTGTTTGTTGTTTTATAATGGTTCCCTGAAAATGTGTGTTGGTTGGTGAAATACATGTTTTAATGTGTGATACTTGTGTACATGTATGCTAAAGCCATCTAAATTGAGATTGTGCATGTGAGTCATGTTGATTTTTGGAAGCCTATATTCTTGATTATGGATATGCATAATTACAAGAGTGGGATTGATTTTACTCTGTTTTGGGTGCTAAAACGAGTAAAGTTTCGCTACTAATATAGCGCTCGACATCATCTGGAAGGCCGTCAACTGATAGGACAATCAGGATCCTTGGAACGCGTGGCGTCTAGCAGTGAGGAGTGACCCGCCAGGCGATAACCTTAAAAATAGTGGGTCAAGAGATGCTTGATTGTGCCATGAGCAAGTAGGTTCATTGCTGGTAGTGAACACGTAATAATATGAACCGGGAGGTTCATATTATGATGCTCTCGTGTGAGGATACGAGTGGGGATGTTCGTATGTTCTGTGCTCACACTTGAGGGTTGTTGTGAGCAGAGAGGTTTGTAGTTGTTGGATCATGTGTGTTGGACTACGGGCGAGGAGGTCCGTAGAGTCGGACTACGAGCAGGGAGGTTCGTAGAGGCAGGACCACGAGTGGGCAGGTTCGTGGAATGTATATCCTGGGTCCATGGTCAAGTATTGGTATGGTGTGCTTGGAATAATAGCTTCAGGTGCATAATGAGACTTAGAGTTTTTCACGACTTATGGCTTGTTTCTTTGTATGCACGTGGTCTACGAGGCTTTGGGTGACATCTTAAGAATGGACTTTGTTGTGACATTCCTTGAGTTGTGCCTCAGAATGGTATCCCTTGAGTTATGGCTCAGAATGATATCCCTGAAGTTATGGCTCGGGATAGAAGGCAAACACGTGACATTCTTTGACTTGTGGCTCGAGATGGCAGATGAATACGAGCATTCCTTGAGTTGTGGCTCGGATCGGCAAGTCTTGCTAGTGTGAGTGTGCGAGTTGTGGCTTGTACGGCTGGGTCTAGGAAGATTGCCCTCTTCGGTATTAGCCGACGAGTTTGGTAGTCTTGGGACAAATACGAACTATGGTTCGTATTGGGAACTTCACCTGGTGTTACGGAGTGTGGTCTATAGCACGTTTCCCGCACGTGTTCTACAAGTTGTGGCTTGTAGGTGGAGGCAGTAAAGGGTATCTTAAGGTATCATCTAAAGACGTAGAACATGGATAACATGGTGGTGGTTATTTGTTATGGAATCAAAGGATAAAGTTCCTTTTATGAGTGTATGCATATATATATTTGAATTGTGTATAATTCTAAATTATTAGCTCACCATATCTGCTTATGTTTGGCGATAATCATGTAATACGTTACACAAGAGCAAATGATGTTGTAGGTGGTTTTGGTGAGGCACAGAACCGGAGCGGGGATGCTTGTAGATTTGATTTTATTATTTACTTTGATTACTTTGTAACTCGGATTTTGATTTTCCCAACTTTGGAAATGTAAACACTTGAAGTTTAAATTATAATTATTATGAATGACGATTAAGGAGGATTTTAATTTCCCACATTTTGAGAAAAACATTATATTAAATGAGGTTTTGTTTTCATTTCCTATTTGTATTTATTAAAATTAGTAATATCTGACCAGGATGTCACAGTATCTTGTGACATATAGTTCTTCCAACAGTTGACACTGTCCAATAAAAAATGTCCCATAAAAAAGAAACCTTGTCTACCGATCAAGCTACAAGATTCCATTCAAAGGGCTATAAGCTACAAACTTGAATTTGTTAGGTTGGGCATGAATTTAGGTGTTATTGTAGACAATAGGTTCTATCTAATTCTAACTTCTCTAGGTTTTTGTTTGTTTTCATAAGCAAGGAGAGATTTTCATAAATGACAACAACACATTTACTTAAGTTCAGTTCTTTGAGTGAGGTGCATGAATGGTTGCTGGCTTTTAATCCCGACTTTACACCCAAAACACAATCGAGTTTCACCAATTGCAGTATTGGAAAACTTTGCAAACATTTTAGCTAGATTATTAATAACCTATGTAAATAAAATTAGAGGTTGTAGAACAAGGAACAGTCCATAAAATGATTACCACATAAGTGACTAGCCATATTCAAAACTTACAACCAAGCAGGAGGATAGGATAGGGTTTTATAAGTTCTTAGCACCATTTGTAAGAGAAGCCATGCAAATATGACCAATGTTTTTGACATTTTGACAAGGTAAGCATATGTCAAGAAAAAAGAGAACATGAGTGTATCAAATGTGTAAAGTGATGAAGGACCAGATTCAAAATTAGGGGAAAATGCTTGCTAGGGTTCATGAATGGATACAAACAGGAAAGTGATGACGAAGTGAACCCACAACATATACAAAACACAAAATTGAAGAAGGGAATAATGTGAATCGTGTGTGATGTCGAAAAACACAAATCAAATAGAGCGAACGAGAGATGGGGGATAACGCCAAGATGAATGATAGGGGAGTCACCACTTGAGCTAAACGCTCAAGATAAGACCATAGTCGCCACTTGGATGGAGCATCCAAGATAAGACAATGAGATTTGACACACTCGAAGGTGTAGAGAAACTCTGAAATTCATCAAATCTGTCTTTACAAACAAGGTAACCCCTTATTTATAGTTTGAGGGTAAACTGATCTAACAAGATTAACTCACACTTAAAAAAAAGTCAAGTCCTAATTACAAGACATTAATTAAATTAAAACTTCAACACGTGTAGGCCTCTTAGAAACATGTGACTCGACAAGCTTGTTGGGTACTGTGTCAGCAATTGGACGTCTTGAAGGAAGCCCCTAGCTTGGGTTGTGCTAGTCTCAGGTCTTTGCAATTGATCGTGTAACCATCATCCTTCCCTTCTTAGAGAGAATTCGACTTCCAATTCTAGCTCTTGAGTACCTTTAAACAAACATACAAACATAAGTGTTGCAGTACACAAAACTATACAATCTAAAAACAAAAATGCTATCTAAATTGAGATTTGGATTGTGATAAGTCAATCTCTTATTATCAAGGTGTTGGGAGATCGTCCTCCAAGATCAAACACTAACCTAAAAAACACATCAAAGAGTTTCATCAAAAATATTCTATTGAAATTGGGAAAAGAAAGAAGAACATCCATATATATCACAAAAGAAAAGGAGCGCCTATGAATGTCCATAGTGCTTTCTTGATAAGATAGACAAACAAATAGATCATTAGGAACATGATCATGTTCTTCCAAGTTAGTTTATTCATTTGTTATCATCCTTTCTTCACCCTGTTGTTTTTGCCATTGCTCCCTGATGTACAAGTCTTTATTGGGAAATAAACCAAGAGATAGGTTAATATATTTCTTTCTCGCTCTTTTTTGTTCTTCCTCTCTCTCCTTCCAATCTTTTTCTTCCCTTTCTCTCATTTCTTCTATGGCTTTCTTCTCTCGTTTTTGCCTTAGATTTCGTTCTTGTTTTTCTCTTTCCAACCCCTCCAATTGTTGCAATAGTTGCAATATCCTTTGTACTATCTCTTCTCTTTTTCTCTCATTTTCTTTCTATTTTTCTCTTTGTGCTCTCTCCTCATTTTCTCTCTTTCTCGCTCTCTTTGTGCTTTTTTTACTCGTCTTACTTTTCTTAGCACTTCGAGTTTGTGTATGGCACTCCTCTCCACCTCTTTCAAGCATATAATGTAATTCTTGAGAGCTTTATGAGTCATGGGTCTTGCTTCCGAATTGGGACATCGATGAACTTCGTGTCCATAACCTTCACATTTGGCGCATTGAAAAGTACATGTTCTGTTCCTTGACATTGAATTGCAATCATGTGTGTGCTTTCTCCTAAGCTTACTTATCTTGTTGTGTAGAAATACTATGCGTGACACAACGACATTGGCATCTTCCATTAAAGTTAAATAATCACTAGGTGCATTTCTTCGTTCCACCCTATGGACACCTTCAAGTTTGCTATCCACTGGGTTCTTATAAGGAGAGGAATGAGTTAAACCATGTGATGAAGATTTGAGACTATGGGAAGAGTACCGATACTAGAACATTTTGAAATTAGAACATGTTATATTCTAGGAAAAGTGCACACCGAGAGCCAAAAGATTTGCTAGTTGAAAGGCCAAAAGGAAGTGAATCATGTCACCACAAAAAAGGTAACCAATTGCTTCCACACGTGTTCAAATTTTTCTATTGGACCATGAAGCACTCATGTTCTGCCATTGAGAGAAATTGCTACACTAGAGTTCTGCATTTTGTATAGTCAGCTTTGTTTCAGATTGGTGAGATCATGTCACTAGATCATCCACAGAGTCACATTGCCCTCTTTTTCTGCACTAAATTTCACTACACTGCATGGACCAAGTAGCCCTTGCTGTCACTGTATAAACCAGGGCATTCCCCTTGGTTCAACTCTTATCGACTTCGTTCTATGTGGTTGAATTCTCACTGCTACTACAATGTGCCCAAACCAATTGAATCATACGACCACACTATGCTGCCAGCTTAAAGGACCAATTCAGATTTAAGCTACGTGCATCTGCTGGCATATGGGAAAACTCCAATAGTTGGAATTTATCTCCAGAAACACTTGTTGTTGTCCCAACCATGGTTATCAAACTCGCAAGTTAACTCGTTAATTCGGACGAGTTTACGATCATAGACATGGTTTCCGAGTTAACTCAAAAGCAAACTCGTTTTTTATGTAAATTTGGTGGAATCAAAAGTGGGCTCGTTTGAATCGCACAAAATCGTGAGCTTGCAATGTGTGTACGAGTTTGAATGGGTGAAAAAATGAAACGAAAACGACGTCGTTTGTAGGGAGATCTGACATAATTTTTCCACGATTTGGAGATTTTGGTTTTCAATTTCTTCATTTGCATTTGTCGCTCGTTATCGTATGTGAAAGCTCTCGTCGTCGCGTTTAGATCTCTTGGCCACCGCACTCGTTGTCGCGTCTAAAGGTTCCCACCACACTCACGTTCGTGTCCGTTGCAGTTTGCTTTGTTCAATCGTGTCTATCTTGCCTCGTTGTCATTGTAGTCATCGTCGCGTCCCTGTTTGTGATTGTTGTCGTTGCCGTCGGCCACCATCTCGCCATCAGTCGTGGTTGCATCTTCCCTTAGTAGTGCTTTGTTCTCTCCCTTGTAAAGCATCTTCCAATCATTACCTCTCTATTTACTAAATAAATACTATTAATTACTTAATTTTTTTTATTTCTTTAATAGTTGCAATTTTTTTTAAGCCCTTTGTAGGTTCTGCTGTGTTTTTTTTTCAATGGATACTAATCCAAGTGCATCCTCATTGGTTAAGAGTAGAAGTAAAAATGCTTCAAAAAAATGGTCTAATATTGGATGGAAACACGAGTTTGATGTTAATGGAAATGGTAGAAGAGTTAAATGTAACTATTGCTCAAAGATTGTGAGTGGAGGGATATTTAGATTTAAACATCATCTTGGTGGAACTAGGGAGGATTCTGAACCTTGTGCCTCTATTTTAGAAGAAATTAAAAATTTGATAATAAAGATAGTTGCAGAAGATAAGCATGATGCATTAAAGAGGAGAAAGTGGATTATCATTGATGAAGAAGATATAGAAACTGAGAGTGTTGAAAGAGGACATAGGCTGTTTGGCTTTAAAGGAAAACAAAAAATTGGCAATACTAATAAAGGGGGAGTCCAAACAACTATAAATCAAATGGTGAAAAAAGGATTCAAATAAGAGGTTGATGCCGAAGTGGCTGAAGTCTTTTAAATCGGTTCTGGAACAACCGATGTAACACATGGTATTAGAAAAAAAAATACAAATATTCGAGTGCTCTAGCTATACCAATTTTCATGGAAAAAGAATCAAAACTTATGACACATCCACTTTAGCAAATCACAATGAAATTGTGGGTACTTAATACAAATATATTCATATTAAATAGAATAACAATCCAGCTAGCTTGAGCCAAGATCCACCCAAATATTCTCGACATGAATACATAGTGCTCTTGCGGAGAACAAATAAGATATGTCAGACACAAGCGTTACCTTACCCCAATCTGCAATCTCCTTAGTAGGCTTCCTCCCGGCTGCTATATGTCATCTATGGATATCTCGGTGTGGACCGGTTTGGACCCGAGAGGGGTTACCTGCGAAAGAGACTCTGACGCTCAAGTCAGCCAAGAACTCTCAGAAAGTCAAATCTCGTAATTAAGGGAGTAATGAATGCGCACCATTAATTGTTGAGGTCTATACATATTTATAGATTATTAATTATGTTTGGCCACGTCATGGGCTGGGCCACTGTTTGGGTCGTAGGTAGGCCTGGGTCTTAGGGCAGGACCTCAGTTCGATTATCGTGGGCCCTTATGAGCCTTGCTGGTAGTGCTCTAACTTTGTCAAGTTCTTGCTTAGTTATCCTAAGTTAGCGGCTTAGGCCAGTTACCCTTTAGTGCTTAGGCTGGGTACTGGTGATTAGTTGCGTCTTTGGGGGCTGTATAGACGGGTTTTACGGCTATAATCAGGCTAAGCCGGCTAGGTGTGGTACACCAGTCTCCCAGTCTTTGTCGGTATAGCTATAGCGACAAAGGATAAGAAGTGTGTTTGGCTAGGCCGGCAAGGTGTGGTACACCAGTCCCTCAACCTTTAAGTGTGATGAACAGTGTTAAGGCTTGGAATCTAATAAGTTTGTAGCAGGTGAAAGGGTGGTAGATGTCAGAGGTCTAATCGATGGGGTTTTGTGCCGTCATTTTTAAGGGTTGTGACCTTTGGTGTGCATTGTGACGCTTCATATGGGTTGTGACTTTTGGCGGGAAGAAGTTGTGTCGTTTGGAATCATCGCTTATAAATGCGGATTGCGTGGATGGTTTGCTTTTGTTGACTCATTTGTATGAATTCTGAAATTAGAGATCTGCGTGTGTTAGAGTTGTCCGATCAGTCTCTTGTATCTGTCGGCATCTTTCATTCTTAAAAGGTATGTGTAGTACTAGTGATAGTATGTCGTTGTCATCGTCGAGTAGTGGGAGTATGCGGTCTAGAGAGAATGTAGGTAGGCGTCCTGAGGAGGGGAATGCTAGCCCAAGGGCTCTGGTAGGGAGAATTCCTATGGAGACGATAACTGAAGTGAGGGAAGACCCTCCCAAGGAGATAGCAGAGAGTAGTTGGCCGGTGAAGGCCGGTTAAGATTGGGTTGCGGCCGATGTTTGAAACCAGTCGTCATTGTTCCGATGGTCCAGGCTGCTGAACTCCTGGCTGAATTGTACGCCTGTCATTGCGAGGGACGTGGACCATGATATAGTGTCGTTGGAGCGGGTGAGCGCTATTGAGTGCGTTTGTCATGGTCAAGGAGGAGCTGCCGACAAGTTCTTTTATATGTACATGTGCCATTTTTCACAACTGCATGTTAGGTTGTCGTTAGATGACTTTGCTATGGGGGTGCGCCGCCTATTAAACGTAGCGCCTACCCAACTGCATCCGAACAGCTGGGTGTACTTGCAGGCCTTCCATGTCCTGTGTTAGTCGTTATATCTGCAACCTTCTGCTCTTGCATTTTTATACTTTTACGACACAAGGCCCCGACAACCGACAACCAACAACATGGTTATCCTTGGTGAGCGGGTCGAGTATAAGCAGGCTAGACGTGTTTACGCAATCGTTCAAACACTTCAAAGATAGGTTTTTCAAGGTTGTTGTGAAGGAGGGAGGGAGGTCATACTTCCTCAACGCAAATGGGAGTACTAAGTTCCCTTTTAGTTGGACGGGTAACCCCTATCATAGGGATGTCAAAAATATCCGTACCCGCAGGTATCCGCGGATAAAACCCGTAATGGGTAGGAAACGGATATTAAAAATGGATACCCACTATCCGCGAGTACGGGTATTCTTGATACCCGCATGTTAACGGGGCGGGTACGGGTATCATAGTATCCGTACCCGTGGATACCCGTACCCGCTAAACTTTAATTCACAAAACTACCCTTATATATATAGGGTTAAGTATGTTTTTAGTCCCTGAACTTTGGTTCAAAATTGGAATTCATCCCTCGTCGAAACTTTGATAAATTTTGGTCCCTTCACTTTAAAAATGCATGAATATAGTCCTTTTAACCCAATTTTGTTAACTATTTTTTAAGTTTTGAACGCATTTCTCAGTAAATATTGGAATTGTTTACACTGTTTGACAAATTCTCGACTCAATATTTACTGAGAAATGCGTTCGAAACGTAAAAAAAAAGTTAACAAAATTGGGTTAAAAAGACTATATTCATTGATTTTTAAAGTTTAGGGACCAAAATTTATCAAAGTTTTGACCAGGGACGAATTCCAATTTTAAGTCAAAGTTTAGGGATTAAAAACATACTTAACCCATATATATATATATATATATATATATATATATATATATATATATATATATATATATTAGTAAAAAATATCCTTACCTATTTTTTCTCAGGAATCAATCGAAGAAAGTGGACTTGTTGATTAAAGCATTAATTAAAGAATTTCCATTGTATTTAACGTCATTTTATATTTATATTTTTATGATTATTTGGACTTGAGTTTGTTTGAACTTTATTTAAAATTTATGACACTGATGTATGTCAACACCCAATTTCGTCCGGCTAAATAAATAATAGAATAAAAAATAATAATTTGTTTTTTGAGAAAATAAAAAATAATAATAATAAATAACAAAAAAAGTAAATAAGTTTTCTCTTTGTTTTCTTCTTTGTCTAAATAATAATAATAACAGATAATAATAATAATAATAATAATCATAATAATAAATAAATAAATAAATAAATAAAAAGAGAAATTTTGTTTTAATCTTGTATATATTTTCTTTTGAGGCTTTGTTTTATTTTAGCCCAAAATACTCTGTATACCCACACCGTTTTTCTTGCAACTAACGGCAGCCCAACATTTAATTTTCGCACCCCCACTCTATGCTTTGTCATTTCTGCTCCAGATTAAGAAGTTAGTCTAATAATTAGAAATAGAATATGTTCTAATATTTAGAATTATTTACTATGATTTTGTGCTCTTTATTTTATGACACCTCCTTTTCTAGATGAGGAAAATATCAATATGTTTCTCAAGAATATCTTTTTTGTAAAATTATAATTAATTTGTCCTGATCACGTTTGATTTTGTGCTCTGATTTTATGACACTTTTTTTTCCAAATAGAGAAAGTAGTAATATAATTCAAAACAATATCTCTTTTGCTAATTAAAATAAATTTTGCTGATCACGTTTGATTTTGCGCTCTGTTTTTTTCTATGATTTCATTCCCATTTTGTAAAAATATTAAGACCAGTTCTTGCCTTTTAAAACTCATTGTAATTAAGGTAGACCTTTATTGTGAGATTACATTAGATTTATAATGTTGTGTATATAAACCCATCAGAAAAAGAAGCAAGAAATTAATCTTTTATCTCTCAAAAAATTTCTAGAGACCTCTCTCACCCTAAGCACACATTCTCTTTTAACCCTCGCACATAAAAAACTCACTCACCTTCAATCGCTACCCCCACGTGCTTCTTAGTGTTCCAACACAACTATTGTAATTATGATCTCTCGTTCAGGTTCGCAAAATTAATTTTTTATTGTGTTATGTAGTATTTCTCGATATGTGTTTTTTGATCTTGTTTGAATTTGATGTTTTCGCTATTTCTCTTTGATATGGAAAAAAACATTACTGTCATGCATTTTTGGGTTCATTAGTTTTATAATTAATGTTTTGTTCATTCCTTTGGGTTGTGAACGTTGTTGCGTGAATAAGTGAGAGATATCATGTTTTGACATTGTATGAATATGTTGGGCCATATTTTTTTCATGTTAAGGGTTGTAAAACTTTTTCATATTAAAATAATATGTTTAATCCTAAACATTATTTCCTAATCTTTTATTTATTTATTTTCCTAATGTTTTCATAAATTATGGATATATAATAGTCACATTTTGTTGGGTATCAATGTCTTATTTCAGAAGTTTTTTTAAAGGAAGTAATAACAAATAAATATTTTAAATACCCTTTTAACTTTTAAAATGTATAAGTGCTCGTGTGACCGCTCGCGTCGTCTTAGTACTTAATACATTCGCTTTTCTATAAGATTACTACAAAAAATACAAAAATTTTCAAATTTTAAAAAAAATGATATCAAGTTCTTCGAACAAATTGTTTTTTTTCAAAAAGTTTTTTTATAAAGAACTACGTGATCCTGATTCTCCATTATGAATGGAGATACATAGGAGCAAGGAGTAATCTTTGTCGGGCCCATAAAACAAAAAATCTTTTTTGTTTCCTTTGTTTTTCTTTGTCATCTTTATTTATTTATTTTATTTTATTTTATTTCTTTTTTTAAAATAAATATTTAAAGGAGACCACATCAATTTGTATTTTAATTAAAGGTACTGTCTTAGGATGGGCGTTGTAGGGTGCTAACACCTTCCCTACGCGTAATTAACTCCCGTACCCCCAATCTCTGTTTTCGTGTGCTCTTTTTTTTTTATGGTTTTCCATAGTTTCCTATAATAACTATGGTGGCGACTCCAAAACTCTTTTTTACAAATTTTGTTTTTTTTGGTTCGTCATCCCGTCACGATCTCAGTTGTGACAATGTATTTTATTTTATTTTATTTTATTTGAATTTATAATTAAATATTTATTTTTTAAATTATTTTGTAAATACCCGTGAGTATTCGTGGATATCCGCGGATATAAAAAAAAAAGATAGGTACCCGCATAACGGGTACCCGACGGATATGGATATAGGTACAAGGCGAATATTTATCCAGCAGGTAGGGTACGAGGAAGCTACTACCCGTACCCTACCTGCCCCGTTGACATCCCTACCCTGGCGGTATAAGGACATGAATATCGATGAGTTGTCGGCGATAGATAGGGAGGTGGTGGAAGTGCTGATGAAGTTTACGGATAGACTGTCTACTAAGGGCCTAGTTAGGGTTTATAATTCGGTTCATCCGATAATTGATATTGAAGGTATCTATTTGTGATTTCAACTGTTTCAATGTGTCTAAGTTAACTAATCAAACTTCGGTGTGTTCAATGTAGAACATATGGCTCAAGTTGGGAAGAAAAATCTGACCCTTTTCTAAGCACTAAGGAAGGAGAAGGTGGTTAAGGCGAAAGCGGTCGGGAACACTGAAGTTCCAAATTTATAAGAGTCATTGGTGGAGGTGCATGTACATGGCAGCACCAAGAGGAAAGCCGAGTAGCCGGCCAAGCCTGGCAGAGGCAAAGATGTTAAGAAAGTGAGGGCTGCGTTTTTAGGGCAAGGGTCATCTAGTGGCGTGAAGGGGCTGGAAGCCGGTTTGATTGAGTTGTCGAAGATGTCTGTTAGGAAAGATATTGAGATTACCATGCCGGAGACGCTGATTAACTCCATTGATAGTATGGAGCCAGACCACCTGGTGAGGACGATGGTGGAGTTTAGCAGCAACGCTCTGATATTGGGGCGTCGAGTTGGGTCGTTGTACCGAAGAGAGCTAAAGGAAGGGAACGTGAGAAGTTGGAGGAGCTGCAAGGTAAGGTTGATAAGTTTGCGGAAGAAAAGGCTGTGTAGGAGAAGGAGAGGGAAGAGTGGAAGGAGGAGAAAAAGAGATTGGGGACCTAGAAGGTTCGCTGCTTGGACTCAGAGGAGAAGCTTAAAGGGAAGATAGCCGACCTTGAGGCAGATTATGATGAGTTGAAGGAAAAACATGAAGGTAGAAGTCGAGCTTGAGGACTTGAAAAGCTGCATCATCCAAGAGCATATGAATGGGTTTTAGAAAGGGGTGAGGCAGGCGGCCTTTTTGTGCAAGGAGGTGGATGTGGCGGATCCGAGGTTTGATGTGAACAAAGATGTAGTCGACGGCCAGCTCATCAATGAAGCCGAGAGCAGCCTGGAAGAGGAGGCAGAGAAGGCCATGGCGGATAAGGACGTGAATGCAACGGCGACCGTGGAGGGTGACGACGACAAGACGGCTTAGGATATAGTTTTATGATTTCTATTGATAATGATTCCTAAGTTTGTAATAACTCGTACAATATTTTTCATTGCTTTTTAATGTGATGCATATTTGTGGATATATTTATGTTATGGTTGTTTGACGATAGCATACATGATAGCAACACGCTTGTTTGGTAATGTTGTTATGCATGCTATACGCTATGTTTTATGTCTATTTATCAGGATATGTATTATTATTGTCGTATGTCGGTTAATGGGAGTAGTCGTCTCGAGTCGCTTACTTCTGGTAAGAGTGGGGAACTAAAAATGAATTTAAAATTAAGTTAAAGGTGTTCGACCCAGGCCGCTTACTTATGGTAAGGTGATGAAGGATTGACCCCAACCAAGGATGAAGGCACATGCTTAAGAAGACTAAGCATGTTTAGAAAGGAAGTTCATTAATCCTTCATCTCTTTCATTTGTGTTTGTTATTTTTTATTCCCTAAGTTGACTTAGTTGAATCAACTTTAGTTGACTTGTTGACCTTTGACTAGGTTTGACTTGTTGACTATAGTTGACTTGACTTAAGCCAACATGCTAATCTATGTTTATTTGCTTTGTAGGTTAATTAGGAGTAAGGAAGCAATGCTAGGTGCGCATGGTGATGGGGGAGCATAAATGATGTGGAGGAGAGAGTAAAGCAAAGGCATAAAGCATAAAGAAAAAGGCAAAAAGAAAGTGTACATATGTACCTTTGGTCTCCTTTGTTTTTAGCACACTATGACCACTTTTTAGAGACATATGAGACACATTCTTGGTCTCCTTTTGTGCTAGAACGAAATTAGCCTTGCACACACCATTGTTAGCTCTTTTGTCTCTCATTTTTGTAACCTTATTTGACCTAGTTTCTAGAAGCTAGGATTAGGTTTTTGTAGAGACATCCTTAAGTATCTTTTATTTGCATAGAGGACCCTAAACTCTTCTATATAAGGGGTGCTCCTTTAATTGTTCTTGGTTTTCTATGGTTTATGTCCCTTCCATTTCCTTTTTTGTTTTGAATCAATCCATCATCTTCATCTCTTGAGCATTGTGAAAGGAACCTTCACATCTAGATAGCTTGCTATCTTAATGTCCAATGGGGATTTCACTTAGCTTTCTTAATCAACTCACACCATATTCAATAATCTTAAAAAGGAACAAGATAATCCTTCCTCATGGAGGGTTGCTGATGGCCGCACACTACGGGGGATGACATCTATTGCAGTGTATGCGGCCTAGAGGGTTGCTGGTGGCCGCACACTATAGGGGAGGATACCTAGTACAGTGTATGCGGCCCAGAGGGTTGCTGGTGGCCGCATACTACAGGGGAGGATACCTAGTACAGGGTAAGCGGCCTAGAGGGTTCTTGGTGGCCACACACTACAAGGGAAGACATTTAGTATAGACTATGCGGCCTAGAGGGTTGCTGATGGCCGCATACTACAGGGGAGGATACCTAGTACATGGTCTGCGGCCTAGAGGGTTGCTTATGGCTGCATACTGAGCGGGAGGACATCTAGTGCAGGGTATGCGGCCTAGAGGGTTACTGGTGGCCCATACTATAGAGGAGGATACCTAGTACAGGATATGCGGCCTAGAGGGTTGTTGGTGGCCACATACTGCAGGCAAGGACATCTAGTATAGAGTATGCGGCCCAGAGGGTTGCTGATGGCCGCATACTGCAGGGGAGGATACCTAGTACAGGGTAAGCGACAAGAGGGTTGCTAGAGGCCGCATATTTTAGGGGAGGATACCCAGTACAGGGTATGCGGCCTAAAGGGTTGCTTGTGGCCGCATACTACTAGGGAGGATACCTAGTATAGAGTATGCGGCGTAGAGGGTTGCTGGTAGCCACACACTGTAGAGGAGGACATCTAGTGCGGGGTATGCGGCTCAAAGTGTTGTTGGTGGCCGCATACTGCAGGGGTGGACATCTAGTATAGAGTATGCGGCCTAGAGGGTTGCTGATGGCCACATAGTGCAGGGCAGGATATCAAGTACAAGGTGTGTGACCCAGGGGGTTGTTGTTGGCTGCATACTGTAGGGGAGGAAATCTAGTTTAGAGTATGCGGCCCAAAGGGTTGTTGGTGGCCGCATACTACTGGGGAGGCTACCTTGTACAGGGTATTTGTCCTAGAGGGTTGCTGGTGGCCGCATACTACGGGGGAGGACATCTAGTGCATGGCTTGCGGCCCAAAGGGTTGCCGAGGGCCGTATACTTAGGTGTGGTTGGGACATCAGCCTCCTAGTCTTGAGGGGCATAGTGATGTATAGACTTACTGTGAGTGCTTTGCCGCTAGGTTCGTATTTGTGTTTGGGGTGCTATGTTTTTGTGTTTGCAATTTTCATTTGTGGCATTTGGCCATATACCCTATGGTCATACCAGCCCCCCAGTCTTGAGGAGCATAATGACATATAGACTTATTGTGAGTGCGTTGCCTCTAGGTTCGTATTGCTAGTTTGGGGCCACTATGTTTTTGCGCTTTTTGGACCGCTATGCTTGTGCGCTTTTAGGGCCGCTATGTCTTGCGTTTTTGGGCTGCTATGTTTTTGTGAGTTGGGGCCGCTATGATTTTGTGAGTTGAGGCCGCTATGTTTGTGTTTTTGTAATTTTCATTTGTGGCCTTTAGACGTGTACCATATAGGTATACTAGCCTCCTAGTCTTGAGGAGCGTAGTGACGTATAGACTTATTTTGAGTTTAGGCCGCTATGTTTGTTTTTGGTAGCTTTGGGCTGGTATGTTATTCTTTGTAGCTTTAGGTTATTGTTTGTAGCTTTAGGCTGTTATCTTATTGTTTGTAGCTTTAGGTTGGTATGTTGCACAAATGCTTATTGGGTTGCTTTGCTTGCTTGGTTGTGATACAAGTTTGGGTTAGTGGCATTTCGTTTTAGTGGTTGAGTACTTGTTATTTATCCGACCAACAACTTTTAGGTTAGAGGCTGGGAACTCATTATATTCGACCAACGACTCATAGGTTAGAGGCTGGGAACTTTGTCATTTGTATTAGACTAGCGGCTATTGGATTAGAGACAAGAAACCTTGTCACTTGTATTCGACAAGTGGCTAGGGACTGTCACTTATATTCAACCATCGACTCTTAGATTAGAGGCTGATAACTTTGTTCCTTGTATTCGACCAGTGGCTCTTAGATCAGAGGCTGGGAACTGTTACTTGTGTTCGACCAGCTGCTCTTAGATTAGAGGTTGGGAACTTTGTTACTTATATTCGACCATCGGCTCTTAGATTAGAGGTTGGAAACTTTGTTACTTGTATTCAACCAGCGGCTCTTAGATTAGAGGCTAGGAACTTTGTTACTTGTATTCGACCAACGGCTCTTAGATTAGAGGCTGGGAACTTTGTTACTTGTATTCGACTAGCGGCTCTTAGATTAGACGCTGGGAACTGTTACTTATATTTCGACCGGTTGCTCTTAGATTAGAGGCTGGGAACTTTGTTACTTGTATTCGACCAACGACTCTTAGATTAGAGGTTGGGAACTATTACTTGTATTCGACCAGTGACTCTTAGGTTAGAGGCTGGGAGCTTTGTTACTTATATTCGACCATCGAGTCTTAGATTAGAGGTTGGAAACTTTGTTACTTGTATTCAGCCACCGACTCTTAAATTAGAGGCTGGGTACTGTTACTTATATTCGACCAGCTGGTCTTTAGATTAGAGGCTGGGAACTTTGTTACTTGCATTCGACCAATGACTCTTAGATTAGAGGCTGGGAACTGTTACTTATATTTCGACCAGTTGCTCTTAGATTAGAGGCTGGGAACTTTGTTACTTGTATTCGACGAACGACTCTTAGATTAGAGGCTGAGAATTGTCACTTATATTCGACCAACAACTCTTACATTAGAGGCTAGGAACTTATTACATATGGAGAATAAAGGTATTCACTTGGGTGAAACCTTGGTGTTCATTAGTGAAAACGGATGTGTCATTAAAGCCTGCCTGGCCAAAACCCTCCTTAGGGAAAAATGTCAGGTTAGGAAAGAGTACATCTTGTGGTTAAAATAGAAAATGATTTTACAATTTAATTGAAGTAGACTTTCAAATGTAGGACATTTCAGGTGTTGGGTCTAGCTACTATGTTTTCACGTGCTTTCTCTACGTTGTTTGCCATAAGGGGGGATATGGGAGTCTGAGGCTCGCCATGTAACATTCTTTGGTCGTTTCCTGATCACCGTGTATGGTGAGGATGTCTCCTAATGACGATGGGAACTTCAGAGCAAGGTGTGGGGTGGAAACTATTACTCCAAGGGAGTTGAGGGATGGGCGCCCCCAGTGCATGTTGTAGGAGTGCTAGTATCTACCACAAGGTAGCAGACCGAGATTGTCTTGATCTGCCTTCCTTCACCGAATGTGGTGTGGATGTCTACATACCCTCGTGTTGGGACCCTTTCTCTAGAAAAGCCATATATGGGATCATCACAGGAAGTCAGGTCTTCTACGGGAATTTGCAATTGCTGAAAGGTTTTCCAGTATAGGATATCCATCGAGCTTCCTTGGTTGATTAGCACTTTCTTCACTGCGAAGTTTTTGAGTTCCACAATTATGAATACGACCTTTGGTTGGCCTCTGTTCTGTGGACGGTTCTGGTCACGTGTGGTAGGTTATTTGTTGGCCCTCTTCATTTTTGCTCGCGTTGGGGCGGATTGGGCGTTGTTTTGATATCGTCGCATGCCTTCAACCCTGATGAACATAGCTGCTCTTTTCCTAAGCTCTTGCATTCCCAAGGGTGGGCGCATGGCCAGCTCATCGGCGAATGGTCCTGGCCCAAGGGAGGTCATCATGTATGTTAAGATGAGGTTGGGGTGAGGTCTTTAATTTTCATGGCGATCACCCTGAACCTATCTATGAAAGTTCTGAGAGGTTCTCCCTCTTCTTGCCTGAGGTTGAGGAGGGCAATCGTTGTGAGGTCGTGGCGGCGACTTGTGTCGATCTGGGTAGTGAAGGTAGTGGTTAAGGGAGTTGATGGTGTAGGGTGGTAAGCTCATGAACCATTCCAAGGTCGACCCCTTGAGGGCTACTGAGAACGACTTACATAGCACGACGTTGTTTGTGGAGTACAGTCCCACTTGATTGGTGTAAATGGACAAAAATTCGTTTGGGTCCATTGTGCCGTCATACGTGATGGTGGGCGCCTTCCACTTATGGGGTAGGGGATTTTCGTGATTCCCTCTATGAAAAGGTGGCAGCGGTTCCTTCTTGAAGCAAATGAGTTGTAGTTACCACCCGTCGTGGGCCTGGTGGATTTATATTCACTTTCGTCCTCGGTAGGAGGGATATCTACTCTCGAATGAGTGGGACAAGGTTCTGCAGCCGCCCTATCCGCTTCGATCTTTCGCCTGAGGCGGGAGTTCTCTTCCCTAAGTGCTTCTATTTCGTTTGCATTTCTTTTCTTGTTTTCTGTAAACTCTTACTGCATTATGGCTTGAGCTTCCAAAATGCGCAAATTTCTGATGAGGGACCATGATTAGAACCTCTGCTGCTCTACTTCTCGTGGATACCATTATCTCTAGAGTCGATGTCTGGATTTGCGAAGTACTTTTCGACCCCACAGTGGGCGCCAATTGTTCTTATGGGACCAAACTATAATCCGCAAATTTGTTGAAGGGTTCAAATGTCTGATCTCTGGCGAATCTTCTCTTACTCCGGAGGGGCTCCGAGGACAGCGTAGGGGGACTTGCAAAAGATACTCTGATGCCTAAGTCAGCATTGGTGATATCAGGGTTTCAAAGAATATTTTAATGTGTCATCAATGCATAGAATAGTGTGTTATTTAAACCTTTTTACCTCTGGATCCTACCTGAAATGGGCTTTCTGGCCCAATATTCCCTTTCTGGCCATTTCTGGTTCCAATGGTATAGGGAGAAATTACCAGGAGGTCCTTTGAGGGTTGGCGGTATTCGGTATTCAGCCATGAGGATCTTCATGGGAGGGTACTTCTTGTTTGTCTTGACCATCTAAGTGGTAGTTGGACTCAGGTTGCTCGTCTTTCGGACTTTGGTGTAGAATAAATAGTCTGGAGAGGCGTACTTAGTGCAAAGTATGCGGCTTAGAGAATTGTTGGTAGGCATATACTTCAGAGGAGGACATCTAGTATAGGGTATGCGGTTAAGAGGGTTGCTGATGGTCACATACTACAGGGCAGGATATCTAATACAGGGTATGCGGCCCAAGGGGTTGCTTGTGGCCGCATAGTGCAGTGGAGGATATCTAGTACAAGGTATGCGGCCTAAGGGGTTGCATACTGCAGGGCAGGATATCTAGTACAGGGCATGCGGCCCAGGGGGTTGCTAGTGGCCACATACTACAAGCGAGGATATCTAGTACAAGGTGTGTAGCCCAAGGGGTTGCTGGTGGCCGCATAGTGTAGGGGAGGATATCTAGTACAGGGTATGCGGCCTAGGGGGTTGCTGGTGGCTGCATATTACAGGGCAGGATATCTAGTACACGGCATGCAGCCCAAGGGGTTGCTAGTGGCCACATACTACAGGCGAGGATATCTAGTACGAGGTATGCAGCCCAAGGGGTTACTGGTGGCCGCATACTGCAAGGGAGGATACCTAGTACAGGGTATGCAGCCTAGAGGGTTGCCGGTGGCCACATACTGCATGAGAGGACATCTAGTATAGAGTATGCGGCCCAAAGGTTTGCTGATGGCCGCATACTGCAGGGGAGGATACCTAGTACAGGGTATGCGGCCTAGAGGGTTGCTAGTGGCCGCATACTGCGGGGGAGGACATCTAGTGCAGGGTATGCAGCCTAGAGGGTTACTGGTGGCCGCATAATATAGGGGAGGATACCTAGTACAGGGTTTGCAGTCTAGAGGGTTGTTGGTGGCTGCATACTACAAGGGAGGATACCTAGTACAAGGTATGCGGCTGATGAGTGCGTATTTTTGCCCTCATTCAGTGTTTAATTGAGACTATACTTTGGTTAAAAGTGAGAACGCCAACAAATTAATTGAAACTTTACATTGATTAATTTGTAAATCTACAACAATAATTAATTGAGCAATAATTTTTAGATAACCGATGATAAATCTATTTTGAAAAAGCAATGGAATCAATCTATTTTATTTGACTAACTCTTGTATAGTTTTATAAGAACTAATTTGTTAAAAATCAATTCTGTGTTCGTTGGGAGACGATTTTGGGTTACTTTACCCTTTCTATTTTCTTGACTACTATCTTAGCAATATTGAAGTTGCTATAGTTTAGTAGTATTAATTTGATCGCGTCAACGACAGCGTTATCAAATTTGGCGTCGTTGCCAGGGAGGACATCTATAACAAGGGAGGACATCTAGTATAGAGTATGCGGCCCAAAGGGTTGCTGATGGCCGCATATTGCAGGGGAGGATACCTAGTACGGGGTATGCGGCCTAGAGGGTTGCTGGTGGCCGCATACTACGGGGAGGACATCTATTGCAGGGTTTGTGACCTAGAGGGTTGCTGGTGGCTGCATATTATAGGGGAGGATACCTAGTACAGGGTGTGTGGCCTAGAGGGTTGCTGATGGCCGCATACTACAGGGGAGGATACCTAGTACAGGGTATGCGGCCTATAGGGTTGCTGGTGGCCACATACTGTAGGGGAGGACATCTAGTGCAGGGTATGCGGCCCAAAGTGTTGTTGGTGGCCGCATACTGCAAGGGAGGACATCTAGTATAGAGTGTGCGGCCTAGAGGGTTGTTGATGGCCGCATACTACAAGGGAGGATATCTAGTACAACGTGTGAGGCCCAGGTGGTTGCTAGTGGCTGCATACTATAAGGGAAGACATCAAGTACAGGGTATTCAGCCTAAAGGGTTGCTGGTAGCCGCATACTGTAGGGGAGGTTACCTTGTACAGGTTATGCCGCCTAGAGGGTTGTTTGTGGCCGCATACTACAGGGGAGGACATCTAGTGCATGGTATACGGCCCAGAGGGTTGCTAAGGGCCGTATACTTAGGTGTGGTTGGAACATATAAATTTTCGTTCCTATTCCAAATCTAGATAGTCAGGCTCTGAATACCAAATGATGTGAATCCAGAGGATTGAATTCGTTTTATTGATCTATCAAGGTTGGAATGCTAATAAGCATGAAATTTGAGAAGTTATTTAAAATTCGAAAATGGAAACATATAAGAAGATCGAGCGAAAATTGATGGACATCACACATCCAAGCATAGAAGATATGCCTAAGAGTTTAAACACACAAAGGGAGAAAGGACCATTGATAAAACTTAGGGATTCTTGAATCACTCAAGAACATAGGAGAATCACTCTCACTAAGATAGAAGAGATAAAAATCTTATATTTTCTGAATAAAACTCAACTTGCCTTCATTGATGAAAATGGTTCAGCTTATTTAGGAGCTTTAACCATCAGAATTACAAAAGACACATAAATTTCAATTACAACCCACTAAGCTATTAATGATCCACTCAAGCTAATTGTGATCCACTACTTAATGGTTGATTGTAACTGAAATTAAGGCTACAAAAAGTCATCCAAAAACTTTCAGCAAAGGTCCTTTTGATCTTCCAAAGGCTGGTTCTTAAGTTGGCATATGGACCCTTTTTACAACATGAAAATAAAGCAAAACTGAAGCCCATTAATTGGTTAAGCCAAAACACAATTTGGTCAGGCAATTTAACAAAGCATTGGGCCCTTATTTAAATAAAAGAAACTACATCAACATGACGCATTAGTCATCCTCCATTTGGCGCATCGCAATTCACATCATACCTTCCTTCGATCTTGTGATCTTGTGAAGGACTTTATTTTTCCATAACTTGAAACTAATTCTCTTCCTCTAGGATGAAATTCAACTTTATTATATTCATCTTTGTTCCTTTCCAATGGTTGCAATCTGTGGAGCACTTTTCTTGCCAACCTTACCCCAGCTTGATATGTAACAATAAATAATTCCATGCATTGTGTTTGACGAATTTGCTTCTCATCAACGGACCAAATGTATAATAAAGCACTATGAACAAGCTTCCCTTTCAAACATGGAAGTTGGTGTGTTTCATTCACATGGTTATCCTTTTATTCCTGTAAAATGACATCACAAACTGTAGAAGAAAAAACATTGACAAATAAACTCTCCATCATATTTTTCTCTACTTCCATTTCTTTTTCTTCATTTTCATTCCTCCTGCAATTTTTATTTCTTCCTTTACTATTCTTTCTTTTTTTATTTTCTCCTTCAGCCTACGTTGATCCTTACTGACTTCTCTTGGTGTCGTAAATTTCAACTTCATTTTATGTCCATGCTTATGATGAAGGATTATCTTGTTCCTTTTTAAGATTATTGAATATGGTGTGAGTTGATTAAGAAAGCTAAGTGAAATCATAGAACATAAAGCTCAAGAGAAGAAGATGATGGATTGATTCAAAACAAAAAGGAAATGGAAGGCATGTAAACCATAGCAAACCAAGAACAATTAAAGGAAGAAGAAAACATAAAATGGATAGGAAAGAAATGGGAAAAATGTGAGAAGCACGCCACTACAAGGCTAGGCTAAAAGCCATGGCAACCTTGAAGATGAGTGGATGTGTGCCGCCACTTGCTATTCAAGATAAGGCTTAAAAGTATTCACTCCCAAGGGAGGAAACTCTCACAAATGGTTGAGACACAAAAGTGTTTTTACTTCAAAATCTTCAACCCTTTTACATGTCTAGGAACACCCCTTATATAGAAGAGTTTAGGGGCCTCTAAGCAAATAAAATATACCTAAGGATGTCTCTACAAAAACTTAACCCTAGCTTCTAGAAACTAGGTCAAATAAGGTTACAAAAATGAGAGTCAAAAGAGCTAACTATGGTGTGTGCAATGCTTATTTCGTTCTAGGACAAAAGGAGACAAAAAATGTGTCTCATATGTCTCCAAAAAGTGGCCAAAGTGTGGTAAAAACAAAGGAGACCAAAGGAACATAGGTACACTTGCTTTATGCCTTTTTCTTTATGCTTTATGCCTTTGCTTTACTCTCTCCTCCACATCATTTATGCTCCCCCATCACCATGCGCACCTAGCATTGCTTTCTTACTCCTAATTAACCTACAAAGCAAATAAACATAGATTAGCATGTTGGCTTAAGTCAAGTCAACTATAGTCAACAAGTCAAACCTAGTCAA
>Ga0214545_1004305_pt1 | contig 26714 bp, 19 predicted proteins | sample CNSS4metaG_FD_160064 | JGI IMG/M metagenome (GOLD analysis project Ga0214545, IMG submission 160064) | Root nodule microbial communities from cowpea collected in UCLA plant growth center, Los Angeles, California, USA - CNSS4 | ecosystem: Host-associated > Plants > Roots > Nodule | place: USA... | reverse complement strand
CAATAATAATAGAAAATATATTAGTAAGATGGAATAAAATGATTTATTTAAATAGACTTCTAAAAAATCTAAGATAGCTTAGCATCTTTAAATTCCCATTTACAGCACTAAAGACCAAATCAACTCTTAGTTATTCATAAAATTTTGGTTCTCAAAACGAAGTATATATGTATACATCTTAGATTTTTTAGAAGTCTATTGTAATAAATCATTGTATCATTGTACAAGGTCCAACCACACTGTGCCTTCCTTCCATAACCTTTACATGCTTAATTTTCTAAGTGATTCTTCCTACCAAATGTAAAAAAGCAAAAGGCACAAAATTAACAAAAAGGTCTTACTATTTTTCATGAGTCTAAAACAAGAGAATCCAGGGTTACCATCCTGTCCACTAATGGTACCATATAAGTTATCAAAACATAATGAAAGAGGGATGAAAAAAGGTTAAAAGTTGAAGTACCTGATCAAACAAAATTTTGTAAGCATTAAGATCATGATACAATGCCCTTCCTGTACTAGTGCAATATTCCAAAGCTTGAGCTAAATACAAAGCCACCCTCAACTTCATTTCCCATTTCATAGACTGGGTTTCTCCTGCTAGAGCGATTCATTTAAGTCACAAAATGAGGGGATTAAATGGGAACGATAGTAAAACAAGTATAGTTAATTATAAATTTATAGATAGATATTTGGAAAAAATAAATTAAAATAGATGTTATAGAAGTTTGAATAAGATCCTAAAGCATCAACATGTCATAAAACCACGTGAAGCTTGAAATTCTTTTGCAACTCCCTAATTCTATAATACAAGTATATAAGCTTTGGCCAAGCACGAAGTCACTAACAACATAGGCAAATGCTCATCCAAGTTTCATAATGTGTTTAAGCCATTGCACTGTGAGGTTATACAACAATAACTTAACCAAGAAAACACATATCAAAGATCAAACATGTATATTATTGTTTAAAATATAGGTATAAGTGAGTAACATATGTATTTGCAGAGGCATCCGATAACAGAGAGAAAGAGATAAATACCGAGAAAGACAAACATTGATGATTCAGAAGCACAATGACCTCTACCACCACGAACCTTCCCTTAATGAGCATTTCATCAAACAAGTTCTACTTAGGGCTGCCCATTCTGCAGGGAGAGTACAGGGTGATGACAAAGGGCAGTAGGGGAAACACTTATCGCCAACCACATAAGGCCTCATGTTGTGGCCAACACTAATGACCTTGTCTTAGACAATGTCACTAGAGGTGAGGTGGTGGTAGAGGAGGATGTCGCGAAAGTGGGTGGCCTGGTCAGTGCCATCGTGGGCCATGACGCAAACGTCCCAACATATCTTCTTATGCTCGAAGAACACCAAGAGGAGTAAAGAGGGGTAACCGTAGTGATAAAGGTAGGGGTTGAGGTTAGGGTGGTTGTTGGTGGTAGAGTAGAGGTGGATGGGGTGGTGGATGGCGTCGCACATGGGAAGGGATGTGAGTTCCTTGGAGGCCATAGTTAGAGGGTAGGAGATGTCACTAGTGTAGAAATGGCATACTACAACAAGATATTACAGTAGTTACACGAAAATCGATATAGCACAATGTGCGGTGGCATTTTTGAAAATACTGAGAACTTAATTACATCGATTACTTTGATAACTGATGTAACATATATTTTTTAAAGAAAAAAATTGAATAATCCTATTTTTTAAAGAAAAGAAAAGAAATTTAAATCATACTACATTGGTTAAATGATGGAACCGATGTAGTACCTCATTTTATTCCAGCCAACTAGTTTCTCCCTCATTTCTCATCTTCTTCTTTGCGCTCCACTCTTGCGCTTCTTCCTCCACTCTACTCCACTGTTGAACACTACAATCCTCCACATTTAGGTTATTCTAACATCGTCCAAGCAGCCACTAGTGCAAACCCTCGTTTGTGCAACCCATTCGCGTAGAGCCACCATTCGCGCAACTCGCTCTCCGTTCGAACAACGTCGTTTGCGCAAACGTCACCGCTGGTTTGGAACTCTACTTCCACCGCACAACCACATGCCAGTGGTGCTCCGCTCTACTCCGCTCTTCGTTGGAGTTGCTGCTCCGTTCGATGTTGTTGTTGTTTTGTTCGACGCCGCTGCTACTCTTTTGAACGTCATTGCTGCTTTGTTCATTATAAGTGTTAGTTTGCCATAGGGATCGTTGTTCATGTTAAAATATTTGGAGAGAAAGTTGTTGTTGCTCTGTTCATCATAACTGTTAGTCAAAACATTAGTGAAAATTTAAAAATTTGATTGATTATTAAGCTCGAGGACTAGAATTCATGTTGTGAATATTTGGATCAATCTTGGCTTAAGGCTTGTCGGATTGCTATTTTGTGTAATTCTTTTGTTAGCAATGGATATTGCATAAGTTTTCAATTGTTTTCAGAAAAGATTGCCAGCCCGAGGACCAGATTATTTGTATTTTTTTTCTTTCTAATATTGTGTGTTACATCGGTTGTTCTATAACTGATGTAAAGGGTGCCAAATTTATTACATCGTTGATTATTACATTGAGTCTAAAATCAATGTAATAGGCCATAAAAAACCAATGTAGAACATAATTTTGTACTAGTGTGTTGGAAAGGAGAATGGCAACGACTTATTGGGAGCGATTGAAGCGAATACAATAATAGAATGCAAGGAAGGGTTCCCCCAGGAAAGGCAGGCATCTCGACTGCTTCCAAAATCAGGTCATCGACCAGTAATGCGACTTGTAGAAGACTCCCTACCTTAGAGGTTGGAGAGGATGATGAGGGCTAGAAAGTGTCAAACGAACTCTAAATGAGAATATGCACTAAACAACAAAGAAGTTTTTTAAATTAAATTCTTTTAATATTGGCTTAAATAGTAGTTTGGTCCTAGTTTTCGTTCGGTTGTTTCAATGTGATCTTACTGTTAATTTTTTTTTTCAATTTGGTCCTAATATTGGTAAATTTTTTTCAATTTGGTCCTTTTCGCTAACACCGTCAAAATAGTTAACGGATGTGAACAGTAACTGCCACATGTCATTTTGTGATTTTTTTAAATTTTTTAAATTTTTTTTAATTTTAAAAGAAATGTACACATGTCAAGCCTATATCATGCCACATGTCATTTTTGTGATTTTTGAATATTTTTAATTTTTTTAATTAAAAAAAAATCCACGTGTCAAGCTAATATCATGCCACGTTAGATTTTTATATTCAATTTGGTCATAATATTCGTTATTTGTTTTCAATTGGTCCTAGTTTTTTTTTAATTTAGTATTTTTGTTCCTCTCGAAAGAAAAAATATAATTTGTATATAAATGTTATATGGATATTCTTATTAAAATACATATTTTTATTAAATATTTTTAATTTAAAATTAGAGTTGGTTTAAAATTAAATATTTTTAACCTCTTAAAATTTTAAATTAATGGTGTTATTGCTTATTTTCGTTTTAATTTTAAACTAACTCTAATTCTAAATTAAAAATATTTAACAAAAATATGAATTTTAATATATACAAATTAAATTTTGTCTAAATTTAGAGAGGAACAAAAATGTTAAATCTACAAAAAAAATTAGGACCAAATTGAAAATAATTAACAAATATTGGGACCAAATTGAATATAAAAAACTGATTCTAACACGTGGCAGGATATTAGCTTGGCACATGGATTTTTTTTTAAATTAAAAAAATTAAATTTTAAAAAAAATTAAAAAAATTAAAAATCACAAAAATGACACGTGGCATGATATGGGCTTGACATGTGTACATTTTTTTTAAATAAAAAAATTAAAAAAAAAATTAAAAAAAATTAAAAAAATCACAAAATGACACGTGACGGTTACTGTTCACAACCGTTAACTATTTTAACGGTGTTAACGAAAAGGACCAAATTGAAACAAATTTACCAATATTAAGACCAAATTGAAAAAAAAAATCAACAGTAAGACCACATTGAAAAAATCGAACGAAAACTAGGACCAAAGTACTATGTAAGCCTTTAATATTTTATTTATTTAAAATCTATATGTAAATTTGGTAGGAAATGTATTATATCATTGATGAGTCATTATTTTCCTCCATTTCACTAGCCTTTGTGTATCCATTTGATAGTTGTTCAGTGCTTAATTGTTTGTCTTTAGTGTGTTTTCATCTGTTGGGCTATAGTGAGTCACTGTTCCGAATTTGGGTTAATTTCACATTATTTGGCCTAATTTTCGTTTTTAATTATTTTTAGGTATTTAGGTGAAGCAATTTTGGAGCTTGGACATTAATCTTCAAATGAAGAGAGTTGCCTCATCATTTCCACGTCATTTCCACGCCATTTAAGTGAATGGGCCAACATTGGAGGCCCAATAGTGGCATTTTTGTAATTTTGCATCAATAGTGACATTTTTGTAAATATGAGTGGCAAAATTGATTTGACCACGAGATTTAAGGTCTTTTAGTATGGCCAGCCGCACTTCATCTTCTCCAACATCCATTTTTGCGTTTTGAGAGCTTGAGTGGTGACCATAGAGGTGTTTCTTTCGTTTTTCACATTTTAACACTAGTTTTTACTGTTTTTATGCACATTTGACAGCACCCAATGTGGGTTTTACGTTTTGAACTCGTTTACTAGCTTGGGTATCTCATTTTGTGGATTGTATTGACTTGGAACAACAACCATGTATGGGGTTTTCGGTTTTTATATGATAGTAGTGATTTTCGTTCATTTAAAGCTTTAAAATTCTCTTTTGCTCTTGAATTTGCGTTTGAATAATTTGTAAGTTAGGGTTTGATGCCTTGTTTTTGCGAATCCCATTTTGAAGGGCTTGTATGCTCCATTTCCATGTCTAGCTAAGCTTTTTACATTGATTCCTTGACGAAATTGAAATGAAACCATGAGATTGTTGGTTGTTTTTGGGTTCTATTCGGAACTGCATCTTTAGGTTGCATTTTCATGATAAAATGTGTTTTTGATGCATGTTTAATCTCAAATTCATGTTTTGTGCACATTAATGGCTCGTATTCAGGCTTAATGTTTATGGGTTTTGTCACAACTTGCTTAAATATGTGGGTGTTAGCTTCCTGAAAATTGTTATGCTTAATGACATAATGAATCCATGGTAATTTTCACTTAGTTGATTAACTTAGGGTTCATGAGAGCAAAATCGAATAGAGCAAGTAATTTGGTAATCTATGATTGGTGGATTTTTAGTGGAATCAAGGAATCAATACACTTTGAATTCTGTTCAATTAAGTTTCACTATTAGATTTTAGTAATTTTGTATTGAAGCTGAATCTGCCACCCCTCTTGTGTTATAGTGTTGTGTTTGTCTAGAAACATTGGTCGTTGGGAGACGATTTGGTTCAACTTTCACATACTGCATTTAAGCTGTTTTAATTTGGTGGGGTACAACCTCTATCAATCATTTACATGCAGATCTTACATATGGAAATATAAGAAGTTGTTAGTTTATTGTTACATATGAAAACAAATCCGTATGTAATGCAATCTTACATGCAAATATAAATCCTTATATGAAATTTGTATATAAGACTTAATTTACCTATGGATTTTGTTTTGTATGTAATTATCTATAGATAATTGTAACTTTTTTTTAGTGTATACCTAGTACAAAAATAAAACATTTTTATAGATACTTAGTATATGGTTTGGTACATGAACATTTGTACAGTAAAAGAGAAGAAGAGCAAAGAGAGCTCATTATATATATTAGTTTATTCCAACCTTTAGACTACTTTCAATTGTTTCATAAGAATCCTTTAAAGGATTCCACTATAATCCACTTGGTTACAACCAAATATTCTTTTTGTCACTACCTTATGATAGTAGTATTGTTAGGCCCAATATTAATTAGATTAATAGGCTAAAAGTTGATTAGATCTTTAAGATGAGTGTTAATAAATGTGCTTGGTAAAATACTAACATAATTGATAATGGTGATGTTAGGCTCAAGGTTGACTGGACCCTTAGGAATATTATAACCGATTTGAATAATGTAGACCGACTATTTTAATGATCATAATTTAGGAGATCCAAAGAAGAATTTAGAGGTTTAATCAACAAATGGAAGATATTAAAGACATAGTAAAGAATAAGGAAATAGAGAGAATAGGGAAATAGATAGGTGAGACGAGAATGATAAAAGGGTTCTTTGGAGATAGGAAAAAGGGAGACCACATCTGTGTATTCTCTAAATGATCGGAATTTTACCTTTGGGCTAAAATATTGGCACCCACCATAGGGCCTCCATCAAAGACTTCATGACATCCAAATTTTTTATTTTTCTAAGGCATAATATCGTATAAAATAAGTGATGGTGTCAAACTTTCAAGCCTTTTGCCACTAATCCATTCTCTTTCACTTAGGCATGATCAACACCTGTTAGCACAAATGGTCTTTATGATTTGCTTGAAGATTTGATGAAGATATATGAAGCCATTGCATTGGAACATGATGGAGCCATGATTGAATTGATGAAGATGTGAGATTTCATGATTCTCGTGTCGATCAAGCCTGGTGTGTGCTAAATTTGTTTTCACATGAAGAACACAAAGCTTGAAGATTGGTGCTCATTGTGTTGACCATTTCACATTGTATAGATGTATAGGGTCTTATTGGTGTCTTTTAATCTGTTGAATGGTTTTTTAATAGGTTAAATGGTTTCTTTTAACCTGTTGAATGATTTTTTAACAGGTTAAATGGTTTGTTGTTGTAGTTTTATTTGTTATGTATTCAATTACTTAATTTAATTTTTAATCAATGGATTTCACTTAAGATAAGTGAAATCGACAGATTGAATGAAAAATCAACTTGTTGAATCATTTAACATATTAACTATAAGTTTTGTTTTTCGACAGATAGGTGTAAGAATTACCATTTTGAGCGCGAAATCATTGTGAATTCTATGGAAAACTCTCTCTCTATTGATCATATAGAAGTATACCATTGTAGATTGATCTTGGATCTTTCTTGGAGCAATTTTATGTAGTTTTGGAACTTGGAGAAAGAGGTTTGATTGGCTAGGGAGAGTCTTCCTTCAGGTTTGATCTTTGTCAAGTTTATGGGTGGTTCCTCGTGGTTTTCCAGGTCTGCAAGGGTGGTCTTGTTGTGCTTGTATTGATTCTCTTGGGATTCAAGAGTCTTGGTTTGTATTTTACATATTTTGAAAGTGTAATCTTGTGGATTGTGTAAATCTTTTGACATAGTTCAAGTTAGGCTTGGGTTGCGTTGACAAACTAGATGTAGCTCAGATTTGAGTGCACTAGTATAAAAACCTTGTGTTCTTGTGCTTGCCTCTAACTTTCTCTTTTGATTTGTGCTTTAAAGTTTCAAGAAATTTGAATGGAATAATCTTTTAATTATTCTTGTGTGTTGCAGCACGACCTCAGGCTTGGCTCATATTTGTATTACTCATTTGAATCACTATTGATAAGTCTTTCATGTTGGCTTTGGTTTAAATTGTGTATTCAAATTTCTACAGAATTCCCAGTATTTTAGTCTACTGATTTTGTATTTTGATTTGTTGATTTACTTAGTACTAAAGTTTTTAATTTGGCAATTCAACTGCCCCCCCCCCCTTTTTGGCATCTCATCCATTTCAATACTCACAATTGGTATCTAGAGCAAGGTTCTTGAAAATTACTCAAGTTTGATACTAAAATTGTTTTTGAACTATTTGAAATTGTTGAAAACAACCTTACTTATGAAGAGGGTGCCTTTATACATAGGCCACCTATGTTTAGTGGTGTCAACTAGCAGTTTAAGAAAATTGGAATACAAATTTTCATTGAATGAATTGACCAAGGTATTTGGGATGCAATTTTTAATGGACCTTGCACTCCTAAACATGTTATTTATAATAAGCAGGTTGATAAGCCTTGGACTGAATGGACAAAAGAGGAAAGAAGGCGTGCTCAATATGATTGCACCGCAAAGAACATTCTCACATCTCCATTAAACATGGATGAATTCTTTAAAGTCTTTCAATGCAAATGTGCTAAAGACATGTGGGATGTACTTGAAGTCACGCATGAAGGGACAAATGACGTGAAGAGAGCAAGGAAGCATTCCTTGATACAAAAGTATGAGTTGTTCAAGATGCAACAAGGAGAGTCAATTGTTGAAATACAAAAGAGATTCATTCACATTGTCCACTATCTCATAGGTTTGAGTGAAGAATTTGATAAGGAAGAGCTAAAATTCAAAGTGCTAAAGTGTCTTAATGAAGTTGGCAACCTAAGGTGACTACCATCTGAAAATCAAGGGATTTATCCACTATGACCACAATTGCATTGTTTGGCAAGCTAAGGGAGCACAAAATTGAAATGCATAGGCTGAATGAGCAAGAGTCAAGTGAGAAAAAGGTGAAGAATATAGCTTTGAAGACTATCACAACGAAGAGTGATGAACCTAAGGAAGAGGTGGCTAAAAGTGACAATGAGAACTTGAATCTACTAGTTAAAAGGTTTGGGAAGTATCTCAAAAGGAAAGGTAGCAAAGATAATCAAAAGAGGTACAATTCCAAATGAAATGAGTCAAATAACACTCCTAATGTTTCTTGTTATAATTGTGGCAAACAAGGACATATCAAGATTGATTGTCCAAACATTAACAAAGAAAAAGAGAAGAGTGTTGACAAGAAAAAGGAGAGGAAACCCAAGGAAAGACGTGCCTACATAGTTTGGGAAGATAATGATGATTCAACAAATAGCTCATCACACAATTAAAGTGAGGAAGCCAACTTGTGTCTTAGGGCTGGATATGAGTCATCCTTATCAAGCCAAGTAAGTTCCCTGGACAAGAATGACTATAAACAATTGTTGCATGACTTTGAAGGGTTGCATGGTGAAGTTAACAGAATTTCGATCATAAACAATCGATTGAAAGGATAAACAACTGGCTACAAAATAGGGTTACTCAACTGGAATCAGAAATAGCCGATTTAAAAGTTGATTTCAAAAATCTGGACATGATGTACAATAATTCAACCTATTGTAATGAAAATCAGTTGGTTGCAAAACCTTGTGAAAACTTCACTCTTTTGGAAAACAAAGTGAAATATCTTATAAAAACATATGCATGGTTCACAATAGGAAAAACAAACTTAGAAGCTGTTATTGGCTCTCAAAATTGTGCTTTTGGAAAGGCCGAAATTCCTTATAACTCTTTTAATAAAAAGAAATTTGATGAGTCATTATTTCCCTTATTCTAGTGCCTTTTTGTGCCCATCTTGATGGTGTTTTAGTGCTTAATTGTTTATTGTTAGTGTATTTTTATCAATTTGGCTTCAATGGGCCATTATTCTGAATTTTTATTAATTTTTCATTAATTGGTCTAATTTTTGTTTCTAATTATTTTTAAGGTATTTTTGTGAAGCAATTTTGGAGCTTAAAATTTAATCTTAAAATGATGAAGAGAGCTTCCACATCATTTCCACGTCATTCAAGTCATTGGGCTAGCATTTTGGGCCTAAAGTGGCATATTTGTAATTCTACAGCCCTGGGTGGCGTTTTTATAAATATTAAGTGGTAGAATGATGTGACCACGAGTTTTACGTCTCATTTTCGTGTGGTAGCCCTCACCTTCTCCCACATACTCCATTTTTAGGTTTTTTAGCTTTGTATGGTGTCCAATGAAGGTGCCCACCTAGTTTTCACGTTTTAGCACTCTTTTCTCACGTTTTATGCATTATTGACAACACCCATTGTTGAGTTTTATGTTTTCTGCACATTTGAATGCTTGCGCATTTCCTTTTTTTTTTATTTCTAGCCACTTGGAACAATACCCATGTATGGAGTTTACATTTTGTATGTTATAGTAACCATTTTCGTTCCATTGAAGGTTTAGAAATCTCGATTTGCTCTTTAATTTACATTTCCATAGGACCCAACTTAGGGTTTGATGTAATATTTTGGTTATTTGCATTTTTGAGTCTTCTCCCATGAGGTATTTCTGTTTTGAAATGGCTTGCTAATTTTCGAGTATTGACTTCGTGAAGATAATGTAACGAAGCTTTGAGGTTTTCGTTTTGTAATGGTTAATTTCGTTTTTGTTCTATCTTCACCTTTGAATATGTGTGTTGTTGGTAAGCTTGTGTTGTTTATGCTTAACAATAAGATTGAGTGTTTGTGTAAGTATTGAAATGGTTGAAATGCCAAGAAGGGGGAGGGGTTGAATTGGCTAGTTAAAAAATATGTTGACTTTTAAAAGCCTAAAACAATTTTCAATTGAATCAAATCAACCACAAAGTGTGGATGCAAACACTCCTAGATTAGACACTTTCAATGAATCAAAAAGAGAGATAGCCAATTGATTTCATTAAACAGATATAGTACTAATCGAATCAAAAAATTAAATCAACAAAATAGTCGATTAAAAAACTTGAAAATTGGATAAATGTGAATTTGTGATTTAAGCCAAGAATAACATGAAAGATCAAACAAGATTGGTTCCTATGAGTTAGACAAACATGAGCAAAACTTCAGATCATGCTAGAACACACAAGAATATCAAAAAGATAGTTCAATTCAAATTTCTTTAAACTTTAAAGTGTAATACAAAGTGAAAAGGGTTAAAGAGAAGAGCAATGCCCAAGATTTTTATACTAGTTCACTCAAACCTAAGCTACATCCTGTTAGTCAAGGCAACTCGAGCCTGACTTTGCACTATTTCAAAAGATTTACAAAGTTTACAACATTACATTGTCAAAATATGCAAGAACACAAGACAATGACTTTTGAATCACACCAACACAGCAAGACACCTCTTGCAAACCTGAAAAACCACCAAGCACAACCTAAAAGCTTGATAAAGACCAAACCTCAGTGGTAGCACAGACTTGAGAAACACCAAGAAAAATGCTTCAAGAATGGTCCAAGATCAATCTTCAACAACTGCATATTTGTATGATCATGAAAGAGAGAGTTCCATAGATTCCATACAATTTTTGCGCTAATAAATGGTCTTCTTAGCTCTCTTTCGAAAAATACAAACTTTATAGTCAAATTGTTACGAAATTCAACATGTTGATTTCACTTAACTTAAGTGAAATCAGTCGATTCCAAAATTAATCATCTGATTGAATATGTACCAGCTAAGACTATTGTAGCAAACCTTTTAATTTGTTAAAAATCTATTCAATAGATTAAAAGACACCATTTAACCTGTTGAAAACATATCAACAGATTAAAAGACACAACAAGGACCCTATACATCTATATGATGTGGAATGGCCTACAACATGAACTACAATCTTCAAGCTTGTTTTCCCCATGAATAATCCAGATAGAGAGCATGCACACAAGGTTTGATCAACACATGAAACATCAATTATTCACATCTTTATCAATGTAAGCATGGTTCCAACATGTTTCAAGGCAATGACTTCATGTACCTTCATCAAATCTTCAAGTACCACATTTTCCAGGCTATTTGTGACAACAATATGGGTTCTGGTTGTGCTCATGCTTAATGAATGTAGTTGGGCTGTCACAAATTAATTGGTATATGCAATGCTTAATTGCGTATTGAAGCTAGTTGTGATCTTCGCTTAGTTGGTTATATTCAAGTGGATTGAGATTGGAATAGATTGAATTATTTTCGTGACCTATGATAAGTGGATTGTATTTGATTCAAGAAGTCAATGCATTTTTTATATATTGAGTTTCTAAATTTGAACTTTTTTTTCAGAATCTGTCAACCCCCCATTTTGTTGTGTTTGCATTTGGAACGTTTGAATGCAAATATTGGTCATCAGGAGACTACCTTGGGTTGATTCCTAAGTACCTCATTTATACTGTTTAATTTGGTCGGGTACAACCTCGATCAAAAGTCAAGAAGTTTGCAAATTTCTTTTCCAAGAATGCATCAAGTGATATTTCTTTGACAACTTGCAAATATTATATGAGAATGTTTCTAAAAGTTGCAAAGCTAGAAGATATGATTACCCAAGGGATTTATGAAATGAATCCCAAAAGGATCAAGAAAGGTTTAACCATGTTGGACCCAACCTATCAAAGGGTATCATGTAATACACATTTGTTTTGTAGGTCATAAAGAATGAGAAGAAAGATTTATGGTACCTAAATAGTGGATTTTCAAGGCACATGACAGGTGACAAAACCAAATTTACAAAGTTGGAGTTGAAGGATGAAGGATTTGTGACTTATAGAGATAACAACAAAGGGAGAATTCTTGGAAATGGTGTCATGAGCAATGGATCCTCATTCAACATCAAAAACATGCTTCTAGTTAAAGGATTGAAGCACAACTTAAGAAGTATAAGCCAACTTTGTGATAAGGGATTTAAAGTTGTGTTTAAACCTAGTCACTATCTCATGTTTGATGCATGTGGTGGAATTGTGTTGATAGGAAAAAGAGTCAATAATATATACTTGATTGATCTTTATCATGCATCATATAACATACATTATGTGCTTACAAAAGATGGTGATACTTGGTTATGACATAGAAGGTTTGTTGCAGTAGTTTTAATTGTTACGTATTCAATTAGTTTATTTATCTTTTTAATCGATTGATTTCACTTAAGTTAAGTGAAATCAATCTATTGATTGGAAAATCAACCTGTTAAATTTCTTAACAGTTTGACTATAAGTTCTGTTTTTCTCGAGGGAGAGGCAAGAATTACCATTTTGAGCGTAAAATCAACTTTCTCTCTCTCTCTCTCTCTCTCTTGATAATACAGAAGTGTAGTTGTTGAAGATTGATTTTGAAATGGTTGAAATGCCAAGAAGGGGGGTTGAATTGGCTAGTTAAAAAATAGGGTGACTTTTGAAAGCCTAAAACAATTTTTAATTGAATCAATTCGATCACCAAGTATGGATGCGAACAATCATGGACTGGACACTTTCAACCGATCAAAAACAAAGTTAGCCGATTGATTTTACTAAACATATGCATTACTGATATAATCAATCGATTGAACCATAAAAACAGTTGACTAAAATACTGGAAAAAATGTAGAAATGCGAATTTGTGATATAAAGCAAGAACAATATCAAAGATCAGTCAAGATAGGTTCCAATGAGTTATACAAACATGATCAATACTGAAGATAACACCAAATCTCACAAGAATGTCAGAAAGATGGTTTAATTACAATTCTTTAATCTTTAAATTCGAATGCAAGAGAGAAGGGTCAGAGAAAAAAACAATGCACAAAATTTTTATACTAGTTCACTCAAACCTGAGCTACATCTAGTTTGTCAAGGCAACCCGAGCCTGAATTTGCACTTTTTCAAAAGATTTACAAAGTTTACACCCTTACACTTTCAAAATATGCAAAAACACACACAAAAGACTCTTGAATCACACAAGAATCAAACCAACATAGCAAGACACCTCTTGCAGACTTGGAAAACCACCACGCACAACCAAAAAGCTTAAGAAAGATCAAACCTCAGTGGTAGCATAGCCCTACCTACCACAACCACATTCTCCAAGCTTCAAACACCAAGCAAAATGCTCCAATAATTGATCCAAGATCAATCTTCACCAACTACAATCTTTATGATCACGAAAGAGAGAGAATTCCATAGTTTTCAGAATGATTTCGCTCTCAAAAAAGGTCTTGCTACCTCTCTTTCAAAAAATACAGCTCTTATAGTGAAACTGTTACGGAATTCATCAGGTTGACTTTCAAATCAATCGGTTGATTTCACTTAATTTAAGTGAAATCAGTTGATTAAAAAATAAATCAACTGATTGAATAAGTCCCATTTAAAACTACTACAGCTAACCTTTTAATCTGTTAAAAATCCATTCAACAGATTAAAAGACACCATTTAACCTGATGAAAAATATTTCAACAGATTAAAAGACACAACAAAGACCTTATACATCTAATTAATGCAAAATGGTCTACAAAATGAATTACAACCTTAAAACTTGTTTTCCACATGATTGATCCAGATAGAGGGCATGCATAAAAGGCTTAATCAACATGAGTAACATCAAATCTCCATATCTTCATTAATGTAAGTGATGAGTCATTATTTTCTTCCATTCCACTAGCCTTTGTGTACCCATTAGACAGTTGATCAGTGCTTAATTGTTCATCTTTAGAGTGTTTCTCATCTGTTGGGCTTTATTGGGCCACTGTTCCAAATTTGGACTAATTTCACATTATTTGGCCTAATTTTTGTTTTTAATTATTTTTAGGTATTTGGGTGAAGCAATTTTGGAGCTTGGAAGTCAATATTTAGTTGAAGAGAGTCGCCACATCATTTCCACATCATTTCCATGTCATTTCCACGTCAGCAAAGTCAATGGGTCAACATTTGAGGCCTAGAGTGGCATTTTTGTAATTCTGCAACTCATAATGGCAGTTTCGTAATTCTGAGTGGCAGGGGTGATATGACCACGAAATTAGGTCTGCATGGGGGATACCAGCCGCTCCTTCTTCTTCCACACTCTCTCAAACCTCCATTTTTGTTGTTATTAAGCGTTGGAAGGTGACCCATGGTGGCACAAGCAAATTTTTCACGTTTTCCATTGGTTTTTCATGTTTTATGAGCCTTGGACAGCACATTGAAGTTGTATTAACATTTTCTACCGTTTGGGTAACAATTTATATTGAAGTATTCTCATTTTTTGTTGCCCCTTTCTTTCCTTGCTCATTTCCGATTCCTGCACCAATTTAAGTTTTCTGCATCAATTTGCACTCATTTCGATGGTTGAATCAAAATTTATGTTTAAGCCTTATTCGGATTCCATGAGGAACTAAATTTGCGTGTTGATTCTTTGTAGAGAATGGATTGAAACCTTGATATTAGTGTTTTATTCGGTGGAGTTATGTTAATCTCTCAATTTTGAATTTGCGTTGGGTTTAAATGAAGAAATCGTTCTGTTTTTGCTTAATTTGCAGAGTGGAATCATTATGTGTTCATGCTTAGTGAACTGTAGCAGATTCATGGTTGTGTGCTTTGCTTAATTGCACTTGAGTTCGAGTTCATTTGCGCTTAGTAATTAATTCGGGTCTCATTAGAGTTAATATAACAATTTTGAGTTGTAATCCATCATTGGTGGATGTTCATTTGAAGCAAAGAATCAACGCTGTTTTTACATTAATTTTACACGTCTGCATTGAAGTTTTCAATTGTGCGTTGCATCCGTAAATCTGCCAACCCCCCCCCCCTTTGTGTTATTGTTGTGTTCATCTGGAAATTTCGCTTTGAATGAAAATATTGGTCGTTGGAAGACGACTTGGTTCACTTTCATATACTGCATTTAATATGTTTTAAGTTGGTGGGGTACGGCCTCTATCAGTAAGCATGGTTCCAAGGCAATGCCTTCAAGTACATTCATCAAAGCTTCATCAAATCTTCAAGTAACATATCATTCAAGCTACGTATGTCAACATTCTCCCCCTGATTTGATGAAGCCAACCTCTAACCTCCATTGCAAATTTTCTTGCATTTGGTTGGATACCATTGAGTTGATGAAGTGCCATCTAAGCATCATCTTCCAATCTAAGCTTGAACTTGTGAATCTGAAAAATGTTTCAAAAAGCAGTACATACAAGATAACAAGCATACAGAGATGCAAATGCTCCCCCTATCAGTAATATGGGTTCAATTCCATTAAATTCCAATTTTGTCCAATTTTAGTTTGTTCAATTTTTCTACCCCTTTGGATTCATCAAATAGAAGTAATGCATTAGGAACACAAACAGAGGATAACCTTTCATTGATCATAGAACATGATACAATTAACAAGAAATTGAAACAAAGAATAAAAACATAAAACTGGTACATTTAACTGACTAAAATCTAAATCAACCGACTAAAACTGACAGAACTCATACTAAAACATCACAAACATATGAATGCAATGCATGATCCTAAAGGCTAGCACACTTAGTCATCCTGAGGATTTTTTTTTCGTCTAGAATGAAGTCAGCAGATCATGAATTCCATGGATTTGGCCATCCAAATCGTTGAACCTCTCATTACAAAAGTTGTGATGTGCATTTAAAGACACATTGGTTTCATGCAGTTGATTCAGCATCATCCTCTCAAATTGTGAGTACACAATGCCTCTGTCCTCTAGAGGGTTGTAGGGGATAATGTCCATGGGTCAAACAATGGGTTCTTCCTCTTGATTTGCTCAACTTGGATCAGTTTCATGGTCATGTGCACCACCAACTATAACACTACCAACTGTCCACACATTTTCCACCTTGAGAAAGCACATCTTATGCAGATTTTGGTTAGAGGTTTTGTTCAGCAGTCCAGTTGACTCTTCCAACTCATCTTCTACATCAATACCAAAGTATTCTATGAATTTGGACACCAAAACTACACAAGGCAGCCTGGAATCCGTGAGCCTTTTGGCCTTGAGCGTGTGATCACGAAGCACAAAGATCAATTCAACTTGCACATTGTGTTGGATACAAAACATAAGGATCAACTCTCCCCCATTAAATGTAGAGTGGTTGCTCCCACGTGGAACTATGATTTTGGTGATGATTATAGCAAGAAGCCTTTGATCCACCTTGAGACCACCAACATGAAAATGTTTGATCTTAGTAGCAGGGTTCCTCAAGCATTACCCATAGTATTGAATCTTGTTGAACTCTTGCACAACACCGGTTTCACCTTTTCTAACTTGAACACCTCTAGCTTTAAGTCCAACTACATCCTTCCAAGCCTTCCATTTGATCTCCATGCGGACTCCTTTGATGTTGGACAACAACACATCATTTTTAAACTCCAAGTTGGTGAAAAACACCTTCACCAAGTCAGGATATATCTTCCCTGAAAGTTCAAGGAAGGTTTTCAACCTTTTGATGCTTAAGTTGTTGAAATAGGCTCTCAAATCCCTTAGCTCTCAACCACGAGGACCTTAGCACCTTAGGAATGCTAATTTGCTTCCTAGTCATCTCAATGAGGAATACTTGGATGTTGTCCTCATGGCCTTCGAACCAAGCCTTAATCCTCCCATGATGTTCTTGATTTATAGACCTTGGAATAAGAGGAGTGGAGTGTTCTTCATCAGATTGGGCAAATCACTGTTAACGACGAGGCATTATAAGTGTGGATGTAACTCTTTCTAAGAGATGTATGATGCAAATGCAAGATTTCAAGTGCAATATTTATAATTGAACAGGATGATTTTCAAAAGGAATTGGTTAAATGATGCAAATTTATTCCACTAATTCATTTTAGGTTACCAAAGCCAGATTAATGCAACTAATTGCAGTATCTCACGAATTCATGATGTTTCCAATGAGTTTTTATGAGTGAATCAATCAGTTCAGATCATGTAAGATGCATGCACATTGGAATTACACAGTACACATGCTTTTTGGTAAAACAAATCAGAAAAAGCAACACATGGCTGATGAAATCATTGTTGGGGGTAGATAGTACCTGACACAAGATGCTATCTTTGACTGGATCAACTTTTGAATTAAATTCTTTAGGAAATTTGCAGTTTAAGTAAAATTAACAAACCGATTTTATAATTTAGTCGACTAAAAAATCACCAGCTCATAAAAGACTGCAACCAGAATTTGGTTAAGTGAAATAAACAGATTGATTTCAAAAATCAATCGATTAAAAATCGTGAATTTGAACTTTATACTTCCAGATTCAATTTAATGAAATCAACACATTGAATTATGGAAACAACAGATTAAAATTCATGACAGATTAGACTTTCTGCATACAATGGCAACTTAAGTGAAATCAACACATTGATTTATAGAATCTACAAATTGAAATGTTTGGCATATCACATTTTTTGCAAATAGAGGTAGATTTAAGTGAAATCAACAAACTAAACTAAAAAATCAACAGGCTAAATATGACAGTTTTCAGTTTATGCACACATTAGCTTATTTTAATGAAATCAATGCATGAATGCATAAGATTAACATGCCAAAAACACATTAGACCTCATTCATCAAGTCTAATATGCCTAGTTCAATTTTAGCTTGTTCAATCTATCTCTAGCTAATGGTTTTGTAAACAAATCATCCAATTGATTTTCAGTTTTAACAAATTGAATTTCACAATCTCCCTTTTGAACATGATCTCGAATGAAATGATGCCTAATCTCTATATGCTTGGTTTTAGAATGTTGTATTGGATTCTTGGTTAAGTTGATGACACTAGTATTATCACAATACAAGGGTACCTTACTTAGCTTTGCACCATAGTCCAGGAGTTGATGCTTCAACCATATGACTTGTGCACATCCATGTCCAACAATTATATATTCATCTTCAATAATGGAGAGTGCCACACATGCTTGATTTTTGCTATTCCATGAGATTAGACTTGAACCAAGTAGGTGACAAGTGCCACTTGTGTTTTTCCTATCCAATTTGCATCCTACATAGTTAGAATTTGAAAAGTCACTAAGAGCTATGTTAGAATCACATGGATACTATAAACCGACATTGGTTGTTCCTTTCAGATACTTTAGAATCCTTTTTGCAACTTTTAGGTGTGACTCCTTTGATTTGCTTGGAACCTTGCACATAAGCACACACCAAACTGGATATTTGGCTTCCTTATTATAGGATAGAGCAAAGGCTCAATCAACCCTCTATATTTGGTCGAATCCACTGGTTGGTCAGCCTCATCTGCATCCATAAGACAATTTATAGCAATTGGAGTGGCAGCTACCTTGGAATCCTCCATTTTGACCTTTTTCAACAAGTCACAACAATATTTTGATTGCCTTAAAAATGTTCCATGCTTGAGTTGTTTGACTTGCAGCCCTAAAAAGTAGGTAAGCTCATCCATCATGGACATCTCAAATTCTCCCTGCATAGCTGCAACAAACTCTTTACACAAGATGTTATTATTTGAACCAAAGATGATATCATCAACATACACTTGAACAAATATAACATAACTTTCATGTTTTCTAATGCAGAATGTTTTATCCACTACACCTCTAGCATAACCTTTTGATAAAAGAAAGTTACTTAGCCTTTCATACCACTGTCGTGGTGCTTGTTTCAAACCATACAAGGCCTTTTTCAATTTGAAAACATGGTTAGGATAAAGAGGATCCTCAAAGCCAGAAGGTTGTGATACATACAATTCTTCATTTAAGAAACCATTTAAGAATGCAATTTTCACATCCATTTGATGCAATTTAAAGTTACACATGCAAGGATATGCTAAGAGTAATTTCACAGCTTCTAGCCTAGCTACAGGTGAATATGTTTCATCAAAATCAATGCCTTCTTCTTGATTATACCCTTTAACAACTAGTTTGTCTTTGTTTCTTACTATATTACCATCTTCATCTATTTTGTTTCTAAAAAACCCATTTAGTTCCAATTATATTCATGTCATCACTTTTAAGAACTAGAAACTAGACATTATTTCTTGTGAATTGATCGAGTTCATCTTGCATAACAACAATCCAATTACTATCATTTAAAGCATCATTCACATTTTTAGGTTCAATTTGAGATACAAAAGCAACATGTTCACAAAATATAAGTTTGCCTCTACTGAATACTCCTTATCTAATATCACCAATATTTTTTTCCTTTGATAGTCCTATAGGCTTGATCCAATCCTTAGGTAAGTTGTTGTCTACAACATTTTCAGTCGGCTATTTTTCCTTTTCAGTCAATTGATTTTCTGTAGCAGAGTTTTTTTCCTGTAGTAAATCATCTTCATTTGCATTCTTTGACACTTGATCTTGCAACTTTGGGTTAGTTTCATCAAATACAACATGCATGGACTCTTCAACAATCATTAGTCTCTTGTTCTAAACTTTATATGCATGGCTTTGTATAGCCTAACCTAGAAAAACACCTCTTTTGTAAGAAAACAATTTATGCTATATGATGCATGATGCAGATCAAACAAGTATATATTGTTTACTTTTTTTCCTATCAGTACAATACTACCACATGCATCATAGATAAGGCAATGATTTAGTTCAAACACAACTTTAAGACCTTTATCACTAAGTGTGGCAAGGTACCACAAGTGTTTCTTTTCACTTTTGATAACCTGCAAAACAAATATACATTACATGGTACCCTTTGATAGGTTGGGTCCAACATGGTTAAGCCTTTCTAGATCCTTTTGGGTTCCATTTCATAAACCCTTAGGTACATCATATTTTCTAGCTTTGCAACTTTTAGAAATATGCCCTTTTCTCATACAATAATTGCAAGTTGTTAAAGAAATATCACTTGATGCATTCTTGGAAAAGAAATTAGCAAACTTCTTGACTTTATTTTCATTAAAAGAGTTGAAACCAATTTCAGCCCTTCCAAAAACACAATTTTGAGAGCCAAGAACAACTTCCAAGTTTGATTTTCCTTTTGTGAACCTTGCACATGTTTTCACAAGGTATTTGACTTTGTTTTCCAAAAGGGTGCAGTTTTCACAAGGTTTTGCAATCAAATGATTTTCACTGCAACAGGTTGAATTATTGTAAATCATGTCAAGATGTTCAAAATCAACTTTTAAATCTGCTATTTCTGTTTCTAGTTTATTAACTCTGTTTTCCAACCAACTGTTTAAACCTTTCAATCAATTGTTTAATGCAAAAATCTTATTTGCTTCACTATCCAACTCTTCAAAATCATGCAACAATTTATTGTAGTCATTTTTGTCTAGAGAGTTTACTTAACTTGATGAGGATGATTCATAACCAGCCGTGAGGCACAAATTGGCCTCCTCACTCTCCTCTTGTGAAGAGCTACTTCTTGAATCATCATTTTCCACCCATGCTATGTATGCACGTCTCTCCCTTGGTTTCTTCTCCTTTTTCCTATCAACACTCTTCTCTTTCTCTTTGTTAACATTTGGACATTCAATCTTGATATGTCCTTGCTTCCCACAATTATAACAAGTGAAATTAGAAGAATTTGACTCATTTCGTTTGGAAGTGTACCTCTTGAATTACCTTTGTTACCTTTCTTTTTTATATACTTCCCAAACCTTTTGACAAGGAGATTCAAGTTCTCACTATCACTTGATTCAACCACTTCATCCTTGGGGTCATCATTCTTCTTGGTGATAGTCTTCAAGGCTATGTGCCTTACCTTTTTCTTACTTGATTATACCTCATTCAACCTTTGCATCTCAATTTCATGCTCCCTTAGCTTGCCAAACAATGTAGTTGTAGTCAATGTGGATAAGTCTCATGTTTTTGAGATAGTCGTGACCTTTGATTGCCAAGATCTATCAAGACACTTTAACACCTTGATGTTTAACTCCTCTTTGTCAAATTCCTTACCCAAACCTATGAGATGGTTGACTATGTGAGTCAATCTCTTTTGTACTTTCGCTATAGACTCTCCTTTTTACATATATATATATATATATATATATATATATATATATATATATATGTGTGTGTGTGTGTGTGTGTGTGTGTGTATGTGTGTGTGCGTGTGTGTGTGTGTGTGTGTGTGATGATGTTGATTTGTGTGGTGTAAGTGGAAGTGGGTATGTATGTTAAACTTGGGTTGGTATGAGGGACTCTATGAAATGAACTGTTGTAGGTATTATTTTGGTGAGTTTATGAATGGAATGAGTTGTATGAACTTCTTGGTCTCTGATTTTGAGTTACCCTATGAACATGAATGTTCCTTTGATAATTTCATGTGTTGATATGAGCCAAAGTGATGAGTTGAATGCATATATATATATATTACACACATTTTATTTTTCATTTCTTTTAATTTTTTGACTTGTCATGAAATTCATTCTCATCTCCACGACATTTCTTGGCTTATCATAACTTTTATGCAATTATATTCAATTGATGTATGTTAGTTAAATATTTTTATGTCTCACATTAGAATATTTCTACTCTTTTTTAATATTTTTATTTATTGTATATTTTTTTTCATATAAGAATGTTTAAGACTCTCAATTTAAGTGTTCAATTGCATAAACTTTTCATTTACTAGATAATATAAGGTTAAATTATGTCTTTGGTCTACATTTTCGTAGTAAAATATCAATTTGGTCCCTCTATTTTTTTATCTCAATATGGTCCCTACTTTGGGAAATTTGATGCAATCAAGTCTTTTCCGTTAGTGGTGCAGTAACATCGTTAAATGGGGTGCCACGTGTCAGTTCCTAAAATTTTTGAATTTTTTTTAAATTTAAAAAACAAATTGCCACGTGTCAAGCTAACATCCTGCCACGTGGTAGTGATAGTGTGATGTGTTAGTGACAATGCCACATGTCACTATTATGTCAAGTGTCATTTCCTTATTCTCAATTTGGTTGCTGTATTTTAATTTTTGTCTCAATTTAGTCCTAATTTTTGTAAAAATTAAGCAATTTTGTCCCTCTCCAAATTGAAACCAAATTTAATTTCTATATAAATGTACACAAATATTTCTATCAAAATTGATATTTCAAGAATATATTTTTAACAAGATTAAGTTTATCTAAATTTATATTTTACATTGAATTTTATTTAAAATTGTTTTAAAGTTGTTAATAGAAAATTGCTAATAACAAAAAAAAAACATAAATTATATTGATATTTTATTACATCATACTTTAATATTGTTTTTTTATTTGAATTTATATTTCAAATAATTGTATATTTTTAAAATGTGTAAAGTTCAATAATTTATATACAAATGTTTGAGTTAGTGTAAAAATAACAATTATATAAATTTAAAAGAAAAAATTAACTAGTTTATGTAATAATAAAAAACAAATAAATTTAAAATTTAAAGACAATTTTAAGTAAAGTTGAATGTGAAACACAAAATTAAATAAACTTAGTTTTGTTAAAAATATATAATAAAAATACCAACTTGAATAAAAATATTCGTATAACATTTATATAAAAATTAATTTTTGTTTCAATATGGAGAGGGATGAAATTGTAACTTTTAAAAAAATGGGGACTAAATTGGGACAAAAATTAAAATACAGGGACCAAATTAAGAATGAGGAAATGACACCTGGCATAATAGTGATACATGACACTATCACTACCACATCACATTATCATTGCCACGTGACACAATGTCAGCTTGACAATTGGTAAATTTTAATTTCTTAAAACATATTTTAAAAAAATAATAAAATATAATAAAAATTTTCAAAAAATAAATAAATAAATTCAAAAATTAAGGAATGAACACGTGACACCCCATTTAACGTTGTTATTGTACCACTAACGGAAATGACTTGATTGCATCAAAGTTCCCAAAATAGGGACCAAATTGAGTTAAAAAAAATAGAGGGACCAAATTGATATTATGCTACGAAAATAGGAACCAATGACATAATTTAACCATAATGTAAAAAAAATTATATTCTTATTCTATTATTATTAATTTGGCTTAATTATTGATTTAGTCCTCCAATTTGTTGTTTTGTTTCATTATGGTCCTCTGATTATTTTTAGGTTCAATTTAGTCTTCCAATTATTTAAAAAGGTTCAATTTAGTCCTCTTATTATTTTTTATTCAACTTAGTCCTCTTCTTTTAAAAAAAGGATTCAATTTTGTCCTCTCCAATTTGAGACCAAATTAGTAATTAAGCTTAATTACATTTTATATGTACATGTTAAAATAATTTTTTAAAATTTATACATCAAATCATTCCACCTAAATATAAAAAATTTGAGTGTTTAGGTGGCTTGCAAAAAACTAAATAATTTGAGTATTTAGTTGGAGTGATTTGATATATATATATATATATATATATATATATATATATATATATATATATATATATATATATATAGAGAGATAGATAGATATATAGATAGATAGATAGATAGATAGATAGAGAGTGAGGGAGAGGGAGAGGGAGATAGAGAGAGAGGGAGAGAGGAAGAGAGAGAAGTATAAATTTCCTATCAAAATGAGGACGAGTTCGGACAATACCCACAGAACGTATTTATTTGTCATCCCTACTTTTTTGACAACAAAGAATTCAATTCCAATCATAAAAAGACATTAAAGTATCATTTAGATATTGTCACTTGTCCAAAACTCTACGTTTCATATTCTTGTATCTATGTCATTGTCTATAGAGAATGTCACCTTTGTCTATAGAGAAATTAGATTCCATTTTCCTTTTGTATGTATTCCAATTAGAAATATATTTTAGTAGAGAGAGTAAATGCCACCATAAATCTATCGGTAGGGTTTTCTAGGGTCACACTAAAGCATAAAATGAAATTAAATGAGAAACTTAAGATAAATATAAGAAATCATTATCATATTATTTTGAAGCATTTATTCTGGTAAACATCCATATATTTCGGCCATACACTCATCCCATAGAAGAGCCAAACATTCTAACCATTTGAAAGGTAATTAGGGAATGACTGAGTAATCTTTTTCAAAATATCTAAGAAAATATGAAGAAAATAAAATATTTTTTTAAAGTCAATCTCTGTTAATTACAAACATTAGTTAAGAAAATTTCCCACATTTTAGCGCTTATTTTCAATTTAATGGATTAGTTTATTTTTGTAACATCCCATTTAATTAATATGCGTAATTAAAAGAAACGTCACGCATAAATAGTATAACAATGCAGTCCTGGAGTCCTTAACGCCACCCCCACCAAACTACGCACACCACAATGCCAGCAGAAATAGTTGAAAAGTCTAACAGACGAAGTACAGTAATAAAACATAGAGCAATACATGGGCCATAGCCCTAAGGAAAAACCCATCAAGAAATAAGGTTCAGCCTACGCAGACTATGCAGCAGAACTATCACCTCCTTGTTGTCCACGGGTGTTCCTCGCATCTGCTCACACCAACAAGTTGATGATCATCGCAAAAGAGAGTACCACACAGCAGAACACACAACAATAAAAGTAGGGTAAGCCAGAGTATTAAAGTTTTCATCCATACGATCAAAATACATATTCACCATACCATACACACATACCAACCAAGCATGCTATGACTTCTCAGGCAATACACTAAGACACGACTTGACTCATCCGAATATATATAACCTAGTCGGATTCAGCGAATGCTTGCACTTGTGGTGGATACCTCTGCTCACCCCCGAGCTATGTGTTACAAGTGTTACAATGAATCAATGTCCCTCACCACAAGGTTAGCCCTTAATGAATTTCAAGCCTCCTGCTACTTTCCCCACAAGAGTCAATCCACTCTAGGTGAGACTAACTGGCTCCTTAGAGTGTCAGGATGCAACCTTACCTTGAATCCTTACCCAGTTATACCGATCGGGCACCACCATGGACACCCACTAACAGGGGCCATGGAATTACGTCCCGACCACTAAAGCACGACCTGGAAATCCCACCTAGGGATTTCCAAGGAATTACGCACTGACACGGACCAAGCATACTAGATCAATCGATAAAAATTATAGCACATTTATATATACCTCACCTACCATCTCTTGAAAATTCACCCATTTTCATTTTTCTCAGTGGTTCCATACTCAACCATTTCTCTCCAACCATAGTTATAGGATTTCAGATCATGCCAATACCATGCCACTTTAACACAAACCATCTCATTTAGTTCACATGTCAAGTTCCCACAATACCCATCATTCACCATTCATGAATCATATCACGCATACATAACAATCCATTATATATTTCTCATCATAACAATCATACCCAAACAAATACCAATCATCCAAGAGCAACAAAGCAGCCAAACAGCGTACTGTCTCGCCCAGCCCCTCGCTCAGGTTGAAGGGTCTCGCTCAGGCGAGCCCCCTTCGCCTAGGTGAGGGCTCGAAAAAGGAAATAGGAGCTAGCGCGGGATCTCGCTTAGGCGAGACCCCTCTCGCTTGGGCGAGATACTCGCTCGTTGAAAAACTAAGTTGGTCGCCTGAGCGACCTTTCGCGTAAAGAGGGTTTGGGCGAGTCCCTATCCATCTCGTCTAGGCGAGACTGGCTCGATTGGGTGAGACTAGGAGGTCTCGCCACTGTTTTCCTGCAACAGTCACCCACACCAGTCCAAACCAAGAATATTCATACGTTCATAGCTATCATAGCATCACACCAACCACATAACCTCAAAATAAGAGCTACATGACAGGGAAAAATGAAAAACAAGAATGAGGCAGAGCTTCCCTACTTGGAAAAGTTAGCAAAACTTCGATATGCAGCCGAGAGCACCACAGTTCTACGGCAGACTCACAAACTGGAAACACGATGGAACAAACCAGAGCAAGATTATTACGAAACCCTAACTGGAATATTAGAACCGCAGCTGGGGAAAGATCATCCTTAGCTAAAGGGATACTTACGTGGAATATAGAAACGGAGTTGAGCTTTGTTCGATCGAGAAAGTGTAAACCCTAGCAAAGCTCTTTTGGGCAGCGGAGGGAGACAGCAGAGTCCTAGGTTTTTCTGAAAATGAGTGGAAGTGTGAATTATGGCAACAAGGAATGGTTTTTATCCTTTAGGCTATCCTTTAGGCCCAACTGTTGTAGGGCAGCCCTTAAAGTTGATGAAGGATTATGTTGTTTTCTTTTAGATTTATTGAATATGGTGTGAGTTTATTAAGAAAGCTAAGTGAAATCCCCATTGGACATTAAGATAGCAAGCTATCTAGATGTGAAGGTTCCTTTCACAAAGCTCAAGAGAAGAAGATGATGGATTGATTCAAAACAAAAAGGAAATGGAAAGCACATAAACCATAGAAAACCAAGAACAATTAAAGGAAGAAGAAAACATAAAATGGAAAGGAAAGAAATGGTAAAAATGT